>Ga0209000_1001840_pt1 | contig 12655 bp, 15 predicted proteins | sample RifGroD2_FD_183998 | JGI IMG/M metagenome (GOLD analysis project Ga0209000, IMG submission 183998) | Groundwater microbial communities from Rifle, Colorado, USA - Groundwater D2 (SPAdes) (version 2) | ecosystem: Environmental > Aquatic > Deep subsurface > Groundwater | place: Rifle, Colorado...
TAAGTCATTGCAGTCAATTTTTTTGACATTGGAAAAATCATCTTTAATATCTTCGTCTTTTTCGGTGTACTCAATATTATAGGTGACCTTTGCAGTGTTTTTGAGTTCTGGGTGTATAAAAGCCATTTTGGTCAACTCCTTCAATTTTATTAATAATCAATAAATAATAAAAAACCTATGCCAACATTATAGCATAGGTTTAAAAGTTTTTGCAATGGTATAATTTTATTTTTAGTATTATTCCTCTAGCAATCCAAGATCAATTATTTTGTCATCTGTAATAATTTCCGGTGTATCGTTGCTATCCACTGAGCATTCAAACCATTTGTCTTTTACATTGTCTGTTGTGAGGACTGTAAAGGCATCACCATTTTCATTTGTTAGAATTGTATGGTAAGTTGAATCTGATGGATTGTAGGTAGATTGTGTGGCCAGTGCTATCATTGTGTAGGATGTATCAGAGCCAGGTTGAATGGATGGTGCTGCATTGGTGGAAATAATAGAAGATGTTAGGAGGGATAATGTGATGGTTAAGGTTGAGAGGATTGGGAATAGTTTTTTCATTTTATGGCCTCTTTCTTTTTTATGTATTTGATTTACTTTTATAATATAGCAAATTGGATAGGGAATGTAAAGTATTTATTTCTTGCTTTAAATGTTCTACGTGGAACATTTATATTATTTTATAATTTATAAGCATATCAAAGGAATAAAAAGAAAAAATATTAGAAGTATAGATTCTGAATTTCGACGCGATAGCTAGAAATGAAGACATACGTTCCCGAATCACTGTATTAATTGGGGAATTGAGGATTAATAAAAAATCTAATAAAGAGTTAATAAATCCTATTTTTGAGCTTGTCTCAAAATTGAAAGGCTGCTGCAAGCCATTGTTAGTTGATTTTAGCAAGAATAAAAAAAACGACCATTTTAAAAAGTGTAAATATAATATACCGCGATGAACAAATTGTAACGTCCTTTATATTACGACTTTTAAATTGGTCGTTTTATTTTTATTTAATCGTCAATTCTTAATAGATATTCAGCCAATTCTAATTGTATATCTATATAGTCTGCTTTATGTTTAAATCCTTTGAATTGCTCTATTGGTTTTTCTCCTCCCCATGTTTCTTCCTCATTATCATTTAATAGAAAGTTCATTAATCCTTCATTGTATTCTTTTTCATTCTTGTAATATGTATCTCTAGCATGGTCGTTGATTGTATCAATAACTTTATTATTTAAGTCCTTTCTATTTTGCTTTATTTCAATAATCGAAAGTTCATTTAATACATCTTTTTTAGTAAAAAGTAATTCAATTATTTTATATGTGTACAAAATATCATACTTTTCATTTAATACTTTATTCACACGTTTATAAAATTCTTCTGTTTTAAATTTAAATCTAACTTGAGTAATAGAATTTAATTTCATATCTGCCAATACATTATATTTAATACTCATTAATAAAGCTTTTTCTTCGTCTGTTGCTTCTGTATGTTGCTCTTTACCTTCATTATTTATTCTAACAATCATATATAATTCATTATAATCTAATAAGAATCTTCTTTTTAAACTATTGAGAGAATCGAATAAAATTCTATCTAATCTATCGTTAGCCCTTAAATATAAATGATTAATATCAAATTTTGTAAATCTACTATCTTTTTTAAGTAAATATTTTATAAATAATTCCTTATCTAAATATTGAGGATTAACCATTCCTAATGATTCAAATAATCTATTTTTAAGAATTGTATATTTATGTCCTTCTGCCTTTGAAAGTTTATGAAGTAATAATACTTTGACATGTTCAACATATTTAGAATTATTACCCTCTTTGTCAATATCCTTTCTATGATCAATTTTATCTAGTGGTTTCAGGAATATTTCAGTAATAATAATCTTTTGACCTTGTTTAATATAAGTGCAATATCTTTCTAATTCCTTAAATTGTGCTTTCTTTGAGTTGGTTGAGGTCATTGGTTTAATTTCTAATATATAGCATAGTTCTTTATAGTTTTTGATAATTAGTCCAAGATATAGTTTATCAATTCTCATTTTATTTTACTCCTTCTTAATTTTATTTTAGTATTTGTTTATGGTTCGATGGCTGAATGATAATAGATAGGATAAATATAGTTACGTGCAGCTAGTGCTATGTATTTTTACAATTTGTATTATTAGTATGGTTCGCTTAACTCCTTTCTTAGAATTATTTTATATTTGTACCACTATTTATTATAACATTTATATTTGGACATGTCAAACATTATTTTATGATTTGTTTTTGGTGTTCAGAGTGTAAGAAATAATATAGGATTATAGCAAGATATAGTCTGATATGCGCTAGGATTGATTGTAAGAGGGTTTATGTGTTTAGGTGAAGGATTATAAGGGGAATAGAAAAGAGACTCGTTAAGAGCCTCTTAGGGAATTTATTTTGTGGTTTATGATTATTTTGCTGCTTCTGCATTTACCGGAATGCTAGGAATGTTGTCTAGTTTAATTTGTTCTGCTAGTTCTATTAATCGCTTCATGCTGAATCTGTTGCTTTCTTCTAGCTCGACTTCTTTAAGACTGTTTGCAATGCTCCAGGAATTTGAAGGATCAATTATATGTGAGTAGGTTTCTGTTGAATAATATCCGGTGCCATTGTAGCGTTTAAAATATTTTACAGCGGTGTAAAATCGTTCGGTTGTGGTTTCATGGGTGAGAAGGATTAAGTTTGGGTATTCGTGGTCGTAAGATGGATTGTACATATAATTGGGTAGATCGACTTTGAACCCGTTGGATGTGATGATTTGAGATAATTTTTTGAGGTTTGCAGGTTTGAGGTTTCTTGCCATGAGGAACACTCCTTTTATTATGTATTTTTTGGTATTTGATTAATTAAGAGTATAATTGTATATGTTGGTAATGTCAAGGTATTTTATATTTGGATTTGTTAACTGATTGAATAGGATAGCATTGATATAAAGGGTTATAGAATGATATCAGAGGTCACTAGAGGTCGTTTAAGAGGTCTAATATAGCATAGTGGTATGATTATAAGCAAAAAGAAAAGAGAACCTTGTTACAGGTTCATTTAATGTATTATTTATTTATTTTGCTGCTTGTGGATTTTCTACTTTTGTCCTTTCCTTTTTCTCGACTGTCTCTGAGCCGTATTTACCTCTGATATCATCCATGCTAAATGCTTTATGTTTTTTGGCCTTATAGTCTGCTGGCTTAAAGTACCATGCTTTTTTGTTTGTTGCATACCATAGACCTGCTTCTTTTAGTAGATGTTTTACAGGTTTCGTTTCACCATTGACCCAAATCCAGGAACCGCATATTTCTATAAAAATTTCTGGAATGAAAATTATCTTAGATAATGTCTCGCGGAAACCGTCATTGACATTTGCATAGTAAGAGGATTTCTTTTCTTGATCATTAATTGGATTGTTTTTGATGTACTCAAAAGCTTTTTCGTATTCGAGATTTAGGGCTTTCATTGTTTCTAGGTTTCCAGTTGGTTTGTCTGGATGATGAAGTTTGACAAGTTCGCGGAAAGTAGTTTTCAGTTCTTGGATAGTTTTGCAGGTAGAGAAAAATTTAAATTTATTCATTTGGGAATCACGCTCCTTTTATTTATGTAATTGATTTGATTTAAGTTATTTGATTGATTTACTAAATATAAGTATAAACAGATTTGGAAGGATGTCAATAGGAAATTTTATTTTAGTGTTTATGGAAATTACTGAAGGAATGATGGATTGGATAGAATAGGTTATAGATTGCTGTGAGAGGTCATATAAGCCCGTGTGAGCGTTTAGAAATGAATAGTGGTTAGATTGTTAGGATAAAGAAAAAAGAACCCTTTCGAGTTCTCAGATTTTAATATTGATCGTATCCAAATCATTTGTAAATGATGCAGTTATAACTTCATATCTATATCTTACTTGTAGTCCTAAACAATAACTTTCTAATTTTTCTCTATGATATTTTGATACATTCATTTCTTCCATGACTCTTACTAATCCTGTTTGTTCTTTTTTGTAGTTCAGCAGCAAGTAAGCGCAGAATGTATCAATATCATAAATGTAATTACCTGCAAAATATTCGTTCATGATGTTTTCAAACTTAAAAGGATTATCTGTTTTTAGTATGTTAAGTCTTTTATCATATTGTCTGAAAAGCATTGTATCGGAATTTGAGTAATAAGAATCTTTATTTGTGCGGTTATCTCGCTGATAAGATAGATATCGTCGTTGCTGTGGTTTAGACATTAGTTTCATATGTGATCGACTCCTCTTTTAATGTTTTATTAAGTTTATTTATTTTAACATTTATAGAGGTATATGTCTAGTGGGTTAATGAGGTATTTAGAGGTTTATTTTAGATTGTTTGAATTATTGTTTCCTATTATATAGGGTTGAATTTAGTACATTGGGTAATGTTGCAATATGCTTATATAAGGGCTGTAAGAGGTATTTTAAGACGTTTGGAATTGATAGAGGTATAATGTATAGAATAAGTAAAATTAAACAAAAAATAAGGAAGGTTTTACCCTTCCTACATCATAATTATATTTTCTTCTAAGTTGTTTGCTAAGAGATATTTCTCTATTTCTGCTGCTCGTGTAAAGAGTTCTTTTAATTTTAAGTCTGAGTAATCATAATCTGATTTTAATTTTCTGGCTATGTCTTCATATTCCCATATGATTTCCTGTTGCTTTTGAGCTGCCTTACCTGCTTGTTTGCAATCTTTTATAGTTTTATCAGATATCCAGAGCATCGGAGGGTATTCACGCCAAAACTTGTTTTCTAATGTTTTGAATGATTTTATGTCTTTAGTTTTGTAAGATCCCTCATTATTTCTAAAGTTAAAACGTGCTATGCGCTCATAATCATAGGTGGATTTGTGTAGATAGATATCTAGGATATATGGTCTTGATTGGTCAATCTCTGCTTTTATGTACATAAGTAAGCAACTCCTTTTGTTTTTCTACTATGATAGTATATTCTGTATTGATGTATGATATTCCTTTATATTATTTTTAATTTTATGGATTTTATTATTGTTTGTATTGATGATGGTATTATAATTTGCATATGATGGAAATATGTCTGGACAAAATTAGTTATAATTATTGTAATCAAATCTTATGCCAACGTAAAAAATGAATTGGATTGTAGAGTTAAAGCAAGAAATAAAATATAGTGATTAGAAGCGCGTAAAGGGCCTTTTTAGCGGTTTAAGGTTTAGAGGTATATGTTACTGTGTAGAATTTTATTTTAGGTTTATTACGAGATGTGGAATATTATACCCTACGTGGTATGGTAGATTTGGGATGGTAGGATACCCCTTGATGGTATAGTGAATGTAATGTGTATTAGTACAGAGTAGATTTGTGTTTATGTGTATTGGTTTATTATAGTATAGTGAAATGATAGGATATAAATACCAAGTGATATGGTGGGTATTAATGTATAGTAATTTAGTATAGATTATAGTGTAGTTAAATGGTTGGTATTAATACCAAGTGAATTAGTATGATATAGATTAATTTATAGTATAGCGTTTTAGTAGGTTATAACTCAGACTGTTTTAGTACGGTATTAAGGTTAATATGATCATGGTGATCATGTAATGTGATTAGTTTGATGGTATTTCAGTATATAATTGTTCATTAGTATACTTTATATAGTTGGTATCTTTTTTATACTAGGTATACATTTGTATACTGTAAAGTGTTCAACAACTTCGCCTATGTTATAAGATCCGACAATTTGGACGTTATAGCGCACAGCAGCATCAAGGCTCAATAACTTGTCATTCTCTCTGCATTCATTCCATTTTCAGCCAATCATAATCAATTCGACAAATTATTATCGAGTGCAACCGATGCAACGCCAGGACATTTATCTGTCTTCTATTCCCTTCTATCCATTATCATTCCCTTTTCAATTTTCTGTCACAAAACAGCCCTTCTAAGCCCTTCAAAATTTTATTCGAGACATAATATAAGGCAATCCAATTTATAACTCCTTAAATCAATTACCATTTATGTAATTAAATGTATATTAGTATATTATAATGTTACACATTCCCATTGTGTAACATTCAGATAATTCAACAAATCGGCCTATAGTAAGGGTTCTAGCGTTTTACTGTTTGGCCGGATAACTCAGTATCAGTTCGCCATAAGTAAAAGCTATACCAAAAATCTTTACTAGTATTCACTTTCAAAAACTATGCCAACATGGGGCGTGGGATTACAAACTTCATACTTTTTATTTCGACAGGATTCGACATAGTACATCTAAATCGACACTCGGATTCAATTCCGACACGATCATACTTCTAACAATTTGTCAATACATATTCATGATATTTTATAAAATTATTTAAAAAATTATTCCTATTTCCCCTTCGTTCCCACATCGCAAAAACACAATCGACACAACAATTTCCAACCCAATAAATCAAAAAACTAATTCATAAAACTTCTCAAAAGTCAAACAATTTTTACAAATTAATTTCACAAAACAATCTAAAATTCCCACTAAACATCCAATAATCAATCCATACAAAATAACCCACAAATCCTACTCTCATACAGTTTTTCTATCACATTCAACCTTATATTAATTCATCTTATGATCTATAAATTTCTACCAAATATTGAAATCCTAATCAAATTATCATAAACCTAATCGAACAAAAAATATTTAATAAAAATTCATAATTATACATAATTGTATATCCATAAAAACTTAACAATCTAATCCAATTAATAATCTCCAAACCCTTGATCCTAACCAATTATAACATACTCTAACAATATCTCTTCCTATAGAGGGGGTGTATTTTACAACTAACACCGAATCAATTATACCATATATGCGACCATCTAAAAATTGGTAAAAATATTTTTCACAATCCATATCAAATTAATATCTCAAAATCCAAATTATCCATTCCAAAAATTTACCAAACCACACAAATCAAATAATCCCTACATCCTTACTCTAACAACCATTACACCAAATACAAGGACAAAGTGCTATACTATATAATACACTTCATCCGTACAAATCTTTGTAATACTACTCTAACAATACTTACAATAATTTTAAAAATATTTCCTTTGGTAAAAATTAATTCTATAAATATTAAAATAAAGTGTTTGACATAACTTATCTACTGTGTTACAATATTCTCAAGGAGAAATCTCAAGAAATTATTATCCAGAAAGGAGAATTTACTAATCACTATAAAATAAATTTTTTTAAAATATATAAATAAAATATGTTGACACGATTATTGTAATATGTTATACTTATTAAGTAGGGATAAATATGAAGTAAATTCAGAAGGAGGAAATATATTGGTAATTCTATTACATATACAAATTAATATTATTGTTACTGGTTTTACATAAGTAAAAAATAAATTAATTATTTTGCGTTAGCATAAAATTAAAATTGGGTTGAACTATGTGAAACACTATTTTAATTTTCGTTCCCTCTAATAAATCAAAATTATAAATATCAAAATAAATTGGAGGACTTAAAAATGAATTTGAATTTGAATGTGAATACTCCAAATAATAATCCATATTACTTTTGCTATAGTATTAATCTTTTACGTTTCATTAGAGATAATAATATAGAAAACATAGCAAAAGGAATAAATCCAAAAACAAATAGAACTTATTGGATGTTTCTAAGAAATAATAAACTAGATACAATACTAAATCAATGGAGTAAATAAATGACTACATAATAAGGAAGGAATTAAGTAAAATATGAATAAAGTAGAATCCCTAAAGGATTTGTCTCAATTCTATAACTCAACCGATTCCAGATACATATACTTTGACAAAACATTTGATATAAGGGGTATAGACTACACTAGATTTATTAAATTACAATATGATTCTATTAATAAATCACACATTAAGGACAAATATACAATAGATGGATGGTACATTCTATGGTATCTAATGTCCAGAGCAATAAAGAGTGAATATGTATCTACTACAGTAAACTCAATTGCAGAGGAAACAAATTTAAAACCTAATAAGATTAAAAATGCTATCGGTAAACTAATATTTCACAAGGTAATTATTATTGATAAAGATATTATAGCACTGAATAATAATGAGTTAATAAAATTCTATATAGGATATAATAATAAATTAATTGATCATATTGATAAAAATGGATACTCTCCCATACCTTGTGAATTTGTACATAAAATAATAACTACTTTATCTCCTACAGAATGGGCCATCTATTGTGTAATATTAACTAAATACAATTATTATCTTGCATGGGAGAAAATAAACTATTCAACTGGTGAAGTTATTCCTCTATATTATAGAACTCATTATGCATTTCCAGACAGAGAAGAAATATCTAAATACATAGGATTATATGATGATACAATAAGTAAGTTTGCTAAAAAATTATCTAATGGTAAATATAATCTAATTAAAATGTATAAATCAAAACCAATAACTTATATCGATGAAGATGATCATCAAAGAAAATTTAAAGGGGGAAACAATAGATATGAAATAAAATTATATGAAAGACCAGAATATATTTATTATTATCTAAATCCTATTTTTACAAAAGATGAGCAAAAAGATTTTGATTACATAAAATCTAAAGGATTTGAAAAATTGGCTTTATCAAATGAAAGTGACAAAATAGAAGGAAGGAAAATGTTCTATATAAAGTATTATTATGAGGACACAATAAAGCAATATGAAAAATGTTTAAAGGAGGAAGACTTAAAATTGTATGAATATATAAGAGAAAATAATATGATAAAAATAAATTAATTATGAATTTCGCAAAACATATTTTTAACCCCTAAAAATTGTAGCATTTAATTTCTAATGATTTTGTAGAATTATATCTCTAATAGTAATGTAGAATTAACTATCTAATTAGATGCCTATAAAAGTGACAAAAAAGCTCAAAATTTAGGCATACGTAATGCCACCCTAATGATCACTTTTGTTCATTTCTTAGGCATACATGAAAACCTATGTATTAGATTATATAGTATTATTATACCATTTAAAACCCTCTAACCCTAGTGAATACTATGTTCTATCGTATGCCTATAAAAACGCTTAAAGTGATCATTAGGGTCTAGGTGTTAGAAATCTATATATTTGTAAAATGGCTGAAACGCATATAGATATAAAAGGGAGTTAAAATAAATTTTAAAATAAGAAGGAGTTAAGTAAATATGATTAAATTAAATAAAACAATTGGCATCTATAAAATAACTAATACTAAAAATAACAAAGTATATATTGGCGAGAGTAATGACATTGATAGGCGTTGGGATGAACATATAGATAAACTAAACAATAACTCTCATCATAGTTATAAACTACAAGAAGCATGGAATGAATATGGAGAAGAAAATTTCACGTTTGAAATATTAGAAATAGTAGAAAAGTTAGATAGTCCGTATAAAACTACTATGCAATTAATATATGAAGAAGGAAAATACATAGATCAATACAATTCTATAAACAATGGATACAATGTTGAGAACACTATTGATAAAATATTAAGTGGCGAAAAAGTAATTATAAGTAGAAAATCAGATCATTCATATTTGTCTAAATTAATAAATAAAAATTGTAGTACAGATGCAAGGGAAGATTTTATTATGATTCCAAATAGACCAAGAGAAGATTAAATTAAAAAATAAAATTAATCATTGACATCACATTCAAAAAATGCTATAATTATCACATAGGCAAGGGGCATAGGTTTACATAATAAAACCTCATAATAATCACCAACCTATCCCCTTGCCTAAAATAAAATAATAGAAATGAGGTGAAAAATATGACAAACTCCAACAGTGACTTCATTATTGAATGTCAGATATGTAATAGTAAAGAAAATTCACTTGAACATCGTGAAAAATTCAATAATTATTATGATGATAGTTATACAGAACATTTTGTATATTTAGTTTGTGATGAATGTGGCAATAAGAAATTAATTTACAGTTATAATGTAAGTTATTAAATATAAAAATAAAATCATTTGCTTTAATCATTATAATATGATATATTACTAACATAGAAAGGAGGTGAAAAAGAATACTTAAATACATTGGTGTCTATACAATTTTTCATGAAACCAACACAGATGGTAAAAAGTCAAAGAATAAAGATGATAATTATCTTAAATCTAAGAATAATCAAATATATAGATATTCTGATAATCCTCCAACTTTAGCAATCCTTCTTCCATCTGGTTCATCGTCAGTAAACAATTTACTCCCAAAGTTTGAAGCAGAAGGAATAAAAGTATGGAATATAATAAGTCCAGAGGTGTGTGAGGAAGCAATTCTAGGTGTGGAAGAAAAGGATATTCATAAGATACATAATATTATGAAATTCATGAAAATGGGTAGCAAGGATCAACTCAAAGAACACAATGAGAGAATAAGGAGAAAGGAAGAAAGAGATAAAGAAAAATTAAAAGAAGAAAAGTAAATACAAAAATAAATATTATTTGTATAAAGAAGAATATAGAAAATGCAAAAATATTGACTCTCTAAGACGTTCAAATATTCGACCTATACAATTACCCTAATAAGAAGTTCAAGTGACTCAGAGCATATTTATAAACTCTACAAGTCGCTTGTAGCAAGGGTTTAATTTCGAAAATTTTTCTATTAAACGGTCAGGAATATACAAGAATAAAATATAGAAAGAGGTAATACAAATGCAAAAAATAATACTTAATGGCACAATATCCCTATCAGAAATCCCCTCCATCTCTAACAAACAAAATAAACCAAACTACATAATCACATCATTAATAGATAACTCAACCAAATCAGTAACTCAAATCCTAGACGCAATTTTTACTTCTAAAAATACAATTGATAAATTAATTGAAGTAAAATTAGTAGAATACATTACAGGCAAAGAGCATAAAGGTTTTGGGAAATTAATTATTGGTAGAGAGAATTATAATACAAAAGTTGAATCTTATTTTGTTGGAAGTTTTTCATTAGAAAAAACATTATTTGAATTGTTAGATACTAATGTTGAATTGACATTGATTGATCTAACAGATTCTATTGGAGATTTTTTAGATACAACGGAGGAAATGACAAAACATGAAGATGCAAAAAATAAAGTTTCATAATAACAAGGAGGTAGATATAAATTATATAGAAGAGCGTTGTACGAAATGTGGTAAAAGAATGACGAATGTAAATTATATATGGGTTGATGATAATGATAAATACATATGTACAACATGTAAAAATAAATATAATATAAATGTTGTCAAATGTGCTGATTATTAAATAAGATAAGAAAGGATAAATACATAAAATGTACAGTAATTGTCTATTAGGAGCAATAAAACAATTAATATTTAATCCTTCTAAAACAATTATACATAAACGTGGGTCATGGTTAGAAATATTCCAATGCAAATGGCCCCACTTCTATTGGTTAGATTTGAAAGATAATCATTATTATCATTTTTGTGCTAAGTATACAGATGAACCGTTTATTAATCAAATATGGTTTCAAGGTAAGGTTAAGAGATTCTTGTGGCATGGCAAGAGTGAAATAAGAGAAGAAATATAATATAAAAATAAAAAGGAGTGGAAAACAATAAGATACTTTGGAGGGAAGGCGAAAATAGCTAAAAATATTTCAAATTATATAAATAATATAATAGAAAGAGGTGCTTTAATATCCAATATTTCGGAGGTAAGCAAAGAATATCAAAACATATATCAGAGTTCATTAATTCCACACACACACACACACACACACACACACACACACACTATGTAGAACCTTTTTGTGGATCTGTAAATGTAGCATCTAAAGTAAGTATCAAAAATAAAATATTAAATGATAAAAATCCTTATTTAATTGCAATGTTTAAAGCATTACAGAATGGATGGATACCACCTACTATCGTAACAGAAGAATATTATGCAAATGCTAAAAAGAATCAAGATAAAGAACCTCATATAGCAGGATTTGTTGGATTTGCTTGTAGCTTCGCAGGTAAATATTGGGGTGGATATGCTAGGGATTCTAAAGGAGGTGGTGAAGGTAATTATGCTTTAAGAGGACATAATAGTATTTTAAAGAAAATGAAAGGATTGCAAAATACACAATTTACATGTGAAGATTTTAAAGATTTAGATTATGAAAATTGTTTAATATATTGCGATCCTCCATATAAAGGCACTACTCCTTATTATAAAAAGATTCTTGGAGAGTTTCCATATGATGATTTTATAGAGTGGGTTAAATTACAAAGTAAAAATAACACTGTTTTAGTTAGTGAATATAAACATAATGTGCCAGAAGATGCTTACATATTGTTAGAAATACCTTCTAAGACAAGTATTAGAGATAAAAGTGGCAATGTAATAGATACAGTAGAAGTTTTATTTACATATAATAAGGAATTTTTGTTAGTGAAAAAGAAGTGGCGAATTTGTAAACCAATCAAAGGTGAGTTTTAAGGGATTTTATAGTTTGAAATACATAGCATAAGTGAGCATATGGAAGTATGAGAGAGGTATGTTTTGTAGGTTTAACAAAATATTATTAATAGAAAGAAGGAAAATATAAATGATT
>Ga0209000_1001842_pt1 | contig 12640 bp, 14 predicted proteins | sample RifGroD2_FD_183998 | JGI IMG/M metagenome (GOLD analysis project Ga0209000, IMG submission 183998) | Groundwater microbial communities from Rifle, Colorado, USA - Groundwater D2 (SPAdes) (version 2) | ecosystem: Environmental > Aquatic > Deep subsurface > Groundwater | place: Rifle, Colorado...
CATTTGCCATTGTTTGGAGCACTTCCTTTCTTGTTTGGGATTATGGGATTTGGTTTTTGGATTGTGGATAGTAAAAAATAAGGAGAAAAGAGAAGTTTTTATTCCTTCTGCTTCTCTCCTTATTTTGTGGGTTGATTTTTGTATAATTATAGGATTGTACATTTCCTATAATTATTTTACTACTAGATATGTTCAACATCTTTCTTGCTTATGTTGCGAAGTTTACCAAAGTTAAATTGGTTTTCATATTGAGAAGTTATTACTTTAGAATTGTCTATATCAAATTTAATCCATGAATGACCTGTAGATATATATTTCTTAGCATATTGAAGCATATAAAAGAGAATTAAATTTGAAGGGATTTTGTCTTTAATTGAGATTATATTTATACTTTTCCATCCTTTTCTATTTAAACTATACCACCTATTCCTTGCTTTCTTATCAAACTCTTCTTGTGTTAAGTCTCCAAATTTAACCGATAAATCATGTCCACCAAAATCACATTCACAATAAATCATCTCTTCTGGGAATGCTATATCTAAAGATACATTATAATATGGATAGTTTAAATAACCTTTATAAATACTATTTACATACAATTGTTGATTGCTAGTAGGAGTAGTTCCATTTTTATAAAAAGATTCTCTAATTTTTGCTTGTATTTCTGGTGATTGAGAAGGATTTTGCACCCCATAATTCTTTTCAGTTGTTTTAATTTTCTTTTGTTTTATTTCTTCAGATTGTGATGGATTATCACAACCAAAATGTTCATTAAAAGAATTAATCATTCTTTCTTTAATTACTTCATTTTGTGAAGGATATAAAACTCCATAATTATTAAATAAAGTTTCTAATGCTTTCTCTTTAAATTCTTTAACTAACAATACATTAGAAACTCCATATCTTTCATTATTTGTTTCTATCATTTTATTCTTAAATTTATCTAATTTTAATGCAGATTTAGATCCATATTTAAAAAGCATAGTTTCTTCTCTTTTATCTTTTTGACATTGTGGATTACCACAACAATCTTTATGGATTAAAGTTTTTTCATTTTGTTTTATATATCTTTCATAAGATTTTTGAACTTTAGTTATTTTACAATAATCACATAAAACTTCTACTGTTGCAGAACTACCATTAGTTAAATCATCAACATTTACCATAAATTTATCATTAAATTTTGTAAAATTATATCCTTTATTTATATAATGATTTTTATTAGTATGATGCCATCTTACTTCTACTTCTTTTGATATTAACATTAATAAACACCTCACTCTGTTCTCTCACAATTTAGACATAAAAGAAGAGAGGTTGTGAGTAACCCCTCTTGTCGGTCAAATGGATCAGACTTAACCTATCTTTTAAAATTAACTGATTCAATCTATTTGTTTACTAACGTCAACTTTATTTACTAATTTCTCTTCTAAATCTCCCCAATTCCAACCAATAGGATCAAATAAAATTTTAATCATTTCCAAATCAAGTTCTTTCTTTAGTTCTTCTAGTTCATAAGTTTTATTTACGTCATACTTCATTGCAGAAGGATGATTATATTTTAGTAATTTCATTCATTTCCTCCTAAATATTAATAAGTTTCATCGCCAAGAGGAATTACATCAAAGAAAACTTCTTCTGTACCAATTTTATGAGTAAACATTGTACAGTTAAATGGAACATTAGAAGCTTCTCCTGTTTTGAACATTATTTCAAATTCTGGAGTAGGTTTGCATTTATGAACAATGAACGAAACAGGAGATTTATTTCCAGATTCATCTAATGCATATCCTGTTCCAGTTACACGACAATATCCCGCAAAATCTTTAGCGGTAACTCGCACTAATTGAGCATTTACACCTGTAGTATAATCATATACAACTTTAATAACTGTACCTGCAGTAACAGCCACATTTACAGTTATTACTTTGGCTAAAATAGAATATTCTGTCGCACCAGTTGCAGGAGTTCCAGCAGTCAATTCATTTTTAATATCTCTTCCATTTGATTCTAAAACATACACTTTTAAAGTTGAAGCTAAAGGAGTTTGACTTAAAGTTACTGCTGATGTTGCTACAATTAACTTCTCTGATTTTGGGGCTGTGGTAGCACCTTTTACAGCAGTTTTACCTAATTTTACTCCAAGTGCCTTAATATCAATCAAAGGTAATTCACTAGCAAAGTCGGCTGTTTTGGTATGATCTACAGAAATACGAATAGGTGCTCCCACTCCACCTCTTATATCAAGTTTTTCACTAGCAACCTTTAAACTCACTGAAGACGCATAATCCACAGAGAAAAGCAATTCTCTTGTACTATACTTTTGTACTTCGAATTCTACTACGTCAACTATTCCCATTACATTATCTAAAGACATTTTACAATTCCTCCTTTTATTTCTATTTTTTATTAAAAATAAAAACACACTTAATTTGTGTGTTAAATCTTTTTGATATAATGTTCTAATTGAACATTTTTCTTATCAACTCCAGCTAATAATTGTCTAATTCCAATATCATGATTTTCAATTAATTGCATTCGTTTGAATTGATCATTAAACTGATATAGATTTAAGTCCCATACATTCATTATGTTAAGATTATTGTGTTTTGAAGCTAATACAGAAATTAAATCCATAAGTCTAATATCTTCATTTTCTGAAACTTTCTTATTGAGTTTTTTATTTATTTTCTGTTTTGCTTCTTCAATTTTTCTATCCAATTCAGCATTACGTTTAATAACCACATTTTTATCTTTAGTATCCATACAATTAACAATTTTGATAATATCCATAAATTGCTCATAATTATCTTTATATAATACAGATTTCTCTGAAGCAAAATATACTTGATTTAAATGTTTTTGTTTTATAAATACTTGACCAGTAAAAAATTCTAAAGCCAAATAGAAAATACCCAATATTTCATCTGTATAACTTAAAGAAATATTATCAAAATTATCTTCGTGTTCTCTAGGAAAATTAAATGTTTCATTAATACCTAAATTTAGACATAAACATGAGTAAAGATTATATATATGTTCATCAATTAAAGCTATATTGGTTAGTTTTGGAGAATATACAGGAATTTTATCTACATAAATAGGATGCCCTGCTAATAGTTTCATTTCGTCCATTATATTTTCACCTACTGAAAAGAGGTTGATTTATATATGATATAAATTCCACTATAATTTTCATTCACAACAAAATCATCCATGTCATAGAATTGTAGTTTGCTAGATTGTAATTCATTAAACTGGTTAAATGTTTTGTCAATATAATTCAAAAGCATATCATAACGAAGTGATCCATAATCTGTTTTTAATAATGAATTATGGCACATTATATAGAAACGAACAGATGCATTTTTAAATTTACTTCCATCTGGTTTATAACTAAATGACATTGTTATGAATGTTTTTGGTTCTGTTTGAATTGTTGGTATGTATTTGTAGGGAAACAAATTAGAAAAAACCAAAGAAGTTGCATCAAAATCAACAGGTAAAGGAACATCTAGAAAATTATCTTCATTGTTAACAAGACATTTTACAATATTTTCGTTTTCAATAAGTTTAATTAATATAGTTGTTTTATTTGTACCAAGTTCACTAAATCTACTCATTTAATAAATATACACCACCTCTAAACTAATAAATATTATTTTTTATCCATTACATCACTGACCTCAACTTAATAACCTTTTCAACAACCTCACCATTTCCTACATCAGTACCCCTCAAAGTAACATAATAAGTGTAACTATTACATTTAATCGAACAACTATTGCCACTCAATACACTAAAAACATAAGCACTACTAGGCGTAGTCCCTGCGATAATACTAAAATCAAATATTGCATCCATAACTTCAATTCCATTATTAAATTTATGTGCTGTATATGTTTTAGTAACTCCTGTTTTAATTTCTATATCAGGGAGTATATTTCCTATTAATGAATAAGTATAATTATCCTGTGCCACACTAACAATCTCAACACTAATCGTATCCATCACACTCGAATCATTTGCCATCTTACAACTAAATACAACATTTCCAACATTTAAAATTATTACAACACCTGTACTAGAATTTATAGTTGCTTTTGTAATATCTGAGCTACTAAACAACAAATCAGGCATAGTAGAAGGAATTATTCCATCTATTTTCACTTGAGCATTAATTGTTAATGGATCATTTTCATTTACTTGGATGGAATTTCCATTTAGAATTTCTAATGTAAAAGTTGGAATTTGCTGTGATACTTCGCTATACACCATTTTCATTAATAATAATCCATTAATTGTAATATCATTAATGTCAGTTACGGAATAATTCCTCAATCCAATTTTATAAACATCATTAATCTTAATTTGTCTTGTAATTGAAGTATTGCTTATTTGTATTGCAATTTCTGAATCTAAAGTTGAAATTATTTTTTGTTCATCTAGGGAGATTGAACCTTTTGAGATTATACAAGGGATAGAGTGGAGGGTTGATGTGGAGTCGTAGAATTGGAGGGTGTTGTTGGATTTAATCATACTAGCAGTTTTATATGCTTGTAAATTATCAATATTACTTACAATAATCCACTTATTGCCTTCCCATTCAACTATTGATCCAGTATTTACTATTGTATCTACAGGCATATGAATTTTCTTATCATATTTCCCCTCATTTAATGGGTTTAAATGTGATTGGATTATTACTTGTGTTGTTATGTTGTCTATTATTGTTGTGGAGCCTTCTGCACTATAATATCTGCGAATATCATAATTGTTTTTTACATCAGATACTATTTCTTCCTTAGAAGAATAATCTGAATTATCATCTATCCATTTTTTTCTAATATCCATATGAATTCACAACCATTCAATGAAATAAAGTAGAGAATTATATTTAATAACTCCCTACTTAAATTACAAATAATTATATTTATATTTAGATAAAATTAAAACTCTGCTTTTGCTAATCCTTCAATTCTTAAGGCAGATGCATCTGCTGCTGCTTTGTAATATAATTTACCAAAAGGTACTGCAATATTTTCTCTTGCCTCACCTGCTTTTAAAACCATTAAATTACTTGCTGCTGATGCACTTGCTACGTCGAAAGAAAGTGTCACAACTGAAGCACTGTCGTTTACGATAAGATTAATAAATGCCATATTTAACTCAACATTTTGTTCTGCTTGATTTGCCGTTAAAGACCGTCCGATAAAATTCGTTGCCATTATTAATTCCTCCTCTTATTTTATATTTGATTATTAAGTACCGATGGCTACCCATGCTACATTGGCAAAGACAGAATCCGCAGCTATTGGTGTTACATCTCCTACCGCCGTAGGTTTCCAAGATTTAATAATTATACTACCAGCAGCAGGTTGCCCAGTTTGATTTCCTTTCGTACATGTAGAATACATATGTGTCATTGATGGATCACCAACCATTGTAACTACAGCACTAACAACAGATGCTAAACCTGTCACAATGGTATCTGAAGCAGAACCAATGGTTGCTGTTCCATGAGCAATTTTATATCCAGATGCTACACCTTGTACTAATAAATTAATTTGAGCTGCTGTTTTTGTTACGCCATCTAAAATGTTTTCTTCACTTTGCGATAATCTTTTGAATTCAAAATCACCATATCCCATTATCTACTTTCCTCCTTTTTCTTAAGATTTATTAATCTATTATTATTAAATTACATGATTTCCCTCTGATAATTGGGCATCCTCTTAATAAAATTACTTATCCCAAGAATCTCCCCTCTTAACTCAGGATGGTCATGTAAAGAAACATTAAACTCTTTCTCGATCATATGCATTAGATTATTTATTTTCAGATATTCCTTCCTGCATAAATCATCAAAACTCATTTCACAATTTGGAGTTTTAATAAGTATTTTCTTGTTGTTAATAATATTCAATTTCTCACCAACTTTAATTTAAATAAGAATAAAATTCTTGTCTAAATGCTTCAATTTGTTCATTTAAATCTTTTAACATTAATGAATATACTTTATATTCCTCAACTTTACTTGGTAGACGATTGAAATCTTTAGTTCCAATTGAACTTAATAATCTACTTGATGGTTTTAATAAATACTCGAAATATGCTTTCTTCATATTTAATGAAATTAATTCAATTTCATCTACATCTAAATCATTGAGCATTATTCCATCAAATGTTTTACTTACAATTAGATTTAAATTCGTATTATCTGTATCAGTAAATGTTAACGTAATTATATCTGTGTCAATTTTAGTAATTGTAAGCATAGGATTTTCAATATCATCTAGTTTCACTGTGTAATCAGGTTCTATTGCTGATTTTATTTTTGTAGCAATATTGGATTTTGTATCAGTGTTTAATAATGCAATTGTATATGTATCAGAATTAATATTAAAAGTAATATCTCCACTATTTTCAACTAATCCGTAGATTATTAAAACTGCATTATCAGAATATAAAGTATAACTCAAATGATGTGGTGTAGTTTTGTAACTATACCCTATGGCAGTTTCAAAAAACTCAAAAACTAAATCTTGTTTGTAAGTAAAATTAACATCCGATACTTTTATGAAAAATTTATCATATATTTTTTGGAGTAAAGTTCCCAAAATCTATCACCTCTTTTCTTTGATTCGGTTATTCTTTATCATCATTTTTAAACGACAAACCAGTATGCTCTTCTAAAAAGCGAATTTTATCATAGTCATTTATCTTATTTTTCTTAGCATAACTTACAATTTTAGATTTTTCTTGATTTGTAATAATGTTTTCAGTTATATGTTTCTTAAATGTACTGAATGTTTTGTACTCAAATATTTCTTTGCATTTTTCATCATTTAAGATTAGTTGTGTTTGCTTTTCTTCTTTATTGTCAAAGCCAAGATGTTCTCTCATTTCTGCATTTTCAATATAAACACGAGCATGTGAGCCGTTTCCTGTTCCTATAAAGAAAAGATTATTATTTTGAACTTGCGTTTCAATTTCCATATTTGGGATATATACAGTTTGATTAGATTTGATGAATTCATCACCTTCCATACTGTATCTTTCCCATGAGATATTCCATTCACATAAATTTTTAACCTTTGACCGACTATTCATATCAATTGCCATAATTGTTTACTCCCTCCATTTTACCCTTTATTATTTAGACAATTAAAATTATAAGAAGGTGACTTATTATCACCTTCTTATAATTAATTAAACTAAATTTACTATTTTATTTATTTATATACTATTCAGCCAAAGTAGCATCATAAATATAACCAACAGTAGGAACGTACTCTTTTATCAAAATATTTCCAAATTCCCAATCGTAACGTGTGACTTGACTCCTAGTATTCAAATCTGTAGCAGTCATAGAAGTTAATCCACCACGTAAACAAATTTGAAGAGGTGCAAGTTGACCTTGTGGTAAGAACCACAAATCAGTTGTAGGAAGTTGTGGAGCATAAAAATCGCCAGCTACATTAAGATCAATCATATTATAACTATTTGGCATTTCTACAACAATACTTCCTTTGTAAACTTTAATAAGTCCAGTTTTCATTACTTCTTCCATTACATATTCTGGGAATCTAAATTCCGTTCCAGCAGCAACAACACTAAAATTAGCAAGGTCTCCAAGTTTATTTACTGCACTATAATCTCCCATAATTGTAACAGAAGTACCAAAACGTCTTGCTTTTTTTCTTACATCTTCAACATTTGTTTTTGTAATACCTTCTGAATAATTCTTTAAAGTAGTAGTAGCGGTGATACCTGCTCTTAAAGCATTGATATGAGAAAGAACCATTTGGTTAGTCATATCAGTAAGAACTTGTTCATTCTGCATTGCCAAACCATCTGTAGCTCCAGATTGTAATTCTCTATAATCAACCATTACACCACCAGTAGACGTTTGAGTTGTCATAATACCAGTTCTTTTCTTTACAGTAGGAAATACAAAAGAACCAGAAGAAGCTTGAACCCTAGATTTATCTCCTTGTAATTCATATACTTCATATCGCATTTCTTCATTATATCCAACTTTAGTAACCGTTCCCATAGCATTATTAATAGCCAATCTCTTTTCCAAAGGTTGTTGAATTGTAACTGTTCTAATAGCATTAAGTTCTGCTATAGCTTGAGTATTACCATCATTAGCAGCAGTAGCTAATACCTTAATTTTATCCATTACTGTATCAACTTTTTTACCATACTTAGAAACATCTTTACCATAAACAATATTGGTAAAAATCTCTACATCCTCATTTGGACGAGTAGTTGCCAACTTATTCTTTACAATTTTATTAATCTCAACTTGTTCTGCATTCTCTTGTAATTTTGTAAAATCTATTCCAAAACTCATTATTAATACCTCTTTTCTTTCTTATTATTTTATAGTTTAACTATTTGACATTAATCCAAAAATATTATATATTACTTACAAATGACACATACAATTATCTATAATCTCATAACTTACAGATTATCGTTTGCCATTACTTCTACAACATAACCACCAGCAACAGTTCCACCACTTGCATCAATTGTAAATGCACCAAAAGTAGTTTTCTTGATTATTTTAAGATAAATTTCATATGCAGAAACATCAGCAGTTTTAGTCCATTTCATTACATTTGTAGTATCTGCTACAGAGCGTCCAATGATAAGAGCACCAACAGCGACATCAGCAAAAGCATCAGTAAGCAAATCAGCAGACATATCAAGTTGAAGTCCTACCATATCCTTAAGTCTAAATGCACGAATATACTCATTTGCAACAACTTTATAGGAATCTGTATTGATGATTTCAGGCTTATCAATGATATTACACATAACATAAATATCACCTAATTTTGCTGTAGCTAAATCTGGAACTAATACCTGAACATCAGATGTAACATTGAACTGATAACCATTATATGTATCTGCAATTGCCTTTACATTAGGTTTGTTGGATACATTAAGAAAATTTGAATCATGGAATTTAAATAAACTCATTATCAATTACCTCATTTCTTTTTATTTTTGTTATTACTTTAACTTAACTTGTTTATGTTTAATATATTTTACTTTCTTAACTAATTACATTTATAAACTTAGTTAAAGAAAGATGGGATACTACCAGGAACCTTTTTCATTTCTTTTTCTTTAATAGAAATAAACATATCATTTGCAGAATTAACTTCTGTGTCAGTATTTGCATTTTTTGCAACCATTTCTTTAAATTTCTTTGCACAAAGTTCTGCTTCTGCTCTTTTTAATCCATCTAAATCCAATGTTTCTACAAATGATTTTAATGTATTAACTTCAGCTTCCTCAAAACCGTTTTTAGAAATCTCCGTTTCAAAATAAGTATTAACCTCTGCAAGTTTTGTTGCTTTTTCTGCTTCTGCTTCGGCAGTATTTTTCTCAGCCATCATTGTTTCATATTTTTCTTTATAACCATTCATTTCTTCCATCATTGTTTCACATTTAGCATTAGATTCTTCCATCATTTTATTTGCATTGACCAATGCCTCATTTACTTCGGACATTTTGGCATTCTTTTCTTCCATTTCTTTCATCATTACTTCTTTTTCTTTTTCCATATTTTCATAGTTGGCTTTCATTGTTTCATAATTAGCACTCATGACTTCTAAATCTTTAGCCATTGCTTCATATTTTGCTTGTAATTCTTTATCCATTTCCATACCTCCTCCAATGTTAATTTCTATAGGTTTTTCATTATTTATAGGAGACCAACTTCTTTCTACTTCATAAATATCTCCTAACACAACTTTATTAGACTCTTCAATGGAATAAGAAGATTTATAATATTTGTTTTCGCCATTTCTATTCCATTTCTCAACTATAAATTCTGCATTTATAGGGTATAATTTTGAAACATAATATCCGTGATCATCGCAATCACAAATGTCTTCTATGGAAATCCTAAAAGCTTTAATAAGTAATTTTTCTAGTTCATAAGAATCCAAGTTGTTAATTTCTATAGTTTTTGATTTAAAAATTAAATTCATTCCTTCTTGTTTACCTCCTTCTTCTTTATTATTTATGTTATTTATATTAAGGCTATCTTGTTTAGAGTTAACCTCAAAAACTATCGAATCATCATCAGCAGGTTCTTCTATACTTGATAAAATAGCCAACCCACTGAAATCGAAAATCGTTGGAATTCTGCCCATTTTTTTTGTTCCGTCTAGGTTTTTATCTCCATCAAGATAAATAATTCTCTTTGCTTTTCCTTTTCCATTTATCTCAATAGAACCATGAACCTTGCCACTTGTAATTTCCTCTTTAAGCCATTTAACAAAAAGAGGATATCTTTGTGAATTAATATATCCCTCTGTCATCATTAGTTTTTTAACTTGACCATCAATTTCTACATCAGCAATATAAGCATCATGAACCGATCCAACAACAACGCCCTCAAATTGAACGTTCCCATCATCATCATAAGTCATTGTGCCATGCCCAGAAGGAATTTGATTTTCTTCATCTGCCCATGATACTACGTAATCCATTCCTATTGCGGATTTAATATTGTCCTGTGTATATTCTTCAATCCATGTAATACCATTTTTATTCCACTGCTCTTTTTCTGGATGAATAAGATGTGATGACATTTTTATACGAACTCTTCCCGCCAAATCTTCTTCTGACATTTCACAAATCTCAATATATGTATTATTTGTATTGGACACTATATTTTTTTCTGTTGTAGATGATAGATTGCTATTTTCTTCATCAATCTTCTTCTTTTCTTCATTAATTATTGATTTTGTATCAGATTCTCCATAAGCCCATTTTATAAGTGCTACATGACCACCAACACTACTTACATTACCTTTAAATCTATTAACAAATCTTTCTCGTCTTTTTATCCAATTTTTTGTTTCAGCAGTATCTTCTCCACTTTTAACAGCAGTCCACATTCTAAATGCGTCATTTCCGTTAAATGAAGTTTCTTGACTATTACCTCCTTTAGACCATATAGAAGGATAATCTTCTTTAAGTTTTGAAGCGTAATCATAGTCAAATTGAGGATATTGAGAATTGCTAAGAGTTATTTCTTGATTATCTCCACTTTTGGGAAAGTTTGTAATTTTATTGTCTTCTGCATTTATTTCTGAATCAATATTCTTAATAAATTTATCGATTTCATCCTCATTCAAATTATCACCACCTTTCCATTTTTATATTAACATGGTTACAAACCCAACCTATCTCTTATTAAAAATCACATAATTACAATATTATTTTTTGTTCTTAACTCTCTGTTCATTACTCTTTAAATTTTTCGTGGTTAATCCTGATTCTTTTAACTCTGAAGTATCCTTTTTTGGTCTTCCTCCTAAATTACCATCTTCATTTGCTTTATCAGCACTATCAGTGGCAGTATAACTAGTAATATGGGGAGGATATTGCTCATCAAAACCAGCTTCAATTTCTTCATCACAAATACTAAGATAGTCCTCTGGATCAAATCCACTAGCAGCAATATAGAATTTTCTACTTCCTCCTGCTGTTAAATACAAATCTTTTGCTTTATCATAAACATCTTTTTTGTTTAACCATGTAATTGGGAGAAATTTTATATCTATGTAACTGTTTGGTAAAATACTTAAATGTTCATTAATAACTCTAGTTTCTTCTCTTGCTATTTCATTAATATATTGAAATACTTGAGCAGATAGTAAATCTAAATTAATTTGCAAACTTCCTAAATTAGCACTGTTGCTTTCGGCATTTAAAGCAGAACTGGCAACACCTAAACCTGTTGCTATTTTCTTCATATTCTCATCACTTAAAGTGTCTTTAATCAATGAAGAATCTTTACTAAGTCTACTTATTTCAGTTCCAGGAGCAAGGCTAAGAGTTGATATTTTTGCGACATTTCCACTTGTATTTACTTTAACTGCACCTTTAAACGCTTCAATAACTTCTTTTTGTTGAGTTGAATTAAGACTAGAAGATCCTTTCTTTTCACCTTCTGGGAGAATAATGTAATAGATACTACTTGCTAATTCGCTAATTAATTGATATTGACTATCATCATAATCACTGCTTGATTTCATATCCGTAAACGCCGATATGCCAAAGGGAATCCCCCATGCCTCAATCTCATTAGCTTTTGCTTTTAAAACAATGGTTTTTCTATAATCAAGGATAAACCATCTTTTACTGGCATCTTTCTTATAATCCATATACCCTTTTACAAAATTACGTGGGTAATTCTTAATTTCATTTAATAATCCACCATATTTAAATTGGTCAAAATACATCATATCAAATGCAGCAATACTAACATTATTTTGGAATCCAATTATTTTACAATAATCTAAATCAAGTGGTTGAATCATAAAATTATCATCTAATGATAAACCTTCTAATCTATCGAGAGATTCTACTGTCATTGAGCCAGTATCTAAATTTTTATTACTTGAAGTTGTATCCCTCAATATCCCAATGTATGAACCGTCAATAAACAAATGCCTTAAAATATCCCTTGTTGTCCGATCTATATTTAATATTTTAAGTAAAGTGTTAAACTTTGTTTTATTATCTTTCATCTGTGGAGTTTTATTTCGCAATGTAGTAATATAAGATAACGTAGGAAGTGCTATCATGCGATCTATGCTCT
>Ga0209000_1001854_pt1 | contig 12580 bp, 11 predicted proteins | sample RifGroD2_FD_183998 | JGI IMG/M metagenome (GOLD analysis project Ga0209000, IMG submission 183998) | Groundwater microbial communities from Rifle, Colorado, USA - Groundwater D2 (SPAdes) (version 2) | ecosystem: Environmental > Aquatic > Deep subsurface > Groundwater | place: Rifle, Colorado...
ATACAAGAATTAATTTTAAATCAATAGGATTGAACAAATTTGATTATAAAATGCTTATGAGTGTAGATAAAATAGATATTAAAACAGATGATGCAATATCAATTATAGATAAATATAATGAATTAGATTTGAAAAAATATTTTGTACTTAATAAGAATGAAAATAATAATGATAAAATAAAAAATATTCTATATATGTACAAAGTAATTAGAGAAGATATTTTAAGTATTAATAATAATCAAAGATATGTCGTTGATGTATTAGTTGAATATTTATATAAAATTAAAAAAAGTAATTATAAAACTACTCTATGGTCTAGTTTTGGAGATATTATTTTTGAAAATATAAAATATAATATTAATGTTAAATTAAGTAAAGGTTATATTCAATGTAATAGTTGTAATAAATTAATTATACCATCAAATAATAAAACCAAATATTGTTCAATTTGTGCAAAAGAAATTAAATTAAGAAATGATAGAAAAATTCAAAGAGATAGATATAATAATTCTCGCAAATAGAAAATATCACAAACACTTTAATTATAAATGTTTGCAAGGTGTATGATTCATAGTAAAAATACAATATATTTGTTGCAAAGTTAATAATATTAATGGTTTACAAGGTTAAAATAGATAATGGTCTTTAAAAAGGAGAGTCCTTACCTATTGCTATTTAATAGTATTGATAAAGTAGGAACAGATTTATACGGAAGAGAGTTTGGATTCAACATCCTACTCTCTTTTTTGTCTCTAATTTTAAACCAAAAAATAAATTATAAAAGGAGAATTAATTTAAACATTGAAACAAATCAGTCAACAAGAAAAAGAATGGTTAATCTCTAAAAAAATTTTAAAAATGGAAAGGGGAAAGTACCCTGACTTGACTACCATTTGTGGCAAGAAAAAATCTAGAAGGAAAAAACCAATGGTTCCCGATTACATGAAGGACAGAATTGATAGAGAAATGTATAATAAAAATAATACTTAGTAAGTAATGTAATAAGTATTGATACAGTAAGCAATAAAAATTTTCCGTAAAGGAATTGATTTTATGAAAGATGATAGTGAAAATAAACAATTGAATAGCATTAAAATAACAAAAATATTCTTAGATACAAACGTCCTAATGTCATACTCCTCTCAACTTTTCAATAAATACAAAGACAATCCAAACACAAAATTTATTATTTGTGGATATGTATTAAATGAATTAGATAATCATAAAATGTCATTTGATGAAAGTAAAAAATATAAAGCAAGACAAGCAAGTAGAGATATAGAAGTAAATAAAGATAAAATTGAATATGTGGTCAGAGAAAATAATTTTGAATATAATTTACCTTTGAGTTTTGATAAATTATCAATGGATAATAAAATAATTGGTGTATTAAATAATTTATATTTCAGTAATGAAGAATTCGGAAAAGAAAATGGAATTGAAATTTTTGCTTTGAGTAATGATTTACTATTCAGGCAAAAATGTAGATTGTTAGGTATTAGATGTGATAAATTTGATGGTGATGTAAATGGAAATGATGAAAAGTATAATGGATATAAAGAAGTATGTATATCTTCAGATGAAGAATTAGCAAAACACTATGAGACTTCTGAAAATAGATGGGGATTATTAAATAATGAATTTTTAATTATTAAAGATAAAGATGGCAATGTTGTAGATAAACAAAGATATGTTGAAGGAAAAGGATTTTTACAGTTAAATTCAAAAGGTTTTAAATCTATTTATTTCGGGGATATAAAACCAAGAGATGTATATCAAATAATGGCAATAGATTCTTTGAACAATTCAGATTTTACACTACTTTTTGGTAAATCTGGTTCTGCTAAGACACTTCTATCTCTATCTTGGATAATGCATAATATTCAACTTGGGAAAATAAATAAGGCAGTTATTGTTTTTAATAGTGTACCTTTAAAAAATAATAAATCGCAAGGTTTTTATCCTGGGGATAGAAATCAGAAATTGTTGCAATCAAGTTTAGGTGGTATATTATCAAGTAAATTTGGAGATATGACAATAGTTGAAAGTTTAATTACCCAAGGCAAATTATTACTAATTCCTTCTGCTGAAATTAGAGGGATTGAGATTTCAGATAGTGATGTAATTTTTGTAACTGAGGCACAAAATACTGATATTTACACAATGAAAACTATTATTCAGAGAGCAAAAGGGAAAATTATTGTTGAAGGTGACATGCTTGAACAACAAGATTTAACACACTCTAATAATAGAGATAACGGAATGAAAAGAGTAATAGAAGTATTTAAAGGTAGTAAATATTTTTCATGTGTTAAATTGAAAAATAGATACAGACATCCTATGGGTGATTTAGCAGATAAAATGTAAATTAAATTTTAATATAAATTTACCGTATTACCTTATGAGTAATACGTTTCAGGTTAATAGTTTCACCTTTAATTAAGAGTTAGGAGTAGAATTTTATTATCTACTCCTATTTTAATTTAATTAAAGGAGATGAGATAATAAAATATTAGAAAATGAATTTGTAGAAGTTGGTATTGGAAGTAATTTAAAATATTATGAAAATTTAAATTATATAATACCAAAATATAAGGATAGTAAAAGTAGATATAGTGTTAAAAGAGGAACAAAAATTATAGTAAAAGTAAGTGATGTACCTCATAATTCCAATGTAAGAATTGAAGTTAAATGTGATTATTGTGGAGAAATATATAATCCTAAAATAATTGATTATTATATTGGACATAAATCTATTAATAAAGATTCATGCAGTAATTGTAAAAATATTAAAACACAAGAAATATATAAACAAAAATATGGAACTACAAGTATAAAAATAAGAAGTCAAATAGAAGGTTTTAAAATTGGAAGAAATCGTAAAGAAGGAGAAGAAGTTTATAGTAATTTTATCTTAAGAGGTTATATTCCTCAGTTTAAACCAGAAGATTATACGATTTGTAAAGATAAATTACCTTACATATGTCCAAATCATAAAGATAAAGGAATATTATATATAAATTATGATAGTTTAATAAATGCTGGTTCTGGTTGTCCATATTGCGCAAATGAAGCAAGGAACAATGATAAAAAATATTCATTTGAATTTGTAAAACAAAAATTTGAAGAAAAGAATTATAATTTAATATCAAAAAGTTATAAAAATGTTGATGAAGAATTAGAATATATTTGTAATAGACATCCAAAAGAAGGTGTTCAGTATACAACATTTTGGCATGTATTAGATTCAATTAATAATTGCAAAAAATGTAGATATGAAATGCAAAGTGGTGATTTACATTATAATTGGCAAGGTGGCATCTCTTCTGAAAGAGAAAAAATAAAAATAAGTAAGGAATATCAAGATTGGAGAAAAGAAGTTTTTAAAAGAGATAATTATACTTGTCAATGTTGTGGTAAACGTGGTGATTATTTAAACGCACACCATATTAAAAATTTTAGTGATTATCCTGAATTACGTTTTGATGTAGAAAATGGTATTTCTTTGTGTGAAAATTGTCATAGTATAAATATTAAAGGTAGTTTCCATAGTGTTTATACTCAATTTAATAACACTAAAGAACAATTAGAAGAATATATACAAAGATATAAATCAGGTGAATTTGATGATTTAAGAAAGAAAATTAGTTAATTAATTATAGATTATTAATGTAATTTACATTACGTTCAAAAACGGTGTTGTTTTTGTATAGAGAGTATCCATACTATCTATGCTTTTTGGGAAAGACTACAATTGGTTGGGATTGTACGTCAGTGATTTAATTTGTAATTATAATAATAAAAAGAATAATGGTCGATTATTCTATACCCCTACCCTACTAGATTGTGAGTGGTAATATGGAAAGATACAAACAAAAAGAAAATGAATCAACAATAGATTATCTTTTACGTTTAGCAGAAATAAAAATAGAAGAAAAACCTGATGATTTAGAATGGAGTGACATTGCTAAATATTGTGGTTTTGATTGTCACTATGATTCTTTAAGAAAAGCATTACAACCTAAAGATTATGGTGGTTTAGCAATTTATAAATATTTAAAAGATAAGTTTGATAAAATGGTTTGTGAGAATGTTTCTGATGATAAGATATTGAATGAGTATGATAATAAAAAACGTGAGTTAGAGAAAGAAAAAATAAAAGTTCAAACTGAAAAAGCAGTATTATCACAATTATTAAGAGAAGATGCTAGATTTGAATTATTTACTGAAAGAGCAATTCAAGCAATAAAAGAAATTCAGCCTCTCCCCTACCCTATTAAAATTATTAGTAATAAAAATAAAATAGAAGGATTACTGTGTATTTCAGATGCACATTTCGGCAAAGAAATTTTAATTAAGGGACTTAAAGGTGAAATTATCAATGAATATAATGAAGATATATTTAAACAAAGAATGTATAAGTTACTTAATAAAACTATAGAAATTTGTAAAAAAGAAAATTTAACAGAAATACATATAATGAATCTTGGAGATGAATTGGATGGGTTAATTAGATTAGGACAACTTGTAAATTTAAAATATGGTGTTGTTGAATCTGCAATTAAATATTCTTATTTTATAGCAACATGGTTAAATTTATTAAGTAATAATGTTAAAATAAAATTCTATTCTACATGCGGTAATCATACGGATTTACGATTATTAGGAACTAAAAAAGGAGAATTACCACATGAAAATATTAGTAAGGTTATTTTTGTTTTGACAAAAGAAATTTTAAAAGATAATCCTAATATTGAATGTATAGAAAATGAAACGGAAATGATTTATACACAAATTGCAGGATTCAATATTCTAGGTACTCATGGTGAAGAAAAAGATGTTCAACAATCAATTAGAGATTATTCTTATATGTATAATGAGGATATTTCTTATTTAGTGACTGGACATAAACATCATGCAAATAGTATTAATTTAGGCATTTCTAAAGGTACTATTGGTGTTGGTTCGATCTGTGGACTAGATGATTTTAGTTTAAAAATTAAAAAGATTTCTGAGGCAAGTTCTACATTTGTTGTCTTTGAAGAATGTGTTGGAAAAACAATTGAATATAATATTTGTTTAAATTAAAAATAACAAAGGGGTAAAAATAAATTATGAACATAACCATATCAACTGAAATAATTGATAAATTCTTTAATGAAATTGAACCAGAATTTATAAAAATCAAAGAAATGAAAGGTGTAAAACTTAATGAGTTAGATCCAAAAGAATTAAATAAATTCCACATTATTACTGGACAAAGATTAATATTTATGAAATTAATTATGGAAATTTTTACAATTGAACATGAAAAATCAAAAGATATTAAAGACTATGATTTATGTGAATATCTATTTAATATTTTAAGAAAATTAGGTGTTAATTTTGATGTACAGTAAGTTAATAAAATTAAATTAACAATATAAGTAAAGGAGAGATGTTATTATGGAAGATATTTATACTCAATTAGCATTAGTAGTAGCTACTATAATTTCAGCATTTATAGCTTGGATAGGTAAAGCAATAGTTACTTTTATTAATAGTAAGAAAGATTTAATTAATATTCAAACTTCTACAGAACAAAATAAATTAAAAGAAACTATTATCGAAAATGTTATTAAAGCAATTAATCAAGAATTCTCTGATATGTCAAATAACATGAAAAAAGAAAGTGCAGTTAACACTATTGCTGAAATTTTTAAAAGTAAGAAACTTCCTATTGATGAAACTATGATAAGAAGTTATGTTGAAGCAAAAGTATCTGATACAAAAGCAAAAGTAGTACAGGAAGTAGAGAGTATTGTTACTGAGAAAGCGAAGGAGTTTTTAGTGAAGTAAAATAAATTATAATTTGAAAGGATTAAATTGTGTGATTATGTCAAATAAGAATTTTCATAATGATTTAGATTGGGATAATGCATCTATTGCTAAATTAAAACAAACATTATTACCTGAACCAGACGTACTTACTTATTACAATCAAATTGCTAAAAGAGAAATATTTATTAATGGAGATATTGATGAATATTGTGCTGACCATGCAAAATTGATATTTGATTGGAATTTTGAGGATAGAGATATTCCAAAAGAACAGAGAAAGAAAATTAAAATATTTTTGCATACTGATGGTGGATGTGTTGCAAGCATGAATGCATTAATCGCATCTATATTACTATCTAAAACTCCTATAACTACTATTGCTATGGGTAAAATTTTTAGTGCTGGTGCAATGATATTTATTTCAGGTGATGAAAGATTATTGTTACCTACTTCAAGAGTTATGATACATAAAGGTTCTAGTGGAATTATATCTGATGTAAATAAAATTATTGATTACTCTAAGTTTCTTGAAAAAGATAATGAATTATCTAAAAAATTTATTTTAGAAAGAACTAAAATAACTATTAAAAAATATAAAGAAGTTGAGGATAAGGATTGGTATTTACTACCTCAAGAATGTGTTGATTTAGGTATAGCAACAAAAATTGTAGAAAATATTGAGGAATTGTTTTAGATTAATAATATAATAACAATTATAATACATAACAAAAATAAACTTTAAATTAAAAGGAGATTAATATTTTGGAATTGAAAACTAAACATTATTATGACGATGAAACTTTAGAATTTGTTGCCTCTAAATTTTTTATTGATAATGAACAAGTAGATATTGATGTTTATATGGATTATTGTACTGAATTGCAAAAAATTAATGGTGATTGTGAATGTGAATGTAATTGTGATGAATGTGAAAGAGATGATTGTTGTGAAGAATGTACGGAAGAAGATTGTTGTAATGAATTTTGTGAGGATGATATTTATATAGATGATGAAATGGATTGTGGAAATTGTATTTATAATCAAGAAGAAATTTCTGATGAATTGTTAGAAACTGTAAAACTAATAGAATCTTTTGCACAGAAAATTGAAAATGCAGAATGTGATTGTGGTGCTTGTTTAAGAAATATTTTATATGAGTTATTTTGTGTTGGTAAGAATATTGGATTTGATGATGCGAAAGATGCAATGAGTGAGTTTTTAGGTGTTTAGTAGGAATTGATTAAATAAAGAATTTTAACAATGTAGAAAATAATTCATCTATAATTGATTTATTTTTAGATTTATTGATTATAGATGAGTTTTATTGTGTATTGTTAAAAAAATAATACATAAATATATGGGTAATGACCTACCATTGTGGAGGAATTTAATATGGAAAATAAGATTATATGTAAAAATTGTGGAATTGAGAAAGAAGAAAGCAAGTATTATTTATCAAGAGGATGTATTGAAAAATATATGCCTATTTGCAAATCATGTTTTGTAAACAATGTTTTAGAAGGAGTATTATTTAGTGTTTTTAGAAAATATAATATCCCATTTATTTATAATTTATGGGATAGAAGTTATACTTTAGATGGATCTAGAAGTGGATATAAAGCTATAGATAAATATATGAAAGATATTAATTTGCCACAATATAAAAATTTAACTTGGAAAGATAGCATTTTAGAAGAAGATAAGGAATCTGAAAAAGAAATTAATTTTTATGATGGAATTGTTAATAATCTCAAACAAGAAGCAAAACATTTAAATGATAAGATAAGTATATTTAGATCAAAACATGATATACAAAACTGTATTGTTGCATTAAAAGCACTTAGAGAAACATTGGATTTAATTAAAAAGTATGATTGGAATTTAATGTATTCTGAGTATGGTGTGGAAAATGATAAAATTAAAAATATTGAAGATAGTATTAATATAATGTTAGCAAATGGTATTACAACAAATAATGAAGGTAAAGATATTCATGATTTAAAAAATGATAAAAATAATTTACCTAGATTAGTAACTGAAATTGCAGTATGGGAACAGAATCATGAAGGTAATATTAGGAATCATAAAGTTTGGAGAACAGATATTGAGTATAAGAAATATAAATATATTGTTGATAATGAAATTAGACCATAAATTTATAGATTAAGATATATTAAGATATATTGAATCCACTTCTATTTATTTGAGGTGGATTTTATTATGTTTTAAGGTTTGAGGTTTTAATGAAATTAGTATAAATGTAAGAATTTGTGATGATTTTTGAATTAGATTTAGATTGGTTTATAGATTATAAATATAATATTGTTTGTTTTGAATTGGTGTAGATGATTAGAGGGTAGCTCCCTCTTTCCTTTCTGCGTATGCACCAATTCTTTTTATTTTTAATTAGCAAGTATAGAAAATATATAAAAAAGCAGAAAGGAAAATAAAATAGAAGGGATTTGGTGATAAAATGTTAATAACAAAAGAAGTAAATATTACATGTTTATCTAATAATAAACCATACATAGAAAGTTTAGGATTGACATGGGAATACAAAAAAGTTTATACAATAGATGTTCATAAATTATTAGAAGGTAGCAGTATAGGAATTGAATGTTTATGTGATTATTGCTTGGAAGAAGGAATAGAAACAATAATACCAAAATCATACTATAAATATATTAAAAGTCATAAAAATCAACCAATAATTAAAGATGCTTGTGAAAAACATAAACATAAAAAACAAATTGAATTATGTTTATTAAAGAAAGGTGTAAAATCTTCAGTTAAAGTTCCAGAAATTCATGAAAAAATTGTAAATAGTATTCGTAAAAATAATATTGATTTAGTTAGAAAAGAATTTGAAGATAGAAATTTAATTTTATTAACAAAAGAATATTATAGTCCAGATGATTATATGGAATTTATTTGTCCTAGTCATAAAGATAAAGGTATTCAATCTATTAGATACGGAAATTTTAAATATAAAAATCAAGGTTGTAAGTATTGTTCATATGATAAGTTAAGTCAACAAAAAAGAATGGATTTTAGTATAGTAGAAGAATTATTTAAACAAAGAGAATATATTCTTATATCTACTAAAGAAGATTATATAAATAGTGATTCTAAATTAAAATATATATGTCCATTACATAAAAATGATATTCAACAAATTTCATATAATAATTTAGTAAGTGGTAGTGGATGTCCTATATGTGCTATTGAAAGGAATTCAGGAGAAAATAATCATAACTGGAAAGGTGGCAAATCAAGTTTATATGAATATTTAAGAAATTGTATTGTTGATTGGAAAAAAGAATCTATGATAAATTGCAAATATAAATGTATTTTAACTAATCAACGATTTGATACAATACATCATTTATATGGATTTGATTTAATAGTAGAAGAAATTTTAAATGAAAATAATTTAATTTTTAAACAATCAATATCTGAATATGAAAAAGATGAATTAGAAATTCTTAAAATTCAATGTATTGAAAAACATAAAAAATATCTTGGTGTTTGTATTATTGATAGTTTACATGTAATTTTTCACAAAAATTATGGATTTGGAAAGAATACACCAGAACAATTCAATGAATTTAAACAAAGATATAAAAATTTTGAATTTGACCATTTATTAGATGATAAATATAGATATATAAATGTTTTAAAAGGGGATGATGACAGATGCCAAGATTAACTAAAACTATTAAAAAAGCAAAAGTGGTGTCTGGAGAAAATTATTGCAGAATGTGTCAAAAAATGCTCTCATTAGATAAATTTTATGAGGCAACGAATCCTTTTTTAGATAAAAATGGATTTATGAGTATTTGTAGAGTGCATTGCAATGAAATATATAGTCATTATTTTTCTATATATAATAATATGGAAAAAGCTATTAGATTAACTTGTCAAGATTTGGATATTAGATTTAGTGTTAAAGCATTAGAACAAGTACAATCTCATATTGATAAATTATTATCTACTGGCAAAAAAGCAGATTCCGTATTTGGATATTACAAAAGTAAAATAAGTTCTATTAGTAAAAATAATGAAGGTATTGATTCTTTCAGATATAAAGATAGCGATGATATAGTAATACAAGATAAATTAAATGGAATTGATGAAGATGAAATTATAAATTTTGAGTTATCTGAAAGTAATTTTGAATTAACAGAATCAATAGTTAAACATTGGGGTAAAAATAGAAAACTTTGGGAGTATGAATTTTTAGAAGAAGAAATTTTTAATTTAAAAACTGATTTTGAGTGTCCAGATTATGGTATGGAAATGATTATGAAAGATATTTGTTTTATTAATCTTGAAATAGAAAAAATAAGACAAGGATTAGAAAAAGGAGAAATTACTAAATTAATTGAATCAAGAAGTAAATTAATGAATGATGGTAATTTAAAACCAGTTCAATCTACAGGTGCAGATAAAAATGAAAAATTAAGTTTAGGAGTTTTTATAAAAAAATGGGAAAATGAAAAACCAGTACGACAAGAAATTGATGATGAAATGAAAAAATATATTGATACATATATGGTAGGACATTTAGCTAAAATGGAAGGTCTTGCTAATGATGCTGTTAAAAAATATGATGAATCTATTAAAGATTATACTATAAATCTTAATAGTATAAATAATGAGGAAGATGATGAATAATGGCGGGATATAAAAATTATCAAGTTAAAAGAAATAAACAAAAAAATTCTATTGGACTATATGATAAAAGTATTAATTTTAATAAATCTAATGATAAATTAACCAAATCAGAAAAATTAATGCAAGGAATAGAACTTTGGGTCTCTTTTTATAGATCAAGACCTGATATATTTGCAGAAGAATATCTTGGTATTACTTTAAAACCATTCCAAAAAATTTTATTGTATGTTATGATACATTATAATTATACAATGTTTTTTGCAAGTAGAGGTTTGGGTAAATCTTTTTTAGTGACTATATATTGTGTTGTAAAATGTATATTATATCCTGGAACTAAAATAATTATAGCTTCAAAAACAAAAGAACAAGCAATGAATTTAATTTCTGAAAAAATACCAGAGTTAATTCAAATATCAACAACTGGAATGATTGAGAGAGAAATTGATGGTAGTATTAAAACTTCTATGAATACACCAGATCCTAATGTGGTATTTTTGAATGGTTCATGGATAAAAGTTGTACCTGCAACACAAAATGCTAGGTCAAAAAGGGCAAATTTATTAATTTTGGATGAATTTAGAATGATTGATCCGCAAATATATAAAAATGTTTTGCGTAGATTTTTAGCAGTTTCAAGACAACCAAGATTTCTTAAAAAACCAGAATATAAAAATAATAAAATATATATGGAAAGAAACCAAGAGATTTTTTTATCTTCTCCTTGGTATAAATTTAATTGGTCTTTTAATAGATATACTGTATTTTTCAAGTCAATGCTTCAAGGTAAAAAATATTTTGTTTGTGGACTTCCATATCAGATTGCTATAAAAGAAGGTTTAACAAATGAAGAACAATTAATAGATGAATTATCTGAAGATGATATTGATGAAATTGGTTGGACAATGGAAATGGATTGTTTGTTTTTTGGAGAAAGTGAAAAAGCATATTTTAAAACAGAAGAATTAAAACAAATAAAAACAATACAATTCCCAATATATAAAAAAGATTTACAACAAAAAATTAAAAATAAAGATTTAAAGGAAGAAAAAAAATCTGATAATGAAATAAGAATTTTAAGTTGTGATATTGCATTATTAGGTGGAGATAACAATGATTCATCCGTATATACTTTAATAGTTGGTAAAAAAAATAGTAGTAAAACTAAATATAAAAGATACGTTAAAAATATTGAATCTCATCAAGGATTACATCCTGAAACACAAGCATTAATGATAAGGAGATTATTTGAAGATTATCAATGTGATTATATAGTTTTAGACAGACAAGGTAATGGTATTAGTGTATATGGTTATTTATGTAGAAAAATGTATGATAATGAAAGAAAAAAAGAATATTTACCATTTTACTCTATGAATGAAATTGATGAACCTAAACTTTCTGCATATCATATTGAAGATGATTATGAACAAAAAATTTATACAATTTCACCTACAGAAGAATTTAATCATGATATTGCTTTAGATTTAAAAGATAAAATTATAAATAAAAAAATAGAAATTTTAATACCTAAAGAAGAAATTAAAGAATATTTTGATAATGAACCTTGGTTTGATAAACTTAGCATGGAAGAAAAATTTGATTTATTGAATCCATATTTACAAACAAGTTTGCTTGAAAATGAAATGGTTTTATTAGAAAGGATTGAACATCCTAAATATGTTAAATTAAAAGAACAATCTGGTAAAAGGAAAGATAGGTATTCCAGTTTAGCATATGGAAATTATTTTATTAGTATTTTAGAAAAAGATTTAGAAAAGAGTACATCAGATTATGATTTCGTATTTTCATTTTCATAATAACACATTACAACTATAATTGTCAATAATAATAATTATTATATTAATAATAAAGAAAGGAGGATTTAATTGTCAAAAAAACAAAAAGAAGATCCTCAAACACAGAAAACAGAAATAAATACTAATACATCTCCCACACTATCTAATTCTAATGAAATAGAATTAAATTCATTATCTTATAGTTCTTTTTCATTAGGAAGATTAGATACAGATTATATATCTATGAGTGATTTAAAACAGTATGTAAAATATCCTATGATATATAA
>Ga0209000_1001861_pt1 | contig 12546 bp, 6 predicted proteins | sample RifGroD2_FD_183998 | JGI IMG/M metagenome (GOLD analysis project Ga0209000, IMG submission 183998) | Groundwater microbial communities from Rifle, Colorado, USA - Groundwater D2 (SPAdes) (version 2) | ecosystem: Environmental > Aquatic > Deep subsurface > Groundwater | place: Rifle, Colorado...
TGTGCCTGAAGATAGCTATCCATTCGTTTAATAATTTCTCTCTGTATATTCTCATCAAAATATTTAACTTGTTGATATATTGATATCATTAAGGCATCGTCTTTTCTTAGGTTGCTAACTATTAATTTATGTTTTTCATTACTACTATCAAGATAGTATGCAAAAAGGACACCAAATATGAATGAGGATATTGTTCTAGCTGTATCAATGAGTTGATTATCTAGATTTCCTTCGTTAGTTAGTTTGAAATATACAGCAACTAGAAGAATTACACCGAAAGAGGTAATTATGAAGAATCGTTTCATTTAATACTTTGTTTATATTATATCTCTAATATATCTTTGATGTTCCTCTATTTCAATATGCTAAAAAGAATTATATAGAATTTTTGAGAAATAAAGATTAACTATTTGATTTCACTAATTGAAAATAATATAATTAGCTATCACGATGACCGAGTTAAGTGGCCTAAGGTTTCGACCGAACGCTGATCTCGGTCCTTTTCCTTAAAATATCTTTTCTTTCCTGAATTTCAGATATATATTTTTGAAACTTCTTTAGTAATGTTGAGTATCTATGGTTAGGAACCAAAATTCTCTCTAACTTATCCAAGTTTATTAGATATTCTGTTAAACAAAAGAAGTCTCCATCTCCACTTACGATGATTGCTTTCTCATAGCAATCTCTCTCTGCAACTGCATGAAGCACTAGCTCTGCATCTACATTCCCTTTTATCTTAACCTTCTCTCCTTCCTTAAACTCAAGTGTTGGTTTAAATATCAAAATGTATCCATATTTTTGTAAATTAGCATATAGATTCTCATTGCCAGATACATAACCAATAAAGAGGAATGCTTTCTCAACATGGTATTTGTCTTTAAGGTATATTCTAAATTTCTTAAAATCTAACTTCCAACCAGCACTTCTTACACCAAGGTTTAGGTTTTGGCTATCTATAAATGCATAGATTTTATTTGAAGAAGTTAGAGGCCTCCATAATATTTTACCTTTTAAAGATTAAGATATTATTAAATTCATATTATTTTGGTATGATTAAGTCTATGAATATAAAGATAAAAAGGTTTGATAAATCACTACCATTACCAGAATACAAGACTTCTGGGGCTGCAGCTTTTGACTTGTATGCTAGAGAAACTGTAACTATACTTCCAGGCGAGGTTGGTTTAATTCCACTTAATGTAGCTATAGAGATACCTCAGGGATATTTCATATTGATCGTGAATAGGAGTTCTACATTTAAGATGGGTATTACTAGTGCTAATGGTGTAGGTATTGGAGATAGTGACTATTGTGGAGATAATGATGAGTATAGATTTGCTGCTCGTAACTATATTAAAGAACCTGTCACCATTGAAAAAGGTACTAGGTGTTGTCAGATGTTAATATTACCTGTACAACAAGTTAATATCCAGGATGTTGATCATTTAGAAAATGCTGATAGAGGGGGATTTGGAACGACAGGTAATAGGTAAATCACTAACTACTCATACCTCAACGCATTTAATGCAGGGATATCTTTTGCCCTCTTTGCAGGATACCAACCCGTAAGCACACCTACGATAGAGGAGAGAAGAATAATGATAACACCCAATACAAATGGAATATATGTAACATCTAAGGCACTCTGACCCTGTGTAACTGCAAGAAGAGTAAGCAACACACTAATCAATTTCCCAGCTAAAAATGCAAACACCAAGCCAGCCACCCCACCCAATACACTCATGATTATCGATTCCGAAAGGAACAATGTTTTAACTTCATATGACTTCAATCCCATTGTCTTCAACAAACCAACCTCCCTACTCTTTTCAAGCAATGATACTGTTAAGGTATTAAACATACCCAGCGAAGCCACACCTAAAGCAATCAATCCTAGAACAACCAATGCTATTCGTAATGTCTTAAACAAAGAACTAATACTATCTACAGTATCTGCTACAGAACTAGTTTGAAAACCCATACCCTCAATGTTATTTCTAACTCCCAACACATCTTCCTTCGAATTAACTACAACCTTTAGTTGCGAAACATTTGTCATACCATCAACAGTAATATCACTAAGTGGAATGTAAAAAGTCGGAGATTTAGAATCAGATACAACTCCACCAATGACAAATGAAGTTGGTTTAGATTCAACTATATAGTTTGCCTTATCAAATAGTTTGCTGTCAAAAATAATTGTAGCCTCGAAAGATTTCCCCTGAGCTTCATTTACACTCAAGCCTAGAAGTGTGAGCATAGCTGAATTAACCATTGCAATCTTTTGCGCACTCTCTGGGAAAGCAACAACATCTTTAGACACATCCTCCGTCGTACCCAATTGGGAAGATATTGAAACCCAGTCAATCCCATCATCTTCTTGAGAGATAGAATCTATGTTTATGAGTGAGCTACTATCTTCACTGGTTGTTTCAGCTCCCAAAACTTGCTCTGATTTAAATTTGTTAGGATAATTATCAATATTTACCTCAGACGCTCTTGTATACAGTGTAAGGGTTTTCTCTTTATACCCGTCTCCCTTTGACAATGAGAAATATTCACTACAGAATCCCTTGCAATCGCTCTTCGCCCAAACAGGGATCTCCGCTTTTATCCAATACCCATATTGGACTCCATTTTCATTTTTAATATAATTTCCAGTATCATATACCTCACCATATATTAAACTTCCTTTGTATTGTACATTCTTGCCCATCTCTAAGAGTGTAGCCATCTGTGCCTTAGTCTCGGGAGAGGTATAGATATTAGTGTAATCAATAGGCTTAATCTCAAAAGAAATGTCTTCTATAACTTTCCCTGAATAAATTTCCAAAGAACTACCATCAACTATCTGATAGCGCTCTACAGAAAGACTGTCCTCAGAAATATATCCCTTCGTAACCTTTTGAGCCTTATTCTCCCTAATAACTAGATATTTCTCTTCTGTGCAATCTGGGTTAGATGATTTACAGTCCTCCTTCTTCCACAGCGCGAAAGTATCTTCGACCCATGGGTTGTACCTCGTCCCATTGAAATCTTCTCCCTGGTTAGTACTTGGAGCTCCCTTGTAAGAGTATCCCCAAACTTCGGTAGCATCTTGCATTCCAATATCTCTTTTTGTATATCCAATGACTTTAGAGCTATTGTCAGGAGATGCATATACTGGCTTCCATACTAATGGATATATTGAATATTTTACTTTGGATATCTCTTGTTTAAATGATTTCTTGTTTATTAATACGGTAGAGGCTCCAGCTACGACTCCCTTCTCTTCGACAGTGTTATTTTCACTTAGCCTTGATTCTCCATCATTGAAAAGAGAACCCTTTATTGGAGATAGACCTGTTTCTTCAAAATATTTTGTACTAACACCATATACAATCACATCTGATACTGCATTATTGTATGTTACCTTTGAGACAGAGGTAACTATTGGTATTACATATTCAACCTTATTAATCTCTTTAACTTTGTTTATAATGTCATAGTTAAATGTTAGAAGCGATCCCTGGGAGGTATTCACTTCTACTTGCTTCATTTCTGAAAGACTTGCTACTCGTGAGACAACTAATCGTTCAAATCCATATCCTAATGAAAGCAGAAGGATTACAGCTCCAAATCCAATACCCATACCAAGAATAGTAACATATGTTCTGTTTTTCTTGTGAGAGAGATTTCTTAATGCTAAGAATATCAAATCCGCCGATTTTACCTCATGCGGTTTGTTTGTATCAAAAATCTTAAGAACTTGATTATATATCTTGCTGTATAGCTTTTTAATTGGTTCCCAACTAATATGAATCTTCCTAATTGGTTTATCCAATTTTCTGTTACCTGTACCCTGAAGGATATAGAAGATGAAAACGAATAATAAGAGGGTCATAAATTTGACCAAGAATCCTATCTCCTTTACAAAAGATACAATGCCATGTCCTATTTGAGAAAAGATCTCCTTAAGAGTTTTTCTTTGTTTTTTCGGCAATTCCTGCATCTGTTTTCTTATCATATATCTTAAATTTGTCTAATTCTTTATCACCCTGAAGATATTCGTTAACTACAACTCCATCCGTCATATTCAATGATCTCGTAGCATATGTTAAGAATTTCAAATCATGCGTAACCATAATAATTGTATTTCCTTGTCCATTATATTCCTTGAACATTTCCATTAATTCTACACTAGATTTGGAATCAAGGTTACCTGTTGGCTCATCAGCCACTAAAAGTGCAGGATTAGATATTAAAGCTCTTGCAAAAGATACTTTCTGCTGTTGCCCTGAAGAAAGCTCTGTTGGTGCCTGTATAGATGATCCCTCCATATGAACTAACTTCAACATCTCCATTGCTTTTGCTTCCCTTTCTTCTTTTAAAACTCCCCTTAGCGTTAATGGAAACGCAACATTCTCAAGTACATTTAGAGATTTAACCCAGTTCTGTTGTTGATATATTAGTCCAACACCCTCTTTTCTAATTTGAGAGATTTCATCTTCATTGTGAATATAAAGATCTTCATTTAAGAAAATTACCTTTCCATCAGAAGGTATCTCTAATCCAAGCAATATATTTAAAAGAGTACTTTTTCCACATCCAGAGGAACCAAAAAGAATAATAAATTCTCCCTTCTTAATTGAGACATCAATACCCTTTAGAACCTGTACAATTCCACTTCCAACCTTAAAGAATTTCTTAATTCCTTTTCCTTCTAATATAACTGAATTGTTATTTAATTTCTTTTTAATCATTAGTGCTTTCTTCTATGTATTTTATTGTATTAATTTTATGAAATATGAAGATATTTTCCCCTTCTGTATATTTTTTAATATATATACCTTCAAGTGGTACATTATCCAACAAAACCACATGTATCAAACCCTTCTCGCTACTTGTTTGTAACTCTGTCTTTCTTATTTTCCACTTTGAAGTACCATATTTTACATACCCTAAAGCTTCTTTTTCTGATTTCCAAAATACTAATGCTTGTGTAGGATTGATAAATGTAATTTCCGTATATTTATCCAAACTTCTTGCAGCGATATTTATCAATACCACATAGGCTGCAAATGCTAATACCAAAATAATTGGAATAGCGATCAAAAAATACTTTTTCTTAATTATTAATTTTCTCATTTTTTGCCCAAGAAGGAGAATATCGAAGTTAAATTACTAATTGCTAAATCTAAAGCATTTGCAGTTGTTGGATTGGTGACTACTACTTTGTCTACAGAATAACCAATGTTTTGCTCAACATCTTTGGATACAGCTCTGAAGTGGTACACCTTTGAGGGTGTTAGACCTGAAATAATGACAATGTGGGTTCCAGATAGATTCCCATCTTCCTGAGTTTTCTGAGTATATGTTGTCCCAGTCCCTTCGCCATATTCTACCTGAGCAGTAGCATCTTCGTCTGTTTTGTATGACACCATGACCTGTGCTGTTGCTTCTTGTCCAGAACCAATGATTTCCGAATTAACTTCTAAATCTGAGATTTTAGGAGGACGCGTGTCTGAGGCGGTCTGGAAGTTAATAACACCACTTGATGCTTCATTCCCTATGAAATCACGACCCTTAACAATAATCGAATATGTTGTATTTGGATCAAGGTCTAACAATATCATTCTATGTTGCCCGCTCTTCAAGGCTACGTTTACCTCATCTTCTGCCAAGGCTGGATTACTTGTAGGATAGTAGGTCACGATAGAAGACACCGGAGTATTTGAGGTCCATTCTACTAACAGGACCGTCTTCGAAGTACCAGATACTTGATAAATCTTGTATTCTGAAACCTCTGGTTTTGGAAGCGTTTCAAACGAATGTGTCTCACCCTCATACTCGGAGCCATCAATATCAAATGTATTTATTTTGAAGAAATACTTAGTCCCATCCTTTATATCCGAGATCTCTACATCATGTGTACTTTCCTGCGTACCAGTGTAGACTTCTAGAACACCACCGAAAGAAGAGGTCTCTCCGTAATATATCTTTACCTTAACCGTATCCTTTGTTTTAAATTCAATCAATGCAGAATTTAGTGCGACACTTTTTACGATTGGCTCTTCAATAGATGGAGGCGGGGCAGTTTCAAATGAGGATTCTTCTGATACTCCCATGTTTCCATCTTCATCTGTCCATTTAACGATATAGTAATATTTCTTTCCTGGACTTAAATTGTTAATTGTAAGGATATGATCTACAACTTGTTCAGAGTTGGAAACTTCTTCCTCAAAGTAAACACCTGGCTCCTCACCATAGGCTATCCTGGAATCTGCTGTTCTTCCTGTCACCCAAGAGACCGTTGCTTTCTTTGGTGTAATGTTGGAAACCTGCGGATTAATTATCAACGCAGCGGGTTCAACATATCTACCATCTGGATACAATGAAACAACTTCAGAGAATGCACCACAGTTATTTGTACTATCACATGCTTTAACTTTGTAATAGTAGGTGGTTTGTATAAGCTTACTATCAACTAAAGATTCTCCACTTGTAAAGGAGTGATAGAAGAAATTCTCTCCGTCAACAGACCTATATATCTGATATCCTCCGATACCACTTCCTGCTTCCTCGGGAGCATCCCAGGATACTGCCAATCTCCAACTTAATTTGTTTTTTACCGAAACATCTGCTATTTCAAGATTCAAAGGTAATCCTGGCGCTACAGTATTCGCAAAGAATGATACCGACGTATAGTTTGTATAGTTGACATTTCCTGCTTCATCTTTTGTTACAATGTAGAAAATATTCTCCCCTGGGAGTGTCGCATAGGCACCAGGATTCAAATATCTTAAACTGGTTGCAGATGTGCTATATACAGTAGGAAGCGCATTGACACTGTAAAGATATGACAAGTTTGATTGAGAACCATAGTATGTTCCTACTGCTGGGGCATCCCATGTAAACCCAAATGAATTTTGTGTACTTGATTCTGGTGTGGCTCTTAGATTTAATGGTGGTGCTGGAGCATTTTCATAGTCTACAAAGAAATATGTAACATTGGCATATGAACTAAAGTTCCCCGCAACATCTTTTGCTCTTACAGAGAAAGTGTTCGTACCTATTTTGTATGATGGTATTGAGGTTACCTCAGTCTCTTCAATGCATTGTTCGATAGAGTAGTCTCCAGTTGTCGCACCTGTTTTATAACAATAGCTTTCTACTGGAGCTCCGTTCGTTTCAACCTCATTCCATGAAAAGGCAAAGTCATTAGTAGAAGTATATCCCGAAGGATCTGCAGTTAACCCCGACGGTGCGCTTGGTGCAGTTGCATTATATTTGTACACAAATGGCTCCCACACTTCCACTGATAGATTTCCAGCATCATCTACTGTTTTCAATCTCAGATGGTATGTCTGAGCATTTGTAAGATTTGACGGAGTAAAGCTATTTGCTTCTTGTAATGTCCCCTCTTCCTCCGGAACTCCATCTGCATCATTTCCCCAATATACATAGTATCCAGAAACTCCAGAACCATTATCTCCATCAGAAGCACCTAATATTTCTCCAACAGGAGCCCATTCAAAATATGGGTTAGAATAATTATACCAAGTATGAGAGTTAAGATTTTTTTGTCCTCCTGACTCTTCTTTAGCATTTAATCCTTCATTTTGTGGGTTAGTTGGTTCATCAAGATCTTGATAGTAGTTAATTGAATAGTCATTAACAACAGGAGTATTAATACCATCTCCAGAATATAGAGTAAATCGGACTTTTAAGTATTGTTGTACAATAGAGTTTATCTTATATGAATATCCATTTGATGTTTGTACCTCTCTACTTACCTCTGACCACCCGCTCCATGTAGTCCCATTAGCCGAGCTACTTGTTTCAATAGTGACATTAGTATTATTTTCCACATCGTAGTTAACAACTAGATTAGCCCATTTATATACCTTACCTAAGTCATGAATCTCAGACTCATATATGCCCTCTTTATTAAATCCAGAGTGATCAGTCTCCATAATATATGTATACAAGGCGTCTTGGTAAGTATTTGTTCCAGCTCCTGAGAGTGCATATATTGCATTATCCATATTACTTTCTGCAGCACCACCATTGTATATCTGAGCAGGAATATTAGGTAATGTGCTCCAAGTGTCTGAAGCTACTGTATATTTGTAGAATTCACTAGTATTGCCACCCCTAGAGCCATAGAAGCTTCCGTTATTTCCATCTACTAAGAATCCATCATTGTAGGAATATGAAGGGAATGAAGCTACGCTACCCCAGCTATTTCCAGAGATACTGTATTTGTAGAATGGGTTACTAGCAACATTATTTCCTCGAAGGGTATATATTTCATCATCTTTCAATAACAATTCGGAGCCATAGCTCAAGGTGCTAGGAGCAACTGCCATTGTACTCCACTTAGAGCCACTGCTTCCTTGAGTATCAAATCTATAAAACGTATTTGTATTGCTCGCTCTTGCCAAATAGATATACCTGCTACCATCGTATTCCATTGACGAGCCAGCATTAACTGCAAGAGGTACCTTGTCGGCTACTTCTTCTGTCCAAGTATTATTTACCACATCATATACAAAGAATCCATTATCATATTGTCCACCTGTGTAATATATCTTGTTTGCGGTACTATCATAGACCAAACTGGCTCCTAGGTACCCTCCCATTGGAAGATTGGGTAATTTCACTAATTCCCCTGTTTTTTGATTCCATCTAAAAAATAGGTCATCATAGTTCCCACGCATTAAGTAGAAATTATCACCATCGCCTTTGAGGATATCTGCGCCATAACTTGTAGTTAATAATGCATTCCCTTCAAATTCTCTACTGAAAATACCTCTCTTCGGTATTAGCCATGAATCTTTCTCAATATCATATTTAAATATGTTGTTACTATTTCCACCTCTAATACCATATATATAGTCACCCACCTTGTGCAAACCTCCACCGTAATAGAAGCCGTATGGTGTTGACATAACTGGAGTCCATTCGCCTGAATCTACATCATATTTGTACATATATGGGTTGTAGTTGCCTCCCTCATAATACACATGTCCATCACCATCATATGCCAAACCTGCACCGTATGATGGTAATGATGGCGTAGTATCTAATATCGTCCAACTATCTGTATTTATGTTATATACCGAATACCCCGAGAGCGAATTTCCTTGAATTGCATATATTAACTGGTTTGCAGTATCTATGGTTAAACTTGCACCAACATATGCATTATTATTTACCGCTGCCCCCGGAGCACCAAAATCTACCTTGGCTAAGCTTTCCCAAACATCAGAAAAAGTATCATATCTCCAGAAAAAATCGCTATTATTCCCTCTCAATATATATATATACTGATATCCGTCATACACCATGGATCCTCCATAACCAACAGTTAATGGAGCTGAAGCTATCTCCGTACTCCACGTGTTAGAAGAGATATCATATTTCCAGAAATCAGTACTGTTATTTCCTCTCATAACATATATACTTCCATCAGGGCCAGCTACTGCGCCTCCCCCATAATAGATTGTCGCGGGAGCATCACTTAATCTGGTCCAAATATCTGAATCAATATCATATTCATAAAATTGCAAAATATTTTGTCCTGGAGCGATATAAAACTTATTCGTGCTACTCACATATGCAACATTCTTTGCTCCATATCCGAGTCCAATAGGAGAATAGGTTAATCTTTCCTGCAACCAAAAACCATTAGCCTTAGATGCCAACTTCACTCCATCTCCCCCTATCTGCGCATTGTCTGCAGTCCCATTCAAATTTGTGCTATCAACATTTACGGAAATTATTGGTGCTACTCCGTTATATATATATTCAAATGCGTTCTGAGCGCTACTCAAATTCCCCACACTATCCTTTGCTACAATCCTTAGATAGTTACTTCCAATTTCCAATCCTTTTGAAACAGTATACGTAGTACCATATTGGAACGATCCATCATCCACAGGATTAGCGCTAGAATTAGTCCCAAAGTACACATAGTAACCTTCAATCGAAGTGTCTACATCTGTAGAGGCAGTCCATGTAAATGATGGCGTAACATATGAATACTCTTGGGTACTAACCAATGCAACGCCCCCTACTTCCTGAGATTGTCCCGTTGCTGTCGATATATCCTGTGGGTTGCTTATATCCGAGGTATATTGCAAAGAAACTTCTTCAAGTACTGGGGTTGTAGAGAAATCAGATGATGCAATTAAAAGTGCTTTAACCTGTAGATATCTTCTAGCTGGTGATACCATATTACCACCTGAAAGCGCTTCCCAATCACTCCAATTCACCCCATCAACACTGCTTCTAGTCTGTATAGATATGGTTGAATCGACAGGAGTATCAGATGTGACATTCACATCTCCCCAGCTATTTACAAATGTAAGATCATATACTGGTGAAGTCCAAGATCCAAAGCTTTCATATTCTTGATCTCCACTGGTATACACCAACATTTCTTGTCGACCTCCTCCACGACTGACATAAAATGATCCATTAAGATCCGAAACTATCGATGCCCCTGTCCATGACCCTATTTCAGTTGGACCAATTGATGCGAATGGTTTTAGCTTTCTCCAAGTATTTGTAGCAATGGTATATTCCCACATATTGTTGGCGTACCATCCACTCAATGCCAAGATCTTGCCATCGCCATTGTATGAGGTATCGCTTCCGTAGAAAGGAGAAAATGGGAGTTGGGCTACTTCTGTCCATGTATTACTATCAATTACATATTTGAACATCCTTTTAATACCCAATCCTCCTGTGAAGAATATATCGGTACCATCTGAAAGAAGTGTTGCTCCATAGTGAGCGATTATACCTGTTGGAAGAGATGCTACTGCTGTGCTCCAGCTATCCCCAGAGATACTATATCTCCAGAAAGTGTTGGTTCCATTTCCTCTTGTAGCATAGATGAAGTCACCTCCGGAATATGCCAAGGCAGCTCCATATCTAACCGTAGCTGGAGCTACAGCTAGTGTGGACCAAGTATCTGAGGATATTGTATATTTGTAAAAAGATGTGGTATTAATCCCCCTAAAGAAATATATTTCTCCATTCGCTGCAAATCCTCGGGTATCATCATTGAATGTACCAGGCGCAACTGCCATAGTATCCCATACCCCATTAGCAGTATTGTATCTGTAAAAGGTTGTTGTGTTTGTTCCTCTTGTCGTATATACATATCCGTCCACATAGACCATATCTGATCCAGTACTTAGTGTAGCTGGAGCATCGCTTGGTCCTACGAATTTGTTATTCGCTATATCATACTTCCAAAATCTGTAATCACCGTTTCCTCTAAAGAAATATACATATCCATCAGATTCTAGATATTGAACACCTGCGTACCTGGAGACAAGCGGAGCAGAAGTTAAGGTTGCCCATGTATTTGAAGCAATATCATATGCATAGAAGTCCGCTGTATTGTTCTGTCTAGCAACATAGATTTTTCCATTAGCATCGGTAATATCAACATCGTCATTCATTGTGCCAGGGATATTTGCCATCGTATCCCAGCTATTCCCTGCAATATTATATCTGTAGAATGTGTTTGTGTTGTTCCCTCTTGGTGTGTATATATATCCATTTATTGCCTCTAAATCAGCTCCATTTCTGAGTGTTGCAGGGACACCTGCCAGAGAGGTCCAGCTGTCTGTGGAAATGGTGTATTTATAAAAATTTTGAGTATTGTTACCAGTTATAGCAAATATATCTGTACCGTCTGTCGTCATGCTTGCACCCTGGTATGCAAGATCGGGGTATTCCTTAAGCATCTCCCAGCTGTTATTAGCTATCGAATATCTTGCATAGGAGTTTTGATACCCCCCAAACAAGACATATATATATCCATTTAAATATTGAATATCCGAACCGTAGTATGCTCCCTTTGGAGCATTAGCTAGTGTCTCCCAGGTATCGGTTGTATTGGAATATCTCCAGAAGAGAACATCACCTACACCCCTTAAGACATATATGTATGTTCCGTCAGAGGTAAATGCGCTTCCTGCGCTTATGGTTTTATCTGGTGTTTTCCATGTTAGTGCCCCCCATGTTCCATATGGGTCTATCTTTATGCCTAACCCAGTATCTACATTTCCTGCATTTTGGAATGTCCCTTCGCTCCATGAATCTTGTTGGTCTATGGTTAGTTCACCGGCATATGCGCTATATACAGGGAAGGCTAGTAGAAAAAGTAATGCCAGTAAAGGCACAAATAGGGTCCTGAATTTGCTCTCTTCAATATATATTCGGGGCATCGTTAGAATGATTCAAAGAGTATCCACTTAATATTATAGATTACCACTCTAATGCCTTCATGGCAAGGTTTCTATGGGTATATAGTAGTGGAGATTCTTGGGTGAGAAACAACGTTTTAGCCAGCTTTTATATCTGTTATTATTCTCATTGTTCTTTCTACTACAGCTGTAAGGTTTCGAGGCTCTTCTCCGTAGTCTTGGTCGTCATGCGCATTCGCAGATGCAAAGCATAGATCTTTTACAAATGCTATACATTCTTCTTCTGGTACTTTTCCTGTACTCATCATAAGTTGACAGTTATTAACAATGTCTTGTT
>Ga0209000_1001863_pt1 | contig 12539 bp, 9 predicted proteins | sample RifGroD2_FD_183998 | JGI IMG/M metagenome (GOLD analysis project Ga0209000, IMG submission 183998) | Groundwater microbial communities from Rifle, Colorado, USA - Groundwater D2 (SPAdes) (version 2) | ecosystem: Environmental > Aquatic > Deep subsurface > Groundwater | place: Rifle, Colorado...
GATGGCAAAAATTAATGTATATAATAAGTGCATTAATTTAGGAAGATTTGATAAATTTGATAATGCAGTTAGAGCAAGGAAAGAAGCAGAAATAAAATATTTTGGAGAATATAGATTAAAAGAAAAGGGTGGTTAATATTAATAGAGAATTTGTTGTGGTTGGTTAAAAGGTTATTCCTCATTCAAAGAGTTATTATGGGGATTTAGAAAGTAGTGTTAATTGGAATCATGCAAAGATAATAAATCAACCATATTTATTCGTATCAAGTATTTATCCTGATTATATTGTTTTAGATTCCATAGAAGGGTCAAATGGTGGTGATTATTTCTTACCAGAAGATTTTGAACCATACATAAAGGAAAATCAAGAAAATGAAAATGAAAGTAGGAATATTAAAATGAAAAAATCACAATTAAATAGTTCTATGCTTTTCAAAATGAGAGATGGAGATTTATGTGCTTTGTTAAGTGATTCTGAAGGTAATATGATTTTCAACAATCAAGAAGATATTAAACAAGGATATAGTGATTATTTCATTACTTTAAATGATTATGATGAAGATTTGTCTAGCGAAGGTGACGATTATGATATTGTGGCTATTAAGCAAAGAAATAGTTGTGTAAGGGTTATTGCTGATGTTTTAGAGGGTGATGAGCCAACAGAATGGGATTGGGTAGAAGTTAAGAAAGATAATGATGTAGAGGATGATAAATCAGATAATGAGTCAAAGAATGTAGTAAATAATATCACAATTAATATTACTGTTGATGCGAATGATGATCCGGCTAATTTCTTGAAGCAACTTAATGATGCTTTAAGGAAAAATGGATTGCATTAAGAAAATAAATTGAATGTGGAATTTTATGTGGTTTATGTTTTGTTGAAGTTTGTAAAGTAATAAATAAAATGTTGACATGGTTTTAGTTGTGTGGTATAATGAGTAAGTGGAGTCATTGAAAGGAGTAGCGAGTGGATAGATTAAATATTTTCGAAATAGAACTATCATACATAAAAAATCCTAAGATCAAAGAATTTACAGAAAAGGCATTAAATAACTTACCAGAATATTTCTTTTCAATTCCTGCATCATCTTCAGGTAAATATCACCCTCAATATGCTTTGGGAGAAGGAGGTTTGGTAAAACACACACAAGCAGCAGTTAGAATTGCAGTAGAAATGTTTAGATTAGATATTTTTAAGTATACAGAAGATGATAAAGACATAATTATAGCGTCTTTAATATTACATGATGGTTGTAAATCAGGATTAGATAATAGTTCTCATACCGTCACAGAACATCCATTAATTGTTACTAATATGCTTAAGACAAATCAAGAAATAAATGGTTGTGTAGATGATAATACTTTGAACATGATTGTTGGTAATATTGAATCACATATGGGCCAATGGTGCTTTGATTATAAAACAAAGAAGAAAATAATGCCTACCCCAAAAAGCAAAATACAACATTTTGTACATTGGTGTGATTATTTAGCTAGTAGAAAATGTATAGAGTTTAATTTCGAGGTTAAAGTTACAAGATAAAAATAATAGTAAGGAGGGATGTTTATTAAAACAAAAGCATGGGGCCAAGTACCTATCTGTAGAAGTAATTCACCACCTTCTTTTAATTATATTTTATAAGATCATGTGTGTAAATAATATAATTGAAAGAAGGAATTAATACATATGGCAAATAATACTTTTGAAATCATTGGTAAATTAACTATCGGCAAAGAGTCAGAAAAGTTTAAACCATATAAAGCAACTACTTATGATACTGGGTGGGCAGCTAAAGAATTAATTTTTAACACTGTTGCAGGTGATAATAGACACATGATGAAAATTAAAGGTGGATATTTTAGTAATGGAAAAGGAAAAGTATACTCATTTTCTAAATCTGGCAAGTCAGATAGTGGAGAAACTATCAAAGGAGAAAAGTTAGAAATTGCTTGGGCAGATAGATTTAAGCCTGAAATTCTAGAAAATGTAGCAGAGTTTAAAAAATTTGTAATTGACTTAGAAGAATATGGACGTAGATTTAAACTTGAAAAAGCACTAGAAAAATTTAATGAAGGAAGTTTAACTCCAGAAGAAATGATTGAGTTAGGCACAGAAGATATTTCACAAGAACTTGAAAATAGTAAAAATAAACGCAAAGAATTTATTGCTGAATCTGACTTTGCAGAATATATGCATAAATTAATTATATCTGGAAAGATAGATAATAGATTGTTTAGAATCAGTGGAGATATTGTTTATTCAGAATATAATGGCAAGTTTTATAAAACATTAGTTCCTAGTAGAATTTATCTTGCTGAAAAAAGTGCAGTTCCATCATCTACTGGGCAAATAACTGTATTCTACAATAAAGATGGACTAGACAGCAATAGTTTAAAAGAAAAACAAAAGCATTATATTAATTGCTTTGCTCGTAATTATGATAGTCAAAGAAAAGCAGAGACCCCTTTTCCAGTTCAATTAGTAATTGATGTATCAAAAGATGACTTAGATGAAAATAATAAGAAACTCAATTCATTAATGGTTAAGCAATTCACAGTTAAGGATAAAACTTGGAAGGAATTTGGAGTAAAAATTAATCTTCTAGACGGTGCTCAAAAAACTGAAATTACAGATGATATGTTAACCGATCTTCAAAAAGAGTTGCTTGAACTTGGTGCTATCACAATGAATGAAATCAGAAAAGAAATTGGAGCAGATGTCTATGGTGAAAAAGTAGAAGAAATGATTGTTGTTAATGTTGCTAGAGGGTTTACTAAAGGAAGTAAGCCAACCGTATATATTGATAGTGATTTTGTTATCAAACCATTAGAGATAGTGGATAAAAAAGAAAAAGCAACAGAAGATGAAGAAGATATTTTTGCAGGATTGAATGATTTAGATATTCCTTATTAAGATACATAATGAGGGGGGTGGAACTCCCCCTCCCAATACTCTAAATAATAAAATAAAAATTAAAAGGGGATTAAAATAACATGGCATTTAAAAAACCTACGATAAATAAGATTAAAACAGATATCAAGGCACTATCAATCTATATTAGAACAATTAAGAAATTTGGTAAATCGACTCTTTTTCGCGATGTAGTTCTTGAAAAGTATGGAGACCCATTAAGAGGATTATTGGTAGGTATTGGGGCTGAAATGGGATATACATTACTTGATGAACTAAATCATACTCATGTAGAAACATGGCAGGAACTAGTTGAAATGAAAGAATGGTTAATAGAACAAAAAGGTAAAGAACATAATATTGAGATTGTAGCTTTTGATGTTGTAGATGAGTTTCTTCCAATCTTAGATAGAGAAGTAGTCAGACTGTCAAACATTGATAACCCTAAAAAATTATGCAAAAGTGTTAAAGGGGCATATGGTGGTTATAACGCAGGAATTGAAATTGTAGTACAAATGGCAAAAGATTATTTTCTTGATCTTAAAAAAGCAGGAGTTGGAGTATGGTGTGTTGCTCATACAAAATACAAAAATATTAAACAAAAAGGTGATATTGATGATGGATATATGAGTTTATCTTCCACTCTAACATCAAATTATGAAAGTATTTTTGGAGACGTATTTGACTGTGTGTTAACTGGATATATTGATAGAGACTTAGAGGAAGAAACTATTACAATGCAAGATGATAAGGAAAAGAAAATTCGTCACGCTACAGGAGAAACAAGAAAATTGTATCTTCGTGGTAATACTTTTATTGATGCTGGTTGCAGATTCAAAGATGGTTCTGTGCCTGAATACATAGTATTTGATCAACCAAATATGGCTAAAGAATTTATTAGAGTTCTTGAAGAAGGTATGAGACTATCTAAATCAACTATTGTTTCTGTAGAAGAATTTAAAAAAATTCAAGAAGATGATTTAATTGAGGAAGAAGTAAAAGAACAAGAAATAATCAAGGAGGAAATTAAAGATAATGAAATAGTAGCAGAAACGGTAGAAGAAAATAAAGATACTATTGATGTTGAAAAAAATAAAGAATTAATTAAAAATATTACTATTCATTATAAAGGAGCAACAGATGAACAAAAAACAAAAGTAAAAGCTATATTAAATGCTAATGGTGCTTCAAAATTTGATGCTAGTCTACCAACCAAAGTATTTGAAGAAATTTTAAGTATATTTTAAATAACTAAATAGGGAGGTTTCGGCCTCCCTTTACCTATCTATTAGGAGGTATATAAATGCTTGTTAAATGTAAATGTCATAGTGTTAAAATTGATAGAGATATTGCTTTTAAGGTTGTTGTAAATAGTAAGAATGAATACTATTGTTCAGAGCGAGAATATCTCGAATTAAAAGAGAAAAAAGAGGTCAGGAAAATTCTTTTAGAAAAGATAAACAATGTGTTTGGATATACAATTACTAATACTATCTTAAATAAAGAATTAAGTGAATTATCCAAGGTTTATTCTTTTACAAAAATGAATTCATATGTTAATGAAAATATGATTGAATTGCAAAAGTTTATGAGTAAATCATTTACTAGTGAATATGGAAAAATAAAATATTTTACAACAATATTAAAAAACAATCTTAAAGATTATATAGTTACAAAATCAGAAGTAATAAAAGAATTAAGAGAAGAAATAATAATTTCTAAATATAAGCCTATTAACAGAAGGAAAAGTTTAAGTGAATATATAAATGATTTGGAGTGATTAACATAGATGGATTTCTTACTGGTTGTTCAAAGTATCCTCCAGAATTACTTAATGGAAGAATAGCAATAGAAGGAAATGTTATATCATGTATTGCAAAAGACCTTCTTCTTTTAGATGAGGCAGATATTGATACGAAAGATTTTATAAGTGAAGATGCATGTTATTATTATAGTTTGTTTAAAAATATTAGAACCAGAGGATTTAGCTCTCTAGATGAAATAACTATCCTATCTAATATTTCAGAATTTATTGAAGTAGGGTTTCAAGAACGTGGTGGTTGGAGTGTTCTACAAAATTTAATAGATATAATTAATATTAAAAATTGGGATACATATTTAGATATTTTATGCAGAGAAAATATTATAATAAATCTTTATAATGATGGATTTAATTTATTGAGTCCAATTGAAGAAAGTGGAAAAAAAATAATTCCATTAGAATTATTTAGGAAAATGGATAGCGAAAGTGTTATGGATTGGTATGAAAGCCGATTAAGTGGTTTCGGAACTGGATATTCAAACAAAGTTCTAGAAGAAGAAGAAATTGATATTGATAACGAATTCTTAGAACGTCTAGAAGAAGGACTAGAAAATGGAGTACCATTTGATATATTTGGTGAAGATATTGACGGAAAAGAAATTAAATGTTTACCATTTTTATCAAGACAGTTAAATGGATTGATGGATGGAACTACTACTGTTTTAGGAGGATACAGTTCTGCTGGTAAAACAACAGCGTGGATAACTGTAATCATGGGTTTAATATATAGAAATAGAAAAATACTTATTATATCCAATGAACAAAAAGCAAAAGTATTTAAAATACAATTTGTAGTATGGCTGTTAGCAAAAAGATTTAAGTATTTTAATCTTACAAAGAAGAAACTTATGAGTGGAGATATTTCAGAGCAAGACAAAGTATATCTTAAAAAAGCACAAGAATATTGGAATAATGAAATTAAAGGAAAAGTCAAATTTATTGCTATTCCAGATGCAGATATGACCTTAGTAAAAAAGAAAATTAGAGAAAATGTTTTAAAACATGGGTATGACACAGTATTATATGATACTTTAAAACTTGATTTAAATACAGACAATAAACAATATTATCTTGAATTAATTAAAGATTCTAGGGAATTTGATAAAATGTCAAAAAAATATAATATAATAATGCTACTTTCGTTACAACTAGCAATCAATACATTAGGAAAACTATTTTTAGATGCATCAGTTCTATCTATGTCTAAACAAATTAAAGAGGTATTAGAAAATCTTTTACTTATGAGAACTGTATATCCAGAAGAATTAGATCCAGAGAATAAAAAGTATTATTGTAAACCATTTCAAAGAAAGAACATTGCAGGAAAATGGTGTGAAGAAGAATACATTCCAGATCAAACAGCAGTATGGCGTATGCTATTCGTAGACAAGGCTAGGAGTGGTGAAAATAGTTCGGACAATGGTATAGCCTACCTCCTGAGATTTGATGGAGCACATGGCACATTTTTAGAGGCAAGTATGTGTAGGCCGAAACATGCAACTATCATATAAGGAGGAATAATCAATATGTTGTCGGAAATAAAAAGCAAACTCATAAATAATCCACAACATATTGAAAATATTCTTGAGGAGTATGGGTTTAGCAATATATCTATTAAATCACAAGAAATTCGTTGTGGAATAGATGAAAAGACAAATAAAAGTTCTATCAAGATAAAACTTATTAAAAATGATTATCTTTATGTTACAGATTATGGAAGATCAATCAATTGTGATTTCTTTAGTTTTATTATTAAAAGTAGAAATGTAGATTATAAAGATGTAATAAATGTAGTAAAAAAAGAATTAGGAATTGAGAATCTATATTATACAAAAAAGAAATCAATATTTGGAGGATTTTATGACAAAATTAGAGTTAAAAAATCATCAACCATAGAATTAAATTATCATAATGATGATATTCTAATTCCATATATGAATAAATTTAATATGAAGTTCATTATGGATGGAATATCAATTGATAGTCAAAGGAAATTTAATATAGGGTTTGATGTATTATCTCAAAGAATTACATGCCCTTGGTGGAGTTTTGATGGAAGATTAGTAGGGATTACAGGAAGATATAACGGTGATTATGAAGAGGACAATACATTAAAATGGTTTCCAGTTATTCCTCATCCAAAATCACAAACATTATATGGATATACTGAAAACTATCAATATTTGCAAGGATGTGATAATTTATATATTGGAGAGTCAGAAAAATTTGCTCTCCAATTAGACACAATGGGTATTTATACAGGGTTAGCATTGGGAGGCAATTCAATTCATACTCCTCAGATAATACATATTATTAACCTGAATCCTAAAAGGTTATATTTTTGTTATGATGAAGGATTAGATGAAGAAGTGATATTAAATCAAATACAGAAGGTAAAATCAATGATTAAATTCTTTGACATTAAGATTGGATATATAATAGATAGAGAAAATAAAGTATTGCCTAAAGAATCAAAAATGAGTCCAACTGACTTAGGAAAAAATAAGTTTTTAGAATTAAAAAATAATTTTGTAGAATGGGTGTGATTTGTTGAAAGAAAATTGGAAGGTGTTAGAACCTAAAGAAAAATATAATAAATATGATTCAATGACTGATAAAATCTTAAAAATAAGAGGAATTAAAGATAAAGAAAAATTTCTTAAACCTAGTGATAATGATATTAATAGTCCTTGGGAATTATCCAATATGGAATTGGCGGTTGAAAAGATTGTAAATGCGATAAATAATAAGTTAATAGTAGGAATTTATGGAGATATTGATACCGATGGCGTAACTTCTCTAACGATAAAATATAAATATTTGGGTGATTGTGGTCTTAACCCAATTATATTATATCATCAAAGAAATAAAGGGCATGGAGTAATTGTAGACAATGTTCCAAAAAATTTAGATTTACTAATTATTGTTGACAGCAGTAGTAATTCTGTTGAAGAATGTAAAGAATTAAGTAAAGATATGGATATTGTAATTTTAGACCATCATAATATAGAAAAAGATAATCCTTATGCAATAGTAGTTAATCCTCAATGTAATAATTATCCTAATAAAAATCTTAGTGGGGCAGGAGTTGTCTATCAGACTTGCAAAGCTATTGATGAAGAAATGCTTACTTTTTATGCTGATAATTACATTGATATTTGTGCAGTAGGTCTGGTTGGAGATATGATGGATGTTTCAGATCCAGAAACAAGAGTATTAATACAAAAAGGATTACTTAAAATACATAATAATTGTGATAAATCTCTTAAAGCAATTCTAAAGCATCTAAAGAAAGAATATAAGCCCAATGCCACAACAATTGCATTTTATTTAGTACCATTCATAAATTCTATTATTAGGTTGGGAAAGATTGAAGATATTATAGAAATACTCACAACTGAAGATGAAAAAAGATTGAAAGTTTTAATTAAGACTTGTGGTGGAATGAATGATAAAAGAAAAGTATTACAAGCAGAAATTGTTGAGAAAATAGAAAGCATAATCAATTTAGATCATAAAATAATAATTGTAGATGTTACAGAATTAAGAGCAAATACAACACTAAATGGTTTGATTGCACAAAATGTAGCACAGAAATATCAAAGACCGACATTAGTTGTTAGTTTAGATAAAGAGACTGGTACATTAGGAGGAAGTGGAAGGGGTTATGGGAACGAGTTTGACTTTAAGGAAGCATTATCACGTACAGAGTTATTTGAGAGCGTAGAGGGGCATTCTGGAGCATTTGGGGTGGAATTTAAGCCTGAGAATTTGGATCAAATATACGAGATTATTGATTTAGAACTTGAGAATATGAAACAAGAGTACGTTGTTGAGGCTGACATGGTTATAAGTGTTGAAGATATTACGTGGGATTTATTATATGAAATTCAAAGATTATCTTTCATAGCAGGGCAAGGATTTAAAGAGCCATTATTTATTATTGAAGATTTACCTGTCGGAGATATAAAGATTATGAAGGAGATACATATAAAATTCAATGCAGAAGATTTAGAATGTGTTAAGTTTAATGTTAGTGAAAATGAGATTAGTAATATAGAAGGGGCAATGTTGGTTGATGTCTTGGGAAGTTTAAGTGTAAATTCTTGGTACAATTTTGGTACGAAAACAACTATAAGAAGCAAGCAAGTTATGGTGAAAGATGTTCAAGTGTATTAATAAATAATAATGTAGGAGAAAAATTATGGGAAATTTTAAAGATTTAACTGGTGAAAAAATTAATAATTGGATTGTAAGGGAATTTAAAGGATTGAATAAACATCAGCAATCATTATGGTTGGTTGAATGTGATTGTCTTAAACATATTCAAAGAATAAAAACAACATCTGCAATAAAAAGTGATAAAAGTTGTGGATGCCTAAATGTAGAAAATTTAAAAGGAATAATTTTTGGAAAATGGGAAGTAATAAGTGATCCAATAATCAAGAGTAATAATAAAACATTTTTTAAATGTAAATGTTCTTGTGATAAACATACTATTAAACTTGTAAGAGCAGATAGATTAAAAAATGGCACTTCTACATCATGTGGATGTTATGCATTAGAGGTAAGAACTAAACATGGATTGAGTCGAGAAAGAATTGCGAATATATGGTATGGAATGTTGGATAGGTGTGCAAATACCGAAAGAGATGATTATAAGAATTATGGAGGACGAGGAATATTTGTATGTGAAGAATGGTCTAATCAAAATAATTATCAAGGCTTAATAAATTTTGTTGAATGGGGTTTAGAAAATGGATATGACGAAAATCTTACTATCGAAAGAATAGATGTAGATGGAATTTATGAGCCTAATAATTGTACATGGGTAACTATGAAAGAACAAGCTAAAAATAAAAGATGCACCATATATTTAGATATAGATAATGAATCTGATAAATTGGTCGATTTGGTCAAAGAGAATAATATTAAACGAGGAACATTATTACGAAGATATAATAGTGGGATAAGAGATAGTAATGTTCTATTATCAAAAAATCAATTAAATAATAAAAGTGGAGTTGTAGGAGTATCATACTCGACATCTCAAGATAATTGGAGGGCATACATAAATATAAATAAAGAAAGAATTGAATTAGGAAGAAGCAAAAGTAAACTTAAAACTATTAAGTCAAGATTAGAAGCTGAAATTAACTATTTCGGGATAGAAGAAGCTCCTCAAAGACATTTATTTGAATTATATGATATAGAAAATGAAGGAGAAATAATTAAGAATGAAGAAAATTATTGAGGATATAATTTCTGAATTAACATTTAAGTTTCCTTATTCTATAGATGATTATTTGGAAAATTTATATATAGAAAACTATCATAATCACAAAGATTTTTCAAATGCCTCAACAGCAGACTCAGTAGAATCTATTAAAAATTATGCTCAAAGGACATTAGAATATAAAGGCAATTGTTTATTTAGTGGAGATCATGGAAATCAAGGTAATCAATTTGAAGTATATAAAGTAGCCCAAGAATTTAATTTAAAATACAGACATTCAACAGAAGCATATTGGGTAAAAAATAGATTAGAAAAAGATAGAACCAACTGTCATATGATGATTATTGGAAAAAATTCTGAAGCTAGGGAAGATATAAATTATATTCTCTCTATAGCAAATGTAAATGGATATTATTATAAACCTAGAATTGATTTAGACCTATTGTTTAGTATTCCAAAAGACAATATTATTGTAACTTCGGCATGTTTAGTTGGATGGAAATATGAAGATTCAGAAGACATATGGTTAAAAGTACATAAATATTTTGGAGATAATTTCTTTCTAGAGGTTCAAAATCATAATACAGAACCACAGAAAATTCTAAATAAAAGAATATTAGAAATATCAGAAAAATATAATATACAAATTATTTGTGGCTTAGATAGTCATTATGTTAAAGAAGAAAACTCTATTAAGCGTGATCAAATAATGAAGTATAAAGGAATTAGTTATGAGGACGAAGATGGATGGTATTTAGATTTTCCCAATGGAAAAGAAATATTGGATAGGTTTAGAGTCCAAGGGATATTAAATGATAAACAGATATTAACTTCTATGATGAATACTAATATTTTTGTAAATGAATGTGAAGAGATAATATTTGATAAAAGTTTTAAAATTCCTAATGTATATCCAAATATTGTACTATATGATGAACGTGTAAAAATATTTAAGAAGATATTAAATGAAAGATACAAGAATGAAAAACTAAAAACTATTGATAAGGTCAAAGGAGTTAAATATGAGGCAGGAGAAATAATAGATAGTGGCGTTGTGGATTATTTCTTGATGAATGACAAAATTATATCAAAAGCAGTTAACGAGAAGGGAGGCATTCTTACTACTACATCAAGGGGTAGTTCTGCATCTTTTGTAGTGAATAAACTCTTAGGGTTTACGACTATTGATAGATTCAATTGTGAAATTCCAATTTATCCAGAAAGATTTCTTACTAAAGAACGTGTTTTAAGTGGTCAAATGCCAGATATTGACTACAATCTTGCATCTCCTGAACCATTTATTGAAGCTACAAGAGAATTGATCGGTGAACATAGTTGCTATCCTTTAATGGCAATAGAAAAATTAAAAGAAAAAGCAGCATGGCAGTTATTTGCAGGAGTTAACGATATCCAACCAGAAATAGCAAATGAAATATCAAAACATATCAACCAATATAATGACAAATTAAAATATACAGATGAAGAAGATAAAGAATTCATTCTTATTGAAGATTTTATTCCAGAAGAATATATGGATATTTACAAAGGTAGTTTGGAATATCAAGGGATTACCATTAATCTGAAATCACATGCCTGTGGATTTCTACTTTTAGAAGGAGATATTAGACGTAAAATAGGTTTAATTAATGCAGTATCAGAAACAACAGGAAAACGTACTCTATGTGCTTGTATTGAGGGAAATTATCTTGATGAATTTGGATATGTAAAAAATGATTATCTCGTTGTTGATAGCGTTGCTTTAACTCATAAATTCTTTCAAAGTATTGGAAAATCAGTTCCTAGTTTTGATGAATTGAGAGAAATGATTAGTGGAGATAAATTAACGTGGGATATATATGCAAATGGAATAACTTGTTGTGTTAATCAAGTAGAAAAAGAATCTACAACTAAAAAGGTAAAACGCTATAAACCAACTACTTTAGCAGAATCTAGTGCTTTTATAGCTGGAATTCGTCCTGGATTTAAATCTCTTCTTGGAACGTTCTTAGCAAGAGAAAAGTATACAACAGGAGAGGAAACTATTGATAAAATATTAGAAGATAGTTATCATTTCATGTTATATCAAGAATCAATTATGAAGCTCTTAGCATACTTGGGATTACCTATGGGAGAAGCATATGGGGTATTGAAAGCAATATCTAAGAAAAAATTGAAAGGAAAGAAATTAGATGATCTACAAATAAAATTAAAGGAAAATTGGATAAATATTATTGGTAATCTAAATAATTTTGAAAAAATATGGGATGTAATCGAGGCATCTAGTTTTTATGCCTTCAATGCTCCTCATGCCCTTTCTATGGGAGGAGACAGTGCTTATCAGGCATGGTTTAAAGCACATCATACAGCAAAATTTTATGAGGTTGCGATAAATCATTATCAAGATAAAGAAAATAAAAAGAAAATTGATGCTCTTGTAAAAGAAGCACTAACATTCTATGGATACAAATTGGGAAACTATGAGTTTGGCAAGGACAATCGGAGAGTAAATGTAGATGAAATTCATAAAATTATATATCCTAATTTATCAAGCATTAAAGGATTCGGAG
>Ga0209000_1001865_pt1 | contig 12529 bp, 9 predicted proteins | sample RifGroD2_FD_183998 | JGI IMG/M metagenome (GOLD analysis project Ga0209000, IMG submission 183998) | Groundwater microbial communities from Rifle, Colorado, USA - Groundwater D2 (SPAdes) (version 2) | ecosystem: Environmental > Aquatic > Deep subsurface > Groundwater | place: Rifle, Colorado...
CAATACTGTTTATGAACACAATAAATGGATAATCTATAAGATATGCTGGTAGCGGTGGGGGAACATCATTTTCGTCTTTACGGGGGTCTTTAGGTTCTTTGTCGAAACGCCATTGCCAAGCACGAAATGCCAATCCCAGAATACCGAATGAAAGGCACCATAAAAAATCAGGGATAACTTTTAAGATTGCCCCAGGGGGAGGTGTGAGTTTTTCTGAAAATGTCCAGAAGCAAGAAATTGTAAAAATAACAAAAAAAAGTATAAGGTAAAATACTGCAGTCTCAACACGGCGTATTGTGTTGATGTGCCAAGTATCTTTCCCAAATATAACGTTAACTGGCCTATCCATAAATTGATGCCCTCCAATATAAGCTAGGTTTGTTTTAGCACATAAAGCAGAGTAATGGCTACTGGTCAACCTAGCAGTTTTTGGGTGGCAGGAAGTTCCGGGAGTTATTGCGGCGGAATGAGATGCTTGGCTATGCGACGCAAAGGCGGGCGCCGTGGACGAATGGAAGGATGGAGCTGGATAGCAAGGAGATGGAAAACTGATTAATCCCCGTGCCTGACGTGGTTTCGGGTGGCGAGCGGTATTAAACTGTCCTTTTATGGCAGCATTTTTTCTTTTCTTGGCATTGTCCGGATTTTGGCTTGGCGTCCATGTGGGTGGCCGGTTGATTCGCAGGTTCGGTTTGGCGGCCTGTATGCCATGTTGGCACATACTAACACGTTGCAAATTAGTATGAAAGTGTGTATGCTATGTCAACACATACTAATGCATTGCAAATTAGTATGAAAGTGCGTGTCACATGTCAGCACATACTAATCTATTGCAAATTAGTATGAAATAGTGTATACTATGTCAACACATACTAATCCATTAAAAATTAGTATGTCTTGGTACATGTTATTCAATATGTGCTAATTCGTCGCAAATTGGCATAGAAAGCGTGTATAGTGAGGGCTATAAATATATGCAAATACCCGAAAATCCTCCAGACTTTATCCAAATGTTTAAGGACAATTCCGATGTTGTAAAAGAACTTTTAAAGCCAGAAGTCAGAAATCTTGTCGATAAAAGCATAAGGGAGTACCCATATTGGAGCAAGTTTAAATATTGGCAAATGCCTGCTGGGTTAACCCCTGAAATCGCCTGGGTTTTGAGAGAGTTTTTGGCTATAGGTGAGCGGAAAAATATTCCGTTGCGGGATACGAAATCCCAACTGTTCTCGTATTGGTTGCCAGATTCGGCTCAAGAGACGTTGCATAATATTGACCGGCAAAATCCAGGCGAAAAATCTTTTACTGGTGAGATCCCGTCTCCGCAAGAGAGAGACCGATATATAGTTAGTTCATTGATGGAAGAAGCTATTGCCTCAAGTCAAATTGAGGGTGCTGCAACAACACGGCGAGTGGCGAAAGAGATGCTTAGAACGGGGCGTCCTCCGGCCAATAAATCGGAGAAGATGATTTTGAACAACTATCGGGCCATGGAGCGGCTCCGTGAGTTGAAAAAACATCCTCTTACCCTTGAAGTCCTGAACGAATTGCACGTAATACTTACAGAAGGCACCTTGGACGATGAGGCGGCTTCTGGTCGGTTACGGCAAAGTCCGAAGGATGATGACGTTTGTGTGTATGATGATGAAAACAATATTATTCATCGTCCTCCCAATGGGGATGAATTGCCCGCGCGTCTTGATGTGTTTTTAAAATTCGCGAACGATGAGGATTCGCGACATTTTATCCACCCAGTAGTAAAAGCCATACTTCTGCATTTTTGGATAGGGTACATTCATCCATATGTTGACGGAAATGGAAGAACTGCAAGAGCGGTGTTTTATTGGTATTTATTGAGAAAAGGTTATTGGCTATTTGAGTTCGTGTCGCTATCCCGAATGGTTCTTCGGGCATGGAAGCAATACGCCAGGGCCTTTGTGTATTCAGAGCGTGCTGGAAATGATGTTACCTATTTCATAATGTTCAATCTTCAGGCAATTCAGTTGGCAGTAGGAGAGGTCCATCGGTATATAAACAAAAAACAGGCGGAAATCAATCAGGCGGCTACACTGCTAAGGGGTGTCGACGATTTTAATAGAAGGCAGAGAGAGCTGCTTCTTGATGCACTTAGGAAGCCAGGAAGAATATATTCGATCTACAATCACCAAAAAATACACAGCATATCTTACCAGAGTGCGCGAACGGATTTGCTGGATTTGGTGGCGAAGAAGTTGTTCCATGTTTCGAAATCCGGGAAAACCCATGAGTTTATGGCAGTCAATAATCTGCGCGAATTAATTGATGCAAAGAATCAGTGATAGATGGGTGAGGTGTGCGGCGTTGATGTCTGTTGGGTGTCCAAACTGGCAAAGTGGCAAAACGGAATTGGCAGGCATTGCGAGGTCCGGCTGACCCTGGTCTGGCTGTAGTGATATTGGCCCCTTGGCGCATACCGGGACACTCTGACCTTAGGATAGGGCCGCCCCGCGGCCCCTTATATATAAATACCTATGAGATGGGGGGGATGCGGGCCAGAGGGCCCAGGGAGGGCCTATGCGCAGACCTAGGCCCCGGGTAGGCATTAATACGGCGCTGCTCTGGGCCTATGGCCTCTTATGAAAAGGCCGCGTTTACGTTAAACTATTGGTAATGAACTACCACAAAACCACCTCTGCGGTCTTCGCGGCGTTCTTCCTTTCACTCAACTCTGTCGCCTCCGTCCCGGCTTTCGCCGCGGACGAGTTCGCTTCCTTCTTCGAGGGCTCCAACAGGGGCTCCATGGCCGACCTGATAGGCGAAATGAAAGCCGCCAAGGCCGTCGATCCCAAGGCCCCCGAGGCCCAGCCCGCCCAGCCCCAGACCGGCAACAACGAACTGCTGCACTTCTGGGAAGACCTGAAGTCCGACGTTTTCGACGACATCTGTAAGGACGTGGAGATCCCCCTGGACCAGAGCTTCGACATAGGCAGCATAGCCGGGGTGGAAGGCAAGTTCAAGCGCTACATGAAGCAGTTCCCCGACAATAAGATCGCCGTTATAGACGAGGTGGGCGTGAAGCTTCACGGCGGCCATACCTTCAGCGACATCCTCAACGTGGACGGCAACTCCTTCAATATCGGTTTGTCAGGCGCCCTGGAAGGCAAGTCCATAGTGGTGCGCAAGACCAACGAAGACAAGTACTGCAAGAACCTGCTGAAACTGGCCGACCTGCGCCAGGTCAAGACCATCCTGCCGGTCAACGCCAAGCGCATCTCCGGCATGAAGACCAACGAGATCTGGAAGTTCCCCGCCATCATGCGCGTGGGCATCAGCGGCGGCATCGGCGCGGCGGTGCAGCCCTGGGCCACCGTCTCCTTCTCGCTGGGCAGCACCCGCGAAATGAAGCCCTCCGTCACCCTTTACCGCATGGACGAGAAGCACTTGCGCATGCGCGTCCGCCTGGACCGCATCCACGTCAAGAGCGGCGGCGCCTCCGTGGGGACTTCCTTCGACGCCGGCCTGATCGGCCTGCCCGAAGCCGAAGGCCTGCTCATGAAGGAGCTGAACAAGCAGATAGTCAAAGAATTCAACCGTTATCTGAGCTTCCAGCTGGGTCTGTCCGCCAGCCGCGTGAAGGGCAAGAAGATCCTCCTCGAGTTCGTGATGGATCCCACCGACGCGGCGCAGGTGGACCGGCTGGTGGAGTTCCTTAACGGCGACCTGGGCATTATCCGCAAACTCATAAAGATGGGCGTGCGCTTCAACGACTTCTCCGACATGGACGACACCGCCCAGGGCGCGCAGGCCCTGCAGAACGTGGAGCAGGTGGCCGGCAGCGAGCTGGGCCTCAACGCCACGTTCGCCGGCTCGGACCACTTCACCGGCAACTCGCACGCCTTCAACGCCATGATCCCCGTGCTGCTGCACCGCGAGTCCAGCGCCGGCCAGCGCTACGACCGCTACCAGACCCTGGGCAACGACCAGGTGCTGCACGTGCACAACACCTCTAGGAACACTTCGGTCAGCAACATCAACGTGCCCATCCTCGGCAAGATCTTCAAGCACAATACCAACCAGAACTTCTACGTGGTGAACTACGAGAACAAGGAAGGCGTGGTCTCGGACGCCGCCATGGTGTACCAGCGCTACGAAGGCTACATCAAGCACGATGAGCGCGACGCCCGCGGCATGGTGGAGGAGATGAACGAGATCCTGAAGTTCGCCGGCACCCAGGGCAACGGCGTCAACAACGACTTCGTGATAGACACCAACAGCCTGTTCCCCCGCCTGGCGGCCGAGGAACTGAACCCCTCCGCCGTGGACGCGGACGGCAACCCCATCCCCGACACCAAGCGCTATAAATCCGCCATCATGTCCTTCTCCCTGGTCTTCACCAAGGAAGCCGTGCGCGACATAGTGACCGCGCCCCCGGCCGTGCTCATGAAGGCCGTGCTGAACGTGATGGACGGCCTGGAGCGGGAGATAGTCGGCGTGGTGCAGCACCTCTTCAAGATAGACGCCGCCGGCAAGATAGATTATGACTGGAAGGCCGCCCGCAAACTGCTGGCCAAGTACGAGCAGACCGGGGAGAACGCTTTCGACCCTCTCACCGCGGTGAACAACTTCTGCCGCAACGTGGCGGCCGTGGTGGCCGACATCGCCAGCGTGCGCAACGCCCCGGACCAGAAGGTCCGCGCGGAGCGCCTGTCGCAGATCATGGCCGGCAAGAGCAAGAGCAATGTGGGCTATGAGAACATGCTGCAGGTGGTAGTACAGCTGGTCAGTACCAAGGATATCTACGCTTCGCTCAACGTGCAGACCGACAAGCGCATAAAGGGCGAAGAGAACATCGCCAGCACCTACGGCATGTACAATACCAACCTGCAGGCCGGCTACGGTTCGCAGCTGGGCAGCGCCAACGCCCTGCGCGACCGCTTCGCCGACCCTTCTATCCTGAGCGACTAAGCCTCGGACGGACGCAAAAAAGCCCCCGGGACCTCCCGGGGGCTTTTTATTGGAGGGGACGCTGATGACTAAATGACTATTTCACTTTCGGCGTTACGGACCAGTTGCGGGTCTTGATAAATAGTCATTTAGTCATCAGCGTCCCCACCTTTACCTTATCTTGCCGTCCACGCCGAAGACGTAGGCCATGAGCGCGGCGCGTGCCCACATGCCGTTGCGCTCCTGCCGCCAGAACACGGCGCGCGGGTCGTCGTCCACGCTCACCTCTATCTCGTGGCGGCGCGGCAGCGGGTGCAGGATGACGCAGGTCTTTTTAATGTCCTTCAGGTTCTCCTTGCGGAAGTAGAAGGGGGAATAGTCCACGCCCTTGCTCTCACCGGCCTTGTCATGCTCGTCCTGGATGCGCGTCATGTAGATGGCGTCGGCCGTCTTCATGACGCCCTTGAAATCCTCGGTTTCCTGGTAGGGGATCTTGTGGCGCTTGAGGAAGTCCAGGATGTCGGTTTCCATCTTGAATTCCTTGGGCGAGACGAAGGACAGGGTTATCTTGTTGTAATTCTTCATCAGGTAGGAGAGGGAACGCACCGTGCGCCCGCGCTTGAGGTCGCCTACCATCACGATATGTTTGTTGTCCAGGTCGCCGTTGAAGCTGCGGTAGAGCGTATAGGTGTCCAGCAGGGCCTGCGTGGGGTGCTGGTCCTTGCCGGAGCCGCCGTTGATGATCGGGACCGGGCGGCCGGTGCGGTTCATGAGCCACGCGGTCTTCTCCACGAAGCCGGGCGTGGGATGGCGCATGATGATCATGTCCACGTAGCTCGAGAACGTGCGCACGGTGTCCTCGGGGGTTTCGCCCTTTACCTCGGAGGAAGTGGAGGTGTCGCGGATCTCGCTGGTCTTCATGCCCAGGATATGACAGGCGTTCAGGAAAGACATGAACGTGCGGGTGGAAGGCTGCGCGAAGTAGAGCATGGCGCGCTTGTCCGAGAGCAGCGAGGAAATGTAGTCGGAGCCTTCCTTGTGCTGCGTCACTTCGCGCAGGCGGTCGGCCGTGCGGAACAGCAGCGTCAGCAGGTCGCGGTTGAGCTGCTGGGCGAAAAGGCAATCGTATACGCGCCCGTCCTTGTTGAAGAACGGGACCTTCTCGGAGATGGGGAGGGGATGGAACTTCTCCCAGTCGGGCTGCACGCTGGTCATTTCCTGCGTTCTCTGCATGTGGGCTCCTTTTTTAAGGCAAACCGCCCGGGCGGTTCGCGCCAGCGGGCGGTAGACGGCGGGATCGCCGGCTGGCGGGCTAAAGTTTCTGTACGAGGTCCAGCAGCACCAGCGCGTTGCGCCGGCCCGGCTTGACCTTGGCTACCACGGAACCGCTGCCCGCGTTCTTGCGCGGGTCGTTCTCGTTGAGATAAAAACGTTCTATGCCGTAGAGGGCGCGCAGCGGGCCGGCCCCGCCGCCCTGCACGGAGGCCCTGACCCAGACGCCGTCGCCGGGATGCTCGGCGCAGTCGGTGGCCTCGTAAAGCTTCACGGGGCCGGCTGGCGTGGTGGCGGAGAACAGCCCCTCCTCGAGTTTTACGTAAACCTGGGCGAAGGAGCGCGAACCTATGACCTTTCGGCATGGCTCAGGGGCGGAGATCTTATAGGTGAGCGCCACGAAAGTGCCGCTCAGGAAGTCCCGCGGGTCCACCGGTACGGTTTCCAGGTAGAATTCGGGGGCGACGGTCCCCTTGGAGGACAGGAGCCAGCCGCCCCATGCGGCGAACAGCAGCAGCTGGGCGGCGAGTACGATGCGCAGCCTGGTCATTTCTTCACCGCCTCTATCAGGGCCTTGCGGCCCCGGTTCACGAAGTAGGCGAGCGCGGCGAAAGCGAGGCCGGTAACGATGAAGGCCACGCCGCTCTTGAGCAGGCCGCCGAAAATGTCCACGAAGCGCGTGACCGCGGTGAGCGTTATCACCAGGACGCCGCGGTTGATGAGCTTCTCGTCGGAATTCCTGGCGCCGCTCATGATGCAGCCGACGCCGAAAGCGGCCAGGATGAAGTTGGCGAGCACGCCCAGGAGTTTGGCCGAGCTCTCGGTGGCCCCGAAGAGCAGGAACGCCCCCAGCATGGACGCGGCCAGCAGGCCTTTGCCAACGTAATTCTCTTCGCGGCCTTCGGGCAGCAGGCGCTGGGGCCGCAGGAGCGCGGTGAGCAGGGCCCCGGCGAAAATGAGCCAGGTCAGGGCGGCGCCGTAAGCGGTGTCGGTCCCGCGGAAGCTGTTATAAGCGTGCGGCTTGTAGTGCCAGAAGAAGGTCATGGCGTAGACCGAGGCCGTCCAGACGGTGAGCGGCAGGCCTGCCTTTTCCCCGTCCGGCCGGCGGCTCCAGGAGAGCCACAGCACGGCGAGGGACATGCCGGCCAGCAGCACCAGCGCCTCCGAGCGCACTTTAATGGCGGTGTCGGCCGCCAGCATGAAGAAGGTCCAGACGGCGGCTGCGCCCAGCGGCATGCCGAGTTTCTGGCCCGGGTAGAGGGCCGCGCCGCCGGCCAGTACCGCCAGGGCCAGCGCCCAATGCCACAGCGGCTGCGCCGTGTTCCCGTAGCTGGCGGTCAGCGCCAGCATATTGGAAGAACCGAGCGTGCCCCAGAAAAGCACGGCGAACAGCAGGAACGAGACCAGGTAGGCGGCCAGCGGCCTTCGGGAGAAGGCGGCCAGCGGAGCGGAGATGGCCGCCCAGGCCAGGTAGGGTTTTACGGGGTCCCCGCTGAGGTTGAAGATCTGCGCGTACAGGCCTATGCCGAGCGCCGGCATGAAGAACCAGAGCGTTTCCAGCGGGATGGCCGCGGCGGGTCTCTCCTCCAGGCGCAGCGAGGCTTCGGCGGCGCCGGCGAAGAGCAGCAGGAAGGCGCCCATCTTGGCCATCGCGCCCAGCTTGTCCCAGTTATGGGCGGCTACCAGAATGACGCCGAGGGCGATGAACAGGCCGGCGGCCGCGGCTATCCAGTGGACGGCCTTAAAAGAGGCGAACAGCCGGCCGGAGTAGGACAGTTCCCAGACCTTAGCGGCCTGCTCGGGCGTGATAATGCCCGCGGCCGCCGCTCCCTTAAGGTCCGCCCTGAATCTTTTGTAGTAGGACATGGTTCAATTACTACCCCGGGTTAATTATATTAAAAAAACGGGGGCGCCTATTTTATAGAATTAGACGATGCCAAACCGCGACAGGCTCGTTAATATTCTCGGCTGGGGGGCTTTCGCCTTCGCCTGCACGGTCTTTTTCCTGCCGGTCATCAATCCCGACATCTTCTGGCACCTCTCGGCCGGGCGGTACGCGCTGGAACACCTGCGCCCCCCGTCCTCGGATTTCCTCTCCTGGCCGCTCGCCGGGGCCGAGTGGGTGGATTTTGAGTGGCTGACGCAGGTGGTGTATTACCTGCTGCACAAGGCCGGCGGCTTCTGGGCGCTCCTGCTGTTCAAGGGCGGGCTGCTGGCGGCCACCCTGCTGGTCTTCCGGGCCGTCATCCTTCTTTACGGCCGCGCCGCCGCGCTGCCGCTGGCGCTGCCCTTCTGCGCCGCCGCCATAGTCACCAACAGCGACCTGCGCCCGGAAAATTTCACGCTGCTCTTCTTCACGGTCACGCTCTATTTCCTGGAACGGGCCCGCCTGCGCGGGCTGCCGGCCGGCTGGCGCCCGGCGGCAGCGGTCTTCGCGTTCTTCGCGCTTTGGACCAACCTGCACGCCGGCTATCTGTACGGCCTGGCCCTGATAGGCCTTTACTCCGCCGGCGCTTTCTTCGAGGAGCAGCTGCCTTTCGTCTACGGCAAGGGGGCTTTCGCGCGGCCGCGGGCGGGCCTGCGCCACCTCGGGCTTTTCTTTGCCGGCCTGCTGGCGAGCCTCGTCAACCCCTACGGCTGGAAGATCTACGCGGTCATCGCCAACCACCAGCAGCATATCGTCACGCTGCAGGAGCATATCCAGGAGTGGAACACCTTCGACCTGACCAACGCCTACCAGTGGCCTTACGTGCTGGCGCTGGCGGTGGTGCTCCCGGCCTTCGCGTTCTTCCTGCTGCGCCGGCGGCACGTGGTGTACACGCATTTCATGGTGCTGCTGTTCTTCGCCTGGGCTTCCGCCAACCACGCCCGCCACATCCCCTTCTTTATCCTGGCCGGTCTGGCCGCGCTGCTGGCCCTGCCCTGGGGCGGCTTGCCGGAAACCGGCGCGCGCCGGCGGCTGGTGCTCGGCGGCGGCGCCCTGTTCCTGGCCGTCACGGCCTGGTTCTACGCCGGCTTTATCTGGCCCAACTACACCGGCCGGCCTATCCTGTTCAAATGGGGCTCGCCGGGCCTGGCCGGGTTCCTGAAGACCAATAGAACGGAACTGACCGGGCTGAAACTCTACAACCCCTGGGGCTGGGGCGGCTGGCTGGGCTGGGAACTGGGGCCGGAGTACAAGGTCTTCATCGACGGGCGCTATCTTTTTCACGACAAGATCACCGAGGTGACCGGCGTGAGCGGCGGTTCGCGCAACTGGAAGGGGCTCATAGACAAGTACGGTTTCGACCTGATGCTGATAACCCTCGACGAGCCCAAGATCCCGCGCAAGCAGAAGCTGGCCAACGGCAGCGAGACCATCTTCTGGCGCCCGGCCTACCTTTACTACCTGCCGAGGTCGGAATGGGCGGTGGTATACTGGGATTACTCCGTGGCGGCCCTGGTGCGCCGCCGGGCGGTGCCGGCCGGCTGGCTCGCGGCCCGGGAGTTCCGCTACCTGCGGCCGGCCGATACCCTGAACCTGGTGGCGCCGCTGCTCGCCGGCGAGATAAAGCTTTCGGATATAAAACGCGAGGCGGATCACTACCTTAAGACCAATACGATGGCCTGGGACAATTCACCCTCGGCCGATATCGTCAGTTTCATGGGCGGGCTGGATAAGCTCTGCGCCAGGAAGGGGGCGGCGTGCAGGCGCTGATAACCGCCGTCAAGGCGCATCCCCTCGCGCTGTTCCCGGATTTTCGCCGGCTTTTCACCGGGCGCGTCATTTCCGCCGTCGGCGACAAATTCTTTTCCATCGCCATAGCCTGGTGGGTGCTGTCCGAGGCCGGCGCGGCCTCCAAGTTCCACCTCGGCCTGGTCATGGCCGTGAACGTGCTGCCGGTGGTGGCCTTCGGCCCGCTGCTGGGCACGCTTTCCGACCGGTCCGACAAGCGCCGGGTGATGCTGGGCGCCGACGCGGCCAGGGCCGCCCTGGTGCTGCTCCTGGCCGGCCTGCTCTGGAGCGGCCGCCTCAGCCTCCTCTGGCTTTACTCCATCTGCTTCCTCATTTCCGGCTTCGGCCCGCTGTTCGAATCGGCCGTGGCGGCTTCCATAGCGCGCCTTACCTCGCCCGAGAAAATGCCGCAGGCCGTGGCGGCCGACGCCTCCGTGCTGCAGCTGTCCAACGTGGTGGGCTCGGCCCTGGGCAGCGTGCTCATGGCGGCGGCCGGCGTGGCCGGCGCCTTCCTGTTCAACGCCGCGGGCTACGCCGCCTCCTTCGCCGCGGTCCGGGGCATCAGGACGGAATTAAAGCCGGAAGAGCGCGTCAGCAGCTCTTTCATCGCCGAATTCAAGGAGGGGCTGGCCTACACTTTCGGCAACAGGCCGGTGCTGTGCCTGATCCTGACCTTCGCCACGTTCAATTTCTTCGTGTCGCCGATCCTGATCCTGATCCCGATGATAGTGAAGTTCACGCTGAAGGAGTCCGTGACCTGGCTGGCCGTCTTCGAGACTTTTTTCGCGGCCGGGTCGGCCGCGCTGGCCGCCTGGCTGAGCTTCAGGGAAGTGAAAGGGGATATCTACCGCTGGCTGTTCCTGTCGCTGCTGGTGATGGGGCTGGCTTTCGCGGGGCTTTACCTGGCCCCCAATAAATACCTGGTCTGCCTGCTGCTGCTCCTGGCCGGGGCGGCGCTGGGCGGCGGCAATACGCTGGCCATCACGCTGTTCCAGACCACCGTGCCCGACGAGATGAAAGGGCGCTTCTTCTCGGTGCTGACCACGCTGGCCTACGCCGTGATGCCGCTGGCCTTCATGACCAACGGCCTGCTGGCGGAAAAATTTTCGGTGGGGTTCTGCCTGGCGATGAACGCCGCGGCGGTGCTGGGCCTGTCCTTCGTTATCCTGCTGATCCCCCGCGTTAAGTTCAGCTCCTGACCACTTTCGTGCCGGCTATGATGTCGTGCCAGGTGCGGTGGTCCTTTTCCCAGAGGGCCCAGATGTAGCCCAGCAGCATGAACAGGGAGACGAGGGAAAAGAAAGCCCTCAGGAACACCTTGTCCGCCGCTGCCGGCCCGCCGGTGGCGAAATCCGCCAGCTTCAGCTTCATTATCTTCATGCCCGGGGTCGCGCCGAAACGCCACAGCAGCAGGCCGCCGTAAAGGGCCCAGAGCAGCATGCCGAAAGGCACTTTGCTGCGGTCGCTCTTGCCTTCCAGCTTCACTCCCGTCTTTTTGCGCCAGGTGCGGCCCTTGCCGTCCTTAACCACGGCGCCGTCCTTGCCTATGGAGATGCTCTCCCCGTTCTTGCCGGTGATGTTGACGCCGCCGGAGTTGATGTTGACGTTCTCTATCTTTATGTTCGGCGGGTTGTCGCCGGTTTCGGCGGAGGTGATCTTGGCCTCCGGGCCGCAGGAGCTGAGGTTGAAGGTGTGCAGCACTATCATTACTACCACGACGTCCAGCAGCAGCGAAAGCAGCCTGCGGAAGAAAGGGGCGGAGCGCTGGGGCTCGCCGGCGGCCGCGGCCGCGGGTGAGGCGTCGGCCAACGGGGCCGCGGCCTCGCCGGGCGGCTGGCCGCCCACGGGGATCTCCTGCAGCACGCGGAAAACCTTTATCTTTTCGGGGATGCCCTTGAACTGGCGGTAGCCGATCTCGCTGGAGGGGACTTCCTTCTTGTTCATGGAGAGGTAGACGGCCTCGGTGAAGAAGACCGCGCCGGGCTCGGCTATGCTCTCGAGGCGAGAGGTGATGTTCACCGCGTCGCCGTAAATGTCGCCGTCGTCGTGCACCGCCACCTCGCCGGCGTTGATGGCTATGCGGATCTCTATCTTGTCCTGCTGGGGCTTGTCGGCGTTATGGGCCTTCAGGACGTCCTGTATCTGGACGCCGCAGATGACCGCGTCGGTGGGGCTGTTGAAGGCCACCAGGAAGGCGTCGCCGATGGTCTTGACCAGGCGGCCGTGGAATTTTTCTATGACCGGCAGCACCAGCTCGCGGTGCTTGGAGAGCAGCTCCTGCGTCTGGGCCCGGGAGAAAGAGGCCGTCTTGGACGTGAAGCCCTTGATGTCCGTGAGCATTATCGCGATATTCCTGGTTTCCATGGTTTCTCCTGTCGGGCTGGCGTCAGGCCGGGTTCGGGATATCTATGAATTCGGTCTTTACGCCGAACTTTTTTTCCAGTACGGCGGCCAGCGCCTGCACACCGGGCTTTTCGGTGTTGTAGTGGCCGGCGGCTATGAAATTGGAGCGGGTCTCCCGCGCGAGTTCCTGCACGGGTTCGGCGGCCTCCCCGGTAATGTAAAGGTCCAGCCCGGCCGCCACGGCCTGGTCGAACATCCTGGCGGCCCCGCCGCTGA
>Ga0209000_1001867_pt1 | contig 12524 bp, 10 predicted proteins | sample RifGroD2_FD_183998 | JGI IMG/M metagenome (GOLD analysis project Ga0209000, IMG submission 183998) | Groundwater microbial communities from Rifle, Colorado, USA - Groundwater D2 (SPAdes) (version 2) | ecosystem: Environmental > Aquatic > Deep subsurface > Groundwater | place: Rifle, Colorado...
GTGGCAACCTAGATAGAACTGGTTTGGGGCAGTATGTGGAAAAGTGGCGCATCAGCAACCGCAAATACTCCCCCCGCCCGCCGGAGTAGAAAATCACATTTCACATATCACGTATCACAATAGCGATGGGTGTGAAGCGTGTAGGGTTTAGTTGGCATAGTTTAGTGAAGCCAAAACGCAAATTCTGTTGCCTTATTCAGGCTCCAAAAAGTCTCCTGCCAACAAGGCGAACAAAAAAGTACTGCCCTGACCTTTAGTGCTTTCCACCCAAATGCGGCCATTCATGTGCTCAATAATTTGCCTGACAATAAAAAGCCCTAAGCCGGTGCCTTGAATATTACGGGTTTCGTCTGACTCCACTCGGAAAAATCGTTGGAAAAGTTTAGCTTGATCTTCTGCTGTTATGCCAATGCCATTATCTTTCACCCAGGTAACCACACTATCGCCTTCTATTCTTAAGCCAACCTCAACTTTGCCCTGGGGTGGAGTGTATTTAATGGCATTACCAACTAAGTTTACCAAAACTTCCTGCAATTTATCCTTGTCAGCCATGACCTGGGGTAGTTGTGGTGGCGGCGAAAAAACAATGATGTGTTTTTTCTCATCGGCTAATGATTTTAACTCCGCCAAGGTAGCAGAAATTATAGCTACTATATCCTGGGGTGAAGTTTGAACTTTTAATCGGCCGGCTTGAGAACGGGCAACTTCCAGCAAATCATTTACCAAAATTGCCAAACGGCCACCGGATTGCTGTAATCGTGTTACGAATTCTTTAGCTTGCTCTGGCAAATCTTTACTAGCGTCACCCAGCATTTCGGCATAACCGCGGATAGCGGTAACTGGCGTACGGAGTTCGTGCGCGGCAATAAAGACGAATTCATCCTTCAAACGCTCTAATTCCTTTAAGCCTTGCGTCATGGTGCCAAAACTTCGTGCTAATTCCCCAACCTCATCTTGACTAGCTGTGGGCAGCACTACATCAAACTTCCCTTGCCCAATTTGAGCGGCAGCTGTAGTTAACTGACGCAATGGTTTAGTTATTTTACGCGCTAACCACAAACTTACAATAACAAGGGCTAATAACAAAATAAAAGTACCAGCAACCAAGCGCCCCACCACTTCACTGACCACCGCCATGGCTTCGGCTTCTGGCCATTCTACTACCACTGCCCAGCCGAATTTAGGAATAGTGCGACCAACTGCAAAAACTTTTTCCCGAGCTATGTTTGAATTATAAATAGTAGCGGTATTCAGGGCTGGGGCTAAACCGGTAGATAATACTTGACTGACAAATGGCTGGCGCTTAAGATCAGTCCCTCGCGATAAGCGGTTAGACAAAACACTAGATGAGGCAATTACTCGGCCAGATTGATCCACCACATATAGATACCCGCTCTCACCTAAATTTGCTTGAGCCACAAGGGGCGATACAGTGGTCAAATTTGCTTCCCCGCGCAACAAGCCAATGACTACCCCTTGTTGGTTAGTTACCGGCGAGGCTAATACTATCCTGGGCTCATTATCAGAGAAAAATACCGGGCCAAAATAATTCTCACCCTTTAAGGCGGCAGCCACGGCTGGTTCATCCAACCCTAACACCCGATGAATTGGCTTGTCATAACCCCGAACTACCCTGGCAGTTTCAAAACCGTCAGTTGGTTGGATAAAAGAAAGTTCAACCAAACTGGAGTCACCAGCCAAGTGCCCTTCCAGTATGAAGGTTTGTTGCTCATAACCAATGGCATTAACATTAGGGTCAGCTACCACAATGCGGAAATTTTCAATTTTATCATCAATAAACTTCCGTAATCTATCCACTGATTGATTTGTTAATTGCCATTCTAGTTCAGCCACATTTTGTTGGCGCGCTAAGGTTACAGTTTGCACAGCCAAATAACCTAAGATTGATAAGGCTAAAACCGACACCAGCGACAACAACAACGCCAGCTTGCGCTCGACCCGACTAGTAATGACTCTGAACAAGCTCACAGCCCTTTTTATTAACGCTTAGCCCCAGAATAAGCAACCGCTCGCACTGCATCCCAGTGGGTAGCGCTACTGGGCGAATAGCCATAAATAGCTCGGAATGAAGTAATAGCTGAAGCCTCTGAATTTAAATTACGTTTAGCTGAACGCAGACCATAAGCCATAATTGAGAGAGCGGCACTATCATTAGCTTGCGATACCACTGCTTCACGCAAATAAATTTTACTAAAGGTCGTTTTCATAGCCTGCTCGCGTTCAGGCAGAAGCGTGCCTGGCCAGCGGCCATTGGCAATTTTTAAAACTTCTTGCCATTCATATTCAGAATTGGGCAGATGGCCATAAGCTGATCGGAAACTGGAAACCACACCGCCGCGCTCGCCCGCACCTAAGGCAATGGTGGTAGTTGTACCATAAGTGACAAAGTTTAAAATAATTGTTTTGGCACCGGCCGTTATGATATCGGTACCAACTACTCTAGCTACAATATCCTTGTTATATTTTTGTTCCAAAGCTTCATCACGGCTCATATTAACGCTCGTAGCTAAACACTCTGAACAACTAACATATACTTTGGTACCTTCAGCTATTATTGTTGCCAGCTGAGTGGCGCGGGCCTCGCCTGAGACTGGGGTTGTTGGCGGTGTGGTAGTTTCAGCGGCGGCTGGCTGAGCTAAGAACGGTAAAACAATAGCAAACAAAGTAAAGTGATTGGTCGCGGCTCTGACTTTACGATTAGCAGTATCAACTACGCTGGTTAAAACTTGCCACTCATTATTTGTTTCATTCCAATAAGCCACCTTAAGTCCATTACTATCAGAACTGCCAACCCCCAAACTAGTTAAATCGCTATCAGTATAACTTAATTCAATTGAAGCCGAACTAGCTAAATTAGTTATAATCTGACCGCCGCTGGAAGCGGTAACATCACGTACACTGCGGGGCAAAGGAGCGGCTAACGCCGTTGTAACTGCTTGGGTGCTTTCTCTGATTGTAACCGTGGCAGAAGAACCTCCACCCAAGGAATTGGCGGGCAAACCAACTGACACCCCAAGTTCAGCGGCCGTAACAGTAACACTCACCGTTGGCACAATATTGGCACTTGATTGAATTAATTGCTTAAGCGCCCCCAAGGTAAGATCACGAGTTTGGTCAGTACTGCTTAATGTAACCGTGCCACTATCACCTTCGGCATAACCATCAGCTATGGCATACAAACGCCAGTTACCAATCTTTAAGTATATTGCATATTGACCAGCACTATCTGAATTTACAATAACTAATGAGCCATCATCTACATTTACTGCCCTGATAATGGCATTGGCTTTGGCTGTAGTACCGACTAACACTTTGCCCGTAACCTTACGGGGTAATGATTCAAGGGTAATAATAAATTCTTTGGCAGTTTCAGAAACTGTCCAGCTAGTATTCTTTGTTAAATAACCTCCTTTATTTACCAGTCCTTGGTAGGTGCCGGCGGGTAATTGTAGCCAGGCTGTGCCTGCGCTATCTGTATAAGTGGAAGCATAAGCAGTAGTACCTGTAATATTGACAACCACATTAGCCTCAGTAATCGGTTCGCCAGCTGAATTATTCACTATAAAATTTACCGGTAGACGTACGGGGATGGTTACTTGAACCTCGGTATTATAACTGCCAATGTTTAATTTACGATTATTAACATACTGCCCGGCAAGTACTATGGCCTCACTATTTACACCTGGAAAACCTGGCTGCATATCATATTCACCAGGTAATAAATAAATAATTGTACTGGAAGAATTAATTAAACTGGCGGTTAATAAAGTACCATCACGTACAAAAGTTACGGCACCGTAAGGCACAATAGCATTATTGGCCATCTTAACTGTGACCGCGCGATATTGATTACTGTCAGCTGAACCGGCCGTAACGCCGCTTAAATAAGTATAGGCTGAACAGCCAGAGCCAGAGCGGCAAGCTTGCACGCGATAATCATAGGTGGTGCCGCTGGTTACCATGGTATCATCGTAAATTGTAATGTCCGGGGCTTGCAGCTGGACTTCATAAGCCGTGGACCAAGTGGCCGCAGTTGATAATTTTTTACCAACATTGAACTTATCTTCATTATTGGCATTATCTATCCAATGTAATTTAATATTGGCTGTTGTAGTATAAACAACGCTTAAATTAGATGGCGCTAGGGGGGCATCGCTACTACTGCCGCTAATGGTAATAGCTAGGTTGCCTGACCAGCCTGATTCTTGGCCAGCACTATTCCTCGCCTTAGCGCGAATATTATAAGTACCGGACGCCGCATAAGTGTGCGTAACTGATGGTGAATAAGCTCCAGTGGTGGTAGCTTCAATAAATTCACTAAAACTGAAATAAGTATTGTCGCCCCAATCAATTACGGCCTGTAGGGATTCACTCGTGGTATTAGTTGAAGGGTAAAGCTTAGCGGTAACAGATATATTTTGGCCAACTGAGCCGACTGATGGCCCTTGGGGAGCGCTCGGCGCGGGCGGAGCATTTACTGTACTCGTACTTACAGAAAAAGGTGCACTAGTGGTAACTGGCAAACAAGTTGCCGAGAAGCAGGCCTGCAAGGTATAGCTGCCGGCCGTCAGGTTGGCTGTGCCAAAACCCATACTCATTGAACTTTGGCCTGCACCAGAGTAAGTATTGTAAATAACTACACTCCCGTCTGGTTTTAGTAATTGCATTTGAACAAAAGTAGCCGTACCACCAGGAGTACAAGCCCAGGTGTAATCAACATTCTCACCAATGGCGTAAGCTGTTTTATTTAAAGTTAAATTCAAACCAGTACAAGTTCCGCTGGTACCACCGCCAACTGTTACTGCTAAATTACCTGACCAGCCTGAATCTACCCCGGCAACACTACGAGCCTTAGCCCGGACATTATACGTTCCGGCTGTGCTCCAGGTATGGGTTACGGAGGGCGACATCGTGCCCGAGGCTTCGGGATAAATCAGTGACGTTTCTGAAGTGGTGCCATCACCCCAGTCAAAAATAGCTCTCATTTGCATATACAATCTGGTGCCGGCGCTCATCTGATCATAAAGCATAGCCGCATAGCTGGCACTAGTGCCGGTGGCAACTGCAACTGGACCAATGGGCATTCCTGGCGCTGGCGGTGAACTAGCGCCGTCCCCACCGCCACCACTAGTACCAGCAGTAACAGCTACTGAATTTGAATCTAGCGACGTAGTGCTGGTATAAACTTGAACCTTGTAATTATAGGTAACAGTAGTTGGCATGGTATCGGTATAAACAATTGCATTCGGTCCTAATGTAGCTAGAGTTGTAGTTGGCCAGGTACTATCTGTAGAAAGTTTCCGGTAAATACGGAAACCGCTTTCAGCATTACCGGAAGGGTCAGTCCAGCTAAGGTAAACCTGCATGCCACTGACAGTGTAATTCAAATATGGTGCTGTTAAACTACCGCCCGAACCAACACTAACAGTAACTGTATTGGAATCTTGGGAAGCAGTGCTGGTATATACCTGAACCTTATATTCATAACTACCTGAAGTGGTTATGGTATCGGTATAAGTTGTTATATTGGGTGGTTGAGTAAATATTGGTGTTGTTGGCCAGGAACTGCCAGTGTAACGCCGGAAAATCTTAAAGCCGGTTTCGGCATTACCTGAAGGGTCGGTCCAGGTAAGATTGGCTGTCATACCGCTGGTTGTAATTGTGAGATAGGGCGCGGTTAAACTGCCGCCTCCACCACCATCCGAACTTGTCATAGTAAAAACAGCACTGGCATTAACTGTAGGACAACCAACAGTAAAGCAAGCGCGCAAAGTATGGATACCGACTAATAAATTACCTGTTCCGAAACTACCACTATATGAACTCTGGCCTGTTCCAAATGTTCCATTAGTATAAGGCCACACACTGTTATCTGGTTTTACAAGCTCAATTGCATAAGATGTAGCTACACCAGAATAACAAGACCAAGTCCAACTTAAGTCCTCTCCTATAGTATAGGAAGTTTTATTAGTAGTGAGTGTTAAACCAGTGCAAGTATTGCCACTACCACCGCCGACAGTTACAGCACTTGTTGTATAAGCATATTGACCATTCCAAGCGCCAGAACAGCCATAACCAGATTGGCAAGCCTCTACCCGATATTGATATGTCCCATTACTAGGACTATCAGAACAACTAGTACTATTTGACCCTTCGGTTGAGCAAACTCCTGTCCAGCTCGCAGCAGTAGGATAAGTACTACGTTGAACATTATAATGCGTAGCGGTGGAGACTGTTCCCCAACTTAAATTTACAGCTGAACCTGAGACATTAGCATTTATATAACTGGGGGCCGAGGGTGTACTGCCACCAGTTGAGCCGGCTTGTACACTCATTAACCAGGCTGGCTCAGAACACATAGTTCCGGCACAAGCATAGAGCTTATAATTATAAATTGTGCCAGAGATTATATTACTGGAATCATTATGATAAGTACTGTTGGCCCCTGGATTAGCTACTACTGTCCATGACATTGATCCTTGAATCTCTCGTTCAATTTTATAACTATCCTCCCCAGCAACATCATTCCAATAAATACTAATATAACTAGAAGTCGCGGTATATGATACGCCACTAGGGGTTGGCGGTGCTGTTTGTTGAGCTGAAACAATGACGGGCAATAATAAAATAAAAATACCTAACCACAATAATTTATAATACGGTTTTGTTTGTGACATAGGCGAGTTGTTGAATTAATTAATTTTTTAATTACTATTTATTTGGTTTCAGCGTTATAGTATTCACCCGCTATTTCTCCCAATGTAACTTTGACGACCTGCTCCTTACCGGCCCGTTCAATAGTTAACTCAATGACGTCGCCTGGCCGATAGCGCTGTAATACCAAGGAAAGGCTTGAATAACTAAATTTCTCACCTTCTTTTAAGCCAGCAGCCGCGGCTGGACTTTTGCTTACTACCGCCGCCCGCTTAGCATTGCTCACTAAAATTGCCCCAGACGAATTTATTGGCTCGGTAGTTACCAGCCAGTCAGTTTGGATATAAGTTGCCCCAAATAGTGGACGGCGAACTTTTTGTTCAGAAAAAAGCGTGTCCATTGCTGGTAATAAATTAATTAATGGCACTAAGCCGCGTAAGGAGCCCCCATAATCTGCTACTAATCCCACAACTTTGCCTTCCATATTAATGACTGGCGCGCCTTTACTGCCTGCCGGCAAAGCCTGATCTAAAATAAAACGATCAGGCAAAGTTTCGCTTGAGGTGGGTAATTCTGCACGAGTCGCTAGGGGTGTTCTAGTGGCCACATTAGCTAAATAACGCAAATACCAACTACGCGCCGAGCCTTGAGTTTCTCCAGTAAGGGCTAATACTGGCGAATTAACTAAAATATCTTCTTGGCTGGCAAATGGGATAGCCGTTAAATTTCGCACCTCAATTTTTAAATAAGCCAGGGGCGCGACCGGATCTAAAGCCACCGCTGTGGCTTGATAAACCCGACCATCAGCCGGCACAACCACATAATTGCCTTTAGTATTACTAACTACTGCCTGAGTAGTCACCAACCAGCCATCGCTAGAAAGAACAAAAGCTTGGCCTAAGGCCTCACTACTTAAATAGCTTTGTTCGGCTAGTGACGCGCCAGCCTTAATTGACCTGGCGGCAAAAACAGTAGCCGAAGATCCGATTAGTTGCTTAGTAAAATCATCAGCTAGTTCTGGCTGAGCGACAACCGTGTGAGAATTTTGTTCAGCAAATTGTAAAGAAAATTGCGGTATAAACCAAAGATAAATAACCAAGCTAGAGGTTATACTAAAAACGGATATTAGAATCAATAGAACAATAAAATCTAACCAGCGGTGCGACTTTTTAGGCGGCTTGGGCTCATGGCCAAAGGTGCGTTCATTACGTTCGCGGTAAAGCGCGCGGATTTCTTTTTCGTATTCAGTAGCGGGCGGGGATGGAATCATATATTTAAAACCAACGGGCGCTTAATAATACTAAAAATAAAGCGGCCAAAGCCAAGGATAACTCGCGACTAAAAAAACGACGGTTAACAAACCCTTGAGCTTCCTGCCTTAAGACTAAAGCTAATAAAGCAAATAAAGCTGCTAACGTAAAACCGACGACATAAAAACTAGTCGGCCACCAAGTAACTAAAACAAACATCTGTAACATAATTATAAGGCCACTAAACCAGTAAGGCCAATGTTTGATAAGCGACCAACCGCTGGCATAAACGAAGCAAATAATTAAAGCGGCTATCGGCAAATAAAAAGCCAAAATCAACTGCCAAAGCGGTGTGCTAAGAAAAACTAGAAAACTTTGGGCGGAAGAGCCAAAGGCAAAACAACTAATAAAGCCTAATACTAAGGTGGGGGTGGAACCAGCGCCAGCTTCGCCCAAAAATAAAGTCAGGCGTAATCGCTGCCATTCCCGCAAATACCACCAGGTGAAAAACGCGGTTAATCCCAAAATTACCAGGCGGTACCAAAAATTTTCTAGAAACAACCACAAAAAAAAGGTGCTGGCCCAGTAACACAGTAAAACTAGGCTAGCAGCTAACCAAGAAAGCAGTCTGCCCCAACCAGACCATTGCAACCAAAGCACGACTATGAATATTACCGCTTCAATTAAAATGGCGTAACGCAATAAAAATGGATTATACCAATCAAGCCCTAAAGGAATTAATATGGCCCCAGCTACCAACCAGCGCCACCACCAGCGGCTACGTCCACCGCTAATTACCTTCCAATTAATAAATCTCTTTCCTAAAAAACCGACAATATCTTTTTGGGACGATTTCAAAAAGCTCATAATTATTTCACCATTGATGTTCAGCTAATAATGTACGCAATTCTGTCTGCAGCTTAGCTAATGAACTGGCTGACTTGGCTGGTGTTTGGACCAATAGATCTTCCAGTTGATTCAATTTAAGCACGAGGGTAAGATGAAATTCTTTAGCTTCAGCTGGTACAGTTAAATTTAAAAGCTGCAGTCTTAAGTTTGATAGTTCGGCCTGATCAGCGGCAGTTAATTGACGCTCCACTACTGAATTCAATGATTGTTGAATCGGTACTAATTTCGCTACATATTCTTCTCTGATATTCGGCATAGTTACTAACGGCCGCGCCGACCCTTCCAACCAAACAGTCAGCGACACTAAAACTAAACTAATCGTTACTCCCAAAACGCTACCGAGTAAAAAAATTCGTGTCCAAAGTGTGGTCATGATTTTTCCTAAGACTGCTTGGTGGTGCAATCCGGGCAAGAACACCAAGGTAAATGATTGTTACCCCGTTTTTTAGCTAATAAAGAAACTCCCAAAGCAATCAATAAAATTGGCCAGGTTACCTCCCAAACTCCGGCCGTAATAAACCCTAAATTCTTTAACAAGGCGATTAGCCCAATGACAACCAAGATTGTTCCCCAAAACATAGGCAAAATAGGTTAAAAATTAATAGGTTCTATTATAAAGTATAGCTTATAATTGGCTTTTTTATAAGCCAGCGGCCAAACTTTCAACCCCAACTTCCTGCCAATCATTTTGTGCTTCATTCCAGCGGTAGGCATGCAGGGTTAGGGTCTGTTCATTGTCGTCATATTTATACTGCACCGTGGCGGCGGAATGCATCCGATGAGAATACAAGGTTTTTTTCTCCAGCACCCTAGGCCTAACCCACAACTCCAACCGCATCCGCCCAAGAGCTGATTGCAGTTCAATATATTCACGGTGACCCACCCCATCTGGCAAGGGCTCTTGACCAGACTCAACTTGGGGAGACTGTTTTTTAACTCTCTCTATTATTTCCTGCCAACGTTCATGGGTCATAAAATTTAAACTTTAAAAATCAAAATCTTATATTTTACTTTGGTAATTTTTATTATCAAGATATTTTCTCCCCTTCAAACTAGGCGGCAAATAATCTTGTTCCACTGGTTCATCATAATCAGGATTATATTTATAGCCTTGGCCATAACCAACTTCTTTCATCAAGTCTGTGGGCGCATTCCGTAAATGAAGCGGCACGCCCTCATTAATCGTGGCTTTAACATCTTGCTGCACTGCCTGATACGCTTTATATAAAGAATTTGATTTTGGGGCATTCGCTAAATAAACTACTGTTTGGGCTAAAATCACATTGCACTCCGGCATGCCAATATTGTGCGCGGCTTGAAAGCCGGCGGTGGCTTGAACTAAAGCTTGCGGATCAGCTAAACCAATATCTTCTGAAGCAAAGCGAATAAGACGCCTGGCTATATACAATGGATCTTCCCCTGCCTCCAACATCCGCCCCAGCCAATAAAGCGCTGCATCAGGATTGCTGCCGCGCATGGACTTGTGCAGTGCCGAAATTAAATTGAAATGTTCTTCGCCGCCCTTGTCATATACCAGATGGGTGCGCTGCAAACTTTGTTTGATCAATTCATCAGTGATCACTGATTGATTATCTTTTAACGAAGCTTTAACTGCCAGCTCCAATGTATTCAAAGCCACCCTGGCATCACCAGAAGCCATAATCGCCAAGTGCTTAATAGCTTGAGTTGCACCCTCAACTTTAATCTTGCCAAAACCATATTCTTTATCTTTTAAGGCTCGCTGTAAAATACTTTCTATATCCTCAGGGGCAAGGGCTTTAATGATTATAACGCGGCAGCGAGAAAGTAAGGCGGAAATCACTTCAAAAGACGGATTTTCCGTGGTAGCGCCAATCAAAGTAACCGTGCCGTTTTCTACGTGAGGCAACAGCGCGTCCTGCTGGGCCTTGTTCCAACGATGTATTTCATCAATAAATAAAATGGTGCGTGTTTGATGTAATTTACGCCTATCTGATGCCCGGGCAACCACCTGCCGGAGATCAGCTAAACCACTAGCCACTGCTGGCAGTTGGATAAAATCTGACCGTGTCAGTTTGGCAATTAATCGGGCGAGGGTAGTTTTGCCGCTGCCGGGCGGACCCCAAAAAATTAAAGACGGCACTTGGTCTTGTTCAATCAACTGGCGTAAAGGAGTGCCTGAGCCAATAACTTCTTTTTGTCCGACAAAATCCTGCCAAACTGTTGGGCGTAAACGATCAGCCAACGGCGCCTCAGCCCGTAACTGCTCAGCTAAGGCCGCATCAAATAAATCAGTATCAGGTACTTTGGGGCGGGGCATATAAGCTTATTTTACCATCAACCCCTAGCCTTGCCGAATTAATTATGAACCGAAACGACGCTGTCTGTCATTAAACCAACTAAGTGCCTGGTCTAAGTCAGTTTCAGTAAAATCAGGAAACAACTGCGGCGTAAAATATAATTCAGAATATGCTGATTCCCACAGCAAAAAATTTGATAGTCGCTGCTCGCCTGAGGTGCGGATTATTAAATCGGCCGGCGGTAATTCAGCCGTAGTTAAGGCCGCTTTCAATTGATCAAGGGTAAGACCTGACAAATCACTGCCCGACTTAGCCAACTGTTGTACTGCCTCCACAATTTCTTGCTGCCCGCCGTAATTAATACAAGCTACCACTGTACCCTTATTGCCGGCGACGGTAGCTTGTTCAGCCTTAATCATTAATTCCTGCAAACTGGTTGACAAACCAGCTCTTAAACCAGCAAAGCGTAAACGTATTGAGTCACGAACAAACTCAGCTGTATCTTTTTTTAAGCCCTGTTCCAGCAATGCCATTAAATAAGAAACTTCCGATTGGCTTCTTTTCCAATTTTCCCGTGAGAACAAATAAAAACTAGCATAAGCTACGCCCCTGGCAAAAAGCCAACGAGCCAACTCCTTAACCCGAACATAACCAGCCCGATGCCCTTCTAAGGTAGGCAACCCCCTAGCTTTGGCCCAGCGGCGATTGCCGTCAACTATCACCCCAACATGTTTTATGTCCGACATATAAACTTATCTTAGCACAAATAAAATAAAAACTCGGCTGAAGATAGCCAAATATAGCTTATCCTCAATAAATAAACAGTGACAAATACGAAACTAGCTACTATAATCAGCCTGATAAATCAAACTAACATCTAAGGAGAAAAAATTGAATAAAGACGAATTAAATAAAGAAGCGGTTAAAACTACTCTGGCTAGCATAAAAATTGCCTGGCAAACCGACCCGAAACTTTGGCGAAGTCTTGTCCTAAATAAAAAATTTTGGGAAGAAGTCAGCCATCTATTGGAAGCAATCGCTGATTGGGGTGAGCAGGATGATGCTTTATTAGCAAAAGTTGTTGCCCGTTTTAAAAGCGAGACAGCTAATTTACCGCTAGATATCCAGGTTAAGAAACTGGCTGATCTCTTACTTGGTGGCTGGAAAAATACCAAAATGCAGGCTAGCCTGCGGCAAGAGTTAAAAGAGTTAACAGACAGAATAAATAAAAAAAGTGCCAAGAGTTAATAAGCTTCTGGCACTTTTTATTTCTAAAAAGCTTCAGCTAACAACCACCAACCCAAGGGTAAGATGCATAAAATTGCAGCTCCTAAAGACAACTTAGCTATCAGGCGGCCATTATCGCCTGGCTCGGATCGGGCTAACATTACTAAAGAAAAAATGATGGCTA
>Ga0209000_1001872_pt1 | contig 12482 bp, 5 predicted proteins | sample RifGroD2_FD_183998 | JGI IMG/M metagenome (GOLD analysis project Ga0209000, IMG submission 183998) | Groundwater microbial communities from Rifle, Colorado, USA - Groundwater D2 (SPAdes) (version 2) | ecosystem: Environmental > Aquatic > Deep subsurface > Groundwater | place: Rifle, Colorado...
AATTTTAACTGTGTAAAGATAATAGGCAAACTGTTTCTCACAACAATACATGGATTAGTTTCATCCCAACCAGAAGTATTCCAAGTTGTAATCTGTTCAACACTACCCCACGTTACACTACCATCTACAGCAGATATAGTGCCTTTTGCATATCTGATATTGAAACTATCTGGATATGTGGCGTTTTTTGAAGAAAAGGTAGCGTGGAGTTCTGTTTGTGCTGAGTTTATAACTAGAGAACAAGTACCCATGGCTGTTTGTGAAGAATCTACTACAGTTTCTAATGAGTTTAAATCAGTATTATCTGATGTAGTTGCCTCAAAAGTATAACTCCTTAGTGCAGTTGTACTATAAGAAATTATCAGAGTGATTTTTGTTCCTTTTACTGCAATAGAAAAAGAATTACATGAACCAGTTTTATATGCTAACACAGTAGAAGTTTCACCATTATTTTTAGATACATATATATATACTTTTGTTGCCCCACTATCATATGCACTCGTTATAATCCACCCATTACTCAATACCTGTGGCCTTGCATCTTTACTTGTAGTGTAAGCAGAAGCAATAACAGTAGTAGGAACACTCCTATCATAAACTGTGCTTTCAGAAGTAACTCCACCATTAGAAATAATTACTCTCTCAGAATTAACATCATCAGCAATCGTTATTTCGCTTCCTGTTGTAAACCATTTAATTAAAGCATTAGTAGTATCAACTTTAGAGATTAGATTAGTATCGCCCATTGAAAGAGGAGAGATGGCAGTAGTCTTTGTTGTGTCCATTATTCCAGAAGAATGGTCATTAGTTCCATCAAAAAGGTCATAGAAAAAACCAGTCGCGCCTGTGGTTCGATCAGTTATATCGCAAATTGCTTCTCCATTTACTGCTCGTCTTTCCATATCTAAATATTTCTGTTTTGATATACCTGATAAATACCCACCTATTTGTAAAGCATTTTCAATATTACTCATTAACTCATCACCTCACTAGAGGAAACAACATAACTTCCATCTGTACTCCATACTAAAGTTGCTGTATTTGTTGTTTGGAGAACTGATGTTAATGAGTATAATTTTGTTACAATTGTTTGTGGTTTATCATTTGAGTTGAAATTAGAATAATCAATTGTTTTATATGTGGATGCGTCTGAGCGAGTATAAGTGATATTTATTGTTCGAGAAGATGAATCTTGAGTTGATGTTAGATTTAGGGCAGATGAGGAATTTAGAGAAGATACATCTTCAATTAAATCCACAATTTGATTTGAAAGTGTATTTATATCTGATGCTGTAAAAGTATATGTTCCGTCTGTAATTGTAACTACAGTTGTGGCTATCCAAGTTGTTCCATTGTAATATTTAATAATTATATTTACTGTATCGAACCAAATCATTCCACTTGTCGGATTTGTTGGTGCAATTGCACTAGCAAAAACTTTATCAGCTATAACCCAATAAGTAGAATCTGAAGGATTATTTCCTGTTGTTGGAGATTTACAATAATATATAATTCCATTTGTATAACTTACAGCATCACCAATTACATATGAAGTTAAAGGATTATAGTCTCCTTTATATTGAATTGATACTCCTGTATCTCCTTTATCGCCCTTCCTACTATAAATCAACCAGTAAATATCAAATTCATCACCTGTTGTTGGAGGATGATTTAAAGAATCAATTTTTGCCATATAAATATTTCCTGCATAAGAAATTAAGTTCTTTTTATAATACTGTGTTACTCCAGACCAATTACCTATTAGATTAAATTTGTCTATTTCTCCTTGAAATTCTATTTGTTTTATTTGAATATAACCTTCTACATTATCTTTGAAGAACTTTTCTACAGACTGTAAACCATCCTGCAAATTATTTAATGCGTCTGAATCGAATATTTTTGCTTTTAAACTTGGATTAGCAATTATCAAATTTTGTGCAGAAGTTATATCCCCTGCTAAGATATATGCTTTATATTGATTAATTAGAGTTATATCTCCAATATTTGGGTCACTTCGTCTAGTCCACGAATCTAAAACATCAGGGAATGTCGAATTTGGGTATTGAGGATATGTTATACTCACTAAACTACTACCTCCTTTATATTAACTAGGATAAATTTTATAAGCCTGTATACTCATTGTTTCTGAATAAGTCAATGGTATAGTTAAATTATTTATTATATATTGACCATCAATGTTTAGATCTTCATTTTTATAATATATCTTTTGATTACTTTTCAACCAATAAACAGGAACAATATCTAAATTAATAGAATTACAAAGATTATTGTGTTTAAATAATTCATATTCAGCTTGTGTAATTGCTTGATTCTCAGTAAATATTTTTTCATTATTTACTACCAATGGTATAACACCTATATTTGTATTTATATTAAATGGGCTATTTGTATCTGTATTATTTAATGTATATGTAATTCTTGTACCATTATCTAACTGCCTCCCGTTCACAATGATCCTATTTTTGACATTTTCAAAATCCCAATCTGTTCCAACTTTTAATACTAAATCTCTATATAATTCATAAAAATTTAGTACAATAGGGTCATTAATTTTGTTAGGAATCCTTTGATAATAAAATGTTCCATTTTCATCAAAGAACATCTCTAAATCCATGAAAAGATTTCTCAGATCATCTATCAAACTATAAATTGTATCTCCTGCTTCCTTAGTAATGTCATAAGGAGTTACATTGTTTGATTGTTGTATTACTACATTTGGAAATCCACCTAAATTTTTTACCACAGTTTGAATGGCTGTTGATATAGGAGTTCCAGCAGTTATTATTGTTTTTAACTGTAATTGTCCATTTCTTTTCCCAGTCATCTTTGCCATTAAATCCACACCTGTAAAACTCAATGTATTATCATTTGGACTATAACTTATACTTGGTTGATTAATCATATAAAAACCTTTGTTCCAATAAACTATTTTTTGTGTTTTTATATTCTTAATTCCAATCTCAACCTTAATATATTTATCCATCCATATCTTTTTATCAGACGAAACTAAAAAAGAAGAATCTTTTACTACTAAAGTGATTGATAATGTACGCCTTATATCACTAGTTGCATCCTCACTTATACTGCCAGATAAAGTCACTCCTTGAATCTCATCGACTTTTTTCAATTGATAATTTAATAAAGAAAGTCTAACAAATATATCTCTATTAGACTGTTGTATCACATCATAATATTCTTGAGTTATCATATTAATCTAACCTTTCAATAAGATTCTCATAATAAAGGTCATTTTTTGAAGTAATATCACCGATTTCTACCCATTTTATATTAATATTTGCTAATGCTTGACTTAAATCATTTACATAACTTACTTGTGGATTGTCACTAATTTGAATCATCCACGCATTACCATTAAAATCTTTTAATATTTTTGTATTTCCATTTGTTAAGAAATCCAATATTGTTTTTCTATGTGAAACTTCTTTTATTCTATTTATCTCACTATATGAATCTTCTGTTTCTTGACTTAATACTAATGCTTTTAAACCACCTTGATCGTAATTAATTAATCCATTTCTAACTGTTATGGGGAATTTATTCCCTATAGGTTGGAATACTGCAACTGGTTTGATTCTAGTAGTATCGTCATAATTCATATCATACAGCAATTTATAACTAACATCTTTTTCACAAATAAAAGCTGAATTAAACTCAGATAATATTGAATTAGTTATATATTCACCTTCAATATCACTACTTGTTGTAGGAACTATAGCATACTCATATTCCTGTCCATAAACATTGAGATTATCAAAATATTCATCACTTTGATTTGCTACATAATTTAATTGTTTTAAAGTATACCAATTATTTAATTCCTCAATATTTCTTCTTTTTATTTTTAATGTTGCTACTGTTAAATTAGTAAAATCAACGTTACCTGCATTAAGATTCCCTTGAAATTTAGCAAGAAGTAAATTATATGCACTCCATTCGCTTTTAATAGATGTCGTATTTTGAATTCCTGTTAACAAACTAAATTCATCAATTAAAGCATTTGTTAATTTTATTTTTTTTATGTTCCCAATATCTAAATACATTGGATTAATACTATCTTCATCAGATAGAAAATTATAACCTATAATCAATATTTTTCACCACCTTATGTACCAAAATTTTCAGTTATTATATTATAAAAATATCCACTTCTTTGTAAACAAATATATATCAAATCAGTAGATAAAGGAGTAGGTGATATGTTTTCTGAATAAATATGATATTTCAAATCACCTACAATTATATTTACAAAAATTTGATCATAAAAGTATTGTAATTCAATTCTATATTTTGTTGCTTCTGTATCATTTTCACCATATAAAGTACAAAATATCTCTTCATTAGAAAAATTCAATCCCCATAGTTTTAATGTAAAATCTCCATTCAAATTAAACCCGTTATCAAATTGAACGTAATCACCACTTTGAGTTAAGTTAACTATTTCATTATCAATATACGTTGAAGGACTAGGATTACTTGTTCCAATAATATTTATTATATTTGTTGATATTTTTATTTTGCCACTATTAGGTAGATTCTCTAATATTAAAGCTGATGCAATTATAGGAGTTGTATAATTAACTGTGAAATTAATATATCCTGTTGTCGCTATCATTCCATGATCTGTAACTATTTCTGCTTTTATTTTATATCCTAAATTGTCAAGAAGTCCTGAAAAAGTATGTTTTAATAAACCATCATATAATATACTTGAGGTTGAAATTTGTTCATTATTGATATCATATAAATTAATTTGATAACTCTCAACTTCTTCACCTTCATTTTGAGTATATGATAATTCAAATTCATAACTACTATTATTTATAATTTGATCTGGATTTAAATTTGAAAATGTAATAATAGGATTTGTATAGCAAGAAAATAATACAATATTACTTGATAGGGATTCATCATTATTTGAATTAAAGGTTGATAAATACGCAATATATGATTGATTGTTAGACAAAGTATTTTCTGGAAGTGCATGAATATATTGAAATGTAGTTATAATTTCATTATATATCTCTGTATTATCACTTGCTAGTTGAATGACAAGACGATTTTTTATAACTTGATCAGAATCTATACTTACAAATGTAAAATTATGATCAAATCCACTATCAAAAGAAATAACGTTTTGTAAAATAGGAGTGCTTAAACTCAATGAAAATCACCTTCTTTATATCTTTTTACCTAAAATAAACTTATCAGAATAATTACCTTGTGGAATTGTTATCCAAACAATGTCATTTGTAATATATGTCTTTAAAGAACTGTCAATAGCATGAATGGTTTCATTATCACCATTAATTTCAACTGTATAATTGCCACTACCTAAATCAGTTATTATTTTCCCTAAGATGGTTCTGTCACTTTTATTATTTCTTAAATATTCACTCAGATAATTTTTTATTGCATCTGTAAATAATTTATAAATATCATTATCCAATTTAAATCACCTCTATTTAATAAGAGGGAAGGATATAATTCCTTCCCTTAATCTTTAACTCCAACAACATGAACTTGTTGCAATGCAAATTCAGGTAATCCAATAAATGCTTGTTTAATTTCATCTTTTGTTGTGGCATTTGGGAATGATGCATTAATATTAAATACTTGATTTACACTTTGAGAAGTTTTATTAACAATATTTTTCATTACATCAATTGGCTTAAATCCATTCATAGCAGAAACGACAGGAATCTTACTCAAATCAAATCCATTAGGAATACTCTTAACCAAATCATATAATTTCTTTGCTTGACCTGAATTAAATATTACCTCTGGAGATGAAGGAGACGAATGAAGCATCGCTAAACCAGTTTTTGTACTTATTCCACCATCAGCATATGATCCAGTAATTTTCCTTCTTATATTTGGATTAGTTTGACCATACTGTAGGTTGTCTGTATTATCAACAGATGTTGAAGTTGTAGAAGCCGCTATGACATCCAATGGTGTATATGGTATATATTTATCCGAAACACCCTCTACCATAGTAGATGTATTTACAACCACAGGGGCAATTGGTGCATCAACAACAACTGGAGCTGCGGCAATTGCAGCAGTTATAGCAGCTTGTGAATTAAAAATATCAGTATATGCCTGTCTCGATCTTACCGCCAATGCTTCTATATTTCCAACATAAGTCGTATATGCAGTAGAAATATTTCCCAAATTAGTCTGAGTAGCATTATAAATATTATTCCATTCTGTAGAATTTTCTAATCCCATACCACCTAAATATTCTTGATTAAGGGTACTCATAGCATTAGTAAACTCTTCCATACTGGCATATTCACCATTTAGAGCGTTATCAGTTATTGTCTTAACTTTAGTTAAATATTTACTCTTTTCAGTAAGAGCATCTTGATCTGCCTTATTAACTTGATCTTCCTCAAAATTTATTAATTCTACTCTCTTATTCGCTAATTCTTCTTGCGCTTGATCAATTGTTTCTTGGTCTGCAACATAAGCAAAATCATATGTTCCATCAGCATTTTTTGTTAATTGTTGAATGGTCTTTTGATCCATAAGATTTCTTACTTTTAATTGCAATTGTTGAATATCGAGCTGTTTCTGTAATCTTTCAAGTGAAGACTTTTCAATTTTGCCTTGAGTATTTAATAAAGCAGTTTGTTCAGCAGTTAAAATTAATCCTTCTGATTGAATCTGGGTTCTAATCTTACTAATCTCTAAATCTTTTTCAGCACCATCAAGATATTTGTCTTGTAAAACAATTCTTTGATTTAAAGCATCTTGCGCTTCTTGCTCTGTACTACCATTGAAAATTGTTTTCTCAATAGATTCATATTGAGTATTAAAAGCTTTAGCAAGAGTTTTTTCCTCGAAATCTTCTGATGTTTCTATTAAACCTTTCATTGCTAATTCTGCTTCATTTAAATCAGTTGAATATTTCTCTAGTTTTTCAGATTTATCTTCAGCAGTTAAAGATGTATCTGCAATTGTTTCTGCGATTTTTTGTTTAATCTTATCAATTACAGAAGATTCTGCTTCCATTTGCTTGCCGATATTTTCTATACTACCTGCATAATCATCCTCATCAAGCAATTTTAATAAAACTTCAAGATTAGATATTACATCTTTAAAAGGTTTTAATAGGTTTGAAAAATCAAGATCCTCAATATCCTGTTTGGTTTGATTAATTATATCCTGAGTTTCTTTTGCACTAACCTTTGCATCTGCTAGTTTCTTCTTTAAATCTTCGACAAATTCTTCTTTAGCTTTAACATCCATTCCAGGATGTAAAGAATCTACATTATCTATTTGATATTGAAGCTCTGTTTGTTCATTAACAAACTCTTTAAGTCTTTTTTTAGCATTGTCTAATTTGCCTTGTAAATCATCTTCATTAAGCAACTTGTCGGCAAGGTCTAGGTCGCTTAATTCATCTATCATTGGTTTTAATGCTTTGTCTAGATTTAAATTAGCAATGTCTGATACTGTCTGGACAATAATATCCTGAACTTCTTTTGCACTAACTTTTGCATCTTCTATTTTAGTTTTAAGTCCATCAACAAAAGTTGCTTTATCTTCAGCACTCATTTCAGGACGTAGTGTATCTACATTATCAATTTGATATTGTAATATCACTTGCTCATCTGCAAAGTTTTTCAGTTTATTCTTAGCATTTTCTAATTTACCATCTAAGTCGTCTTCATTAATTAATTTACCTGCAAAATCAAGATCGCTCAAACTGTCAGTCATTGGTTTTAATAATGTCTCTACATCTAAATTAGCAATGTCTGTATAAGTTTGAGCAATTACATCTTGAATCTCTTTTTCATTTACTTTTACTTCTCCTAATTTGCTTTTTAAACTAGCAATAAAAGTAGCCTTTTCTTGATCATTCATTTCAGGATGATATATGTCAATATTATCAATTTGATCCTGAAGTTCAGATTGTTCATTAACAAAGGTTTTTAACTTGTCTTTAGCAATGTCCAGTTTTCCCTGCAAGTCATCATTGTCAATTAGTTTCTCTGCTAAATCTAAATCACTTAACTCATCTGTCATTGGCTTTAATGCTTTTTCCAAGTCTAAATTAGCGATATCTTGAACAGTTTGAGCAATAGTAATTTTAGTATCTAGTAATTTTGAATTCACATCTTCTAATTTATCAGACGCTAGTTGATATTCTTCGGAATTTGCTAAAGCATTATTTAAATCAGCTTCAGTATAATTTGGATCTACAAGAGCTAAATCTGATTTTACTTTATTTTTTGCATTGTTTTGATCTCTTTCTGCTTTAACTTTCTCTAATTTAAGTGAAGATTGTTCACTATTTTCTGATTTTAAAATTTCTTCTTCAGTTGCTAATTGATCTTCAATACTTGCGCCAATTAATTTTTGATAATCTAAAGTTTTTTGTAAATATGCAATTCTAGCTTCTTCAAGTTTTTGGACTTTTTCATATCCTTCATACTCTGCTTCAAATCTCTCTTTGACTAATTGTTTAATTGATAATTGAGCACTTTTTTCAGCTTCAAAATATGATTTAATTTTACCTAAAACATCTCTTGTGGTTGCATTGTCTTGATAAGTGCCATCATCATTTTTATACTTAGCGATAGAATCATATAATTTGTCAATATTTGTAGATGCAACAGTTATAGCTTCTTGATAAAGGTCAATCTTTTGTTCAATAAATTGCGCAGAATTTAAATTAGCTAATGCTTTTTGAGTTGCAATGAGTTTTTGAGTATAATCTGTTTTAGTAGCATTTTGAGAATCAAGAATAGCTTTATCCAAATCTGCTTTTCTTACTAATTGCTCATTTTTCGATGTTTCTTTATCAAGACCTCTTTGGGCAGATTCAACTTTTCTTTCAGCTTTTCTAGAACCTGCGTATTCTGAACCAGAATATTTATCTATGATTGCTTGAAATTTATCTAATTTTTTATTTGAATTTTCTACTGCCTTATTATCTGAATATACCAGTTTTGAAGATTTTGTGATTACTTTTGTGAGATCAGTAATTGCTTCAGCAAATTCTGTTGCACTTGATTTGAGGAAATCCATATCAGTGATGTGAGAACCAGTACCTTCTGCATAAGCAGGAATACCTTTTTTCTTTAAAAAAGCTTCAGTTTCAGGATTAGTTAATATTTCTGTCCCTGCTGGCATACTAACCAATTTTGCACCTGAATTATCACCAAGAATTAATCTGCCATCAGGAAGTATCGCTAATTCTCTACCCTCTTCATCCTTAATCATAGGGCCACCAATATGAGAATTTGTCCCTTTTGCATTTTCAGGTATTTTTGTAACTTCTTTTGTTTGTATATATACAGTATGCACAGAAGAAGTATCTTGCTTTAATACTAGAATTGCTTGAGTTGCAGCAATATCATCTAAATTTGCTGTGATGATTGTTTCATACTTTTTACTTATCAACTCTAATAATTTATCATCTGCAAGTTTTGTATCAGCATCTACAACAATATCTTTCATTTGATCTTGAAGTTTATTAATTCCCTCAGTTGCTTCTGCTGTAATTTCAATTTTTGGAATTGCTAATACTTCAATTGAAGTTGATTGAATTGCTTGCATTTTATTATTAAAATCTTCTTGGGATATTTCACCAGTGGATAATTTTAATTGAAGAGAATCTTGTGCATTTTTAGCAACATCAGACAATGTTTGGACTTGATCTTGAATTTGTTTGTAATATGATAGGATTTGATCTTTATTCTCAGGAGTAACTTCACCTAATGCAGTTATTTTTGATTTTAAGTCAGAGATAGTAGTATTTGCAAGGGAAACTGCATTTATGAATTCATTGTTTATGAATTCTACGAATGTTGTATCAGGAGTAAATTCATATTCATCAAAATTTGGTTTTGGAATTTCTGCTATTGCGTCTTCAACACTTTTATAATCAATGCGAGGGACAATTTCCATATCAATTTTAGGAACAGCAGATGATATGCCACCTTTTGATAATTGTTGGGCTTGATCTACTGCATCAATTTTGTCCATTATTTCTTGGAGATTTTGGTCAGTGGATTCGAATAATTTTTCTTGTCTCATTTTATCTACGGATTTTGCGTATTCGTCTTCTGCTTTTTTAGCATCTGCAGCTAATTTTGCAGACTGAACCATTAATTCATTAAACTTTTTTTGACCTTCTAATGTTGTTGGATTGCCTAATTTAGATAGTTCTTCTTGGAGTTCTGATATTGTTTCTGCCCATGTTTTTGTTGCTGAAACATTTTTCTCTATCCATGAATCGATGTCTAGGTTTTTAAAGGAGGATTCTAGAGTGGATGTTTCTTTTGAGGAGAGGAGTGATGATTGTTCTTCTAGGGAGGCAATTAAGTCTTCGCGAGATTGTTTTGCGAATTCTTTTTGTGCTTCTATTGCTAATTTTACTTCGTTTGTATTTATTACCCAAGCTTTACGAAGTTTTTCCATATGAGTATATTCTGCTTCCATTGTTTTTTGAACTTCAGCAGATGCAGAATTTAACTCAGAATAATATTGAGTTGATGCTTCATTATTTGAATCAAACCAACGAGAAGTATCTCCAAATTTAGAAGATGAAATCGATGAATCTTTTAAAGCATTAATCTTATTATGAGCTTCATTTAAGTCTAGAATAGCTTTCTTTTGATTTTCTATAAGCTCATTGTTTTTAACCAAAATTAAACCATAGTCTTTTGACGCTTTTGCTTGCTCAAGTTCTTTTGTAATAGTTTCACTTTTAGCTTTTGATAATTCTGCTTGAGCATTTGATTCTCTGATTAAAGCATCAATTGGGTCTGTGTAGGATGGATCAGCAGGTTTATCTTTTTTTGAAGATGAATCTTTTTTGTCTTTATCTCCAATACCAGCAACAGAAGCAGGTTTCCAATTAAGAACATCATTCATTTTACTAATAGAATCTGATAGTGAATTTACTTCTTTTTTTGTTTCTACAAAATTAGATTGAGCCATTCCTAAATCTTCAACTATTCTCCAATTACCAGTGCTTCCAGTATTATTAGAGCGAGCAGACCAAAGCTCTTGCAACATATCAATTTCTGCCTGATAAAAAGCCATATTTTTTACGGCAGTTTCATAAGTAATTTGTTGAGATTTAACATTGGCTATCAATTGTTCTCTAGATTTAGCCATTGTTGTTTCTGCAAGTTCTACTCTTTTTTTAGATTCCTCTTCTAAAAGAGCAATAATTATTTGTCCATTTTTAGAAGAGGAATCTAACATAGATAAAAGCATATTTTTAACTTCAGCTAAACGTTTAGTTTGTTGCTCATTTTTATCCGTAACAGAAAGCAATTCTTTGTATTCACTAACTAAATCTCTTGTATTATTAGCCATATCTAATTGAGTTTGCGAAGATTTAATTTGTTCTGCTTGATATTCAGTAGAATTATTTTTTCCAGTCGTTAAACTTTTATTTAATTCATCCTGTCTTAATTTTGCAATCTCAATAAATTCTGACCAAGTTTTAATTTGAAGAATATTAATACCTAAATTAGTTGCTAAATCCTTCATCTCATCTGATAATTTTGTTGGGTCATATGAAACATTTGCTTGAATTAATCCTAATTCTTCATCATGAGTATAAAACTCATTCTTTTTTTGACTGGCTTCTGCAATTTTAGAAATTAACTCATCAAATTTTTTTATCTCAGCTTCAGCGTCATTAACATTTTGAAGGCTTGGAGAACCAATATTGTCCATTACTTCATTTAAGTCATTAAATGCCTTTATTGATTTTTCTACGGTTTCTGTAATTTTATCTTGTTCTTCTTTTAATTGTTTTTGCTTTCCTAAATAAGTAGCCACACCTACTGTAACTGTGGCTAATCCAATAATTACAGCTAACCATGGATTTGCTACTGCAAGTAATTTCATAGCTGTTCCAAGTTTAACAATTGCTCCTACTACGTTTGTTATTTGAAGTGTCAAACCTATTGCAGTTATTGATAATGCTGTGATGGCAACTTTTGCGGTTATTGATAGTTTTGCTAACTCATTTAAACCTTTAATAAAGGTAGTTGTTACTCCCAATAATCCACCCATTGCTGCGCCAAGACCATTTTCTCCTAATGTATATGCAAATTCTTGACCTGCAGACTTAACCTTATTAATTTGACTTTCCAAACTCTGAAGGTGTTTTCTATTTTCCTCCAACGCCGAAAATAAAGATTGTTGTGAAGTAACCGTAGCCCTTGTAACTATATCCCAGTTATCCATAAGTGCCAAAAATCGGGTTAAATGGTAACGACTTCCAATTGTAAGACCAATTTGTTGGCGTTGCTCATTCGACAAAGTTTTGAATTTTACCGCTAAATCTCCCCAAATCTGATCTACTGTACGAACTTCTCCTGAAATATCTCTAATTGCGATTCCAATTCCTGCTAAAGCCTTTTCTGAGTCATCTGAAAATGTCCGTGAAATCGTACTCTTTAATG
>Ga0209000_1001875_pt1 | contig 12465 bp, 14 predicted proteins | sample RifGroD2_FD_183998 | JGI IMG/M metagenome (GOLD analysis project Ga0209000, IMG submission 183998) | Groundwater microbial communities from Rifle, Colorado, USA - Groundwater D2 (SPAdes) (version 2) | ecosystem: Environmental > Aquatic > Deep subsurface > Groundwater | place: Rifle, Colorado...
GATTATGTGCAATACCGATTAAGCGTGGCTAATACGATTACAATGGGAGGGATGATATAAATGGCTAAGGGAGATAGGATTCCTAAAAAACTTTTTCAAGGAGCAATAAGCACTATCGCTACAGATGTTTATACTGCTCCTGCTGACACCCGAACACAAGTTACTGAGATATGGATTGCTAACATAAACACAACTACCATCCGCAATGTTACTTTATACGCACATGGACTACTCGTAGCTAATACGCTAATTCCCATATCTCCAATTTCTGCTAATGGGTTACAAATGCTGGACAGCACAAAAATTGTATTAACTGCTGCTGAGACAATTGGGTTCAAACAGGACGTTGGCACAGATGTAATTGTGACCATCTATGGCATAGAGGAGGCGTTAGTTTAATGGCACAGATATTAACGATTCCTGATGTAGGTAGTGGCGTGTCCGTAGATGTCAGTAGTTGCTTCCCTTTTCTGGGACAAAGTAAAACCAAACATGTAGCAGTTAGTAGCGTATTTGAAACGTTATTGTCTATAACAGGTAAAGGGTTCTTAAGCGAGGCCATTATTACCAACTCTTCGGCTAGTTCAAATAAAGCGAGTATCAAAATCACTATTGATGGAGCGGTGGTTTTATGGACAAATTCAAACATTACGAACTCCTTTTCTGGCCTTATTCCAGTGACTTCTTTGAAACGGTCAGGTACTACTGCGGAGATGTTTATACAGCAACCTGTCGATGGTTATTTCAGTGACATCTATAGGATGATAAGCGCAGATTTCCCACTAACAACAGAACAGGCTAATAAAACTTTAATTATGTTAACGTCTCTTTACTTCAGGACAAGTCTACTGATCGAAATATTGTGTGACTCTAGTGCCGACGTATTAAAATATCGTTACCAAGGAGGTAGTTATTAGGATGATTATTATCGAAAACGAGATAGTATTTAGAATAACGAGCCTAGATAACTCTATCGTTAAAAAATCATTAAATCCCGTAATCATGTTAAATATTGAAGAAAATGAAACCACGCTAACCTACCAATGGACAAAATTTAATCCTGAAACAGAAGTGTGGGAGCATGATCCACTCAATACCAACCCTATCGAAATTGACGGGGTAGAGCATCCCCTTATTGATGGGAAAGTAGAGATTATTAAACAAATACCGCCACCACCTTCCCTATCAGACATTCAACAACAAAAAATCTTAGAACTAAATACAGCTTGCAACCAAACAATCATGAACGGATTTCCTTCCTCTTGCACTGGCTTAGAGCACCAATATAAATTTGATGAAGAATATCAAGGGAACTTCTCAAAAAAAATGGGTCTACTCGCGTTAGTTCCCACTATTCAAACAGTATATTGGCCTACGAAAGATGCAGGTGTAGTAGAGCATACGAGAGAACAGTTTATTCAACTTGCTATAGATGGTCAAACACATATGGAAACAAAGATATTTAGGTATTTTGGGATGAAGGCACAAGTTGAAGCGTGTGCCGAGATTGCCGATGTTGAAACGTTTGTTTGGTGAGCCTTATGAAAAAATACCTTTTGAATCTATTAATCTCAATTGACCAGCTTATTAATACGATTTTAGGTGGTTATCCAGACGAAACCATATCATCGAGAATGGGGAAGCGTGTCGCGAAAGGCGATAACTGGTTGTGCCATTTTATATGTAAGTTACTGAACAGAATCGACCCAAACCACTGCATCGACGCGATTGAAAAAGACGAAGGATTGCCGATGTAGTTATGTCTCAGTAGACGGATTACATCTAGCAAACACCTGCAAATAAGGGTGTTATTTTTATGCCCATTTTACCCAAAGGAGGTTAACTATGGCTACAGACTCAACACTCCTTCCCCAAGACGATTACCAACAAACTCTTGTTGACTATAACGATGCAACCGCAACGGCGGCGGCTACCGCCAAGCAAGATGTACTTCGTCAAGCGTGGGAGAGTGACCAACAGGCTTACAATGCGCAAAACGCCACCGTTGCAAATAATTATCAAAGTGCTACCAATGCGATCAACCTTCAGCGACAAACACAACTTCCCAAATATCAAGCTCAAAAAGATGCGACCAGTTCAGATGCGGCGGCAACACAGCGTCGAACGGAAGCCCTGAATTCAATGGGCGGAACATACAACTCAGGCGCAAACAGGAGTCAGATGTTGGGGATTGACTTAAATAGGCAGAGTGCCTTGCAAGGTATACAGAGTGACCAAAATAACTTCGATACATCCACGGGCAATGCTCTGACTGAAGCGGATTCGGCGAGGGTCGCGGCATTAAATGATATTGCTGGAAAGTTAGCTCTTGGCACAACACAGTACAATGATGGAGCATTGGCGTTAAGGACTCAGCTTGAGTCAGACAAGCAAACCGGAGCGTTAAAGGCTGTCTTAGATGCTCAAGCTCGAGCAGATGAGCAATATCAATTCAACACGACGACAGGGCTTCAACAACAACAGATTAATAACCAGGTTTCGCAGTACGCATCCACTTTGGCACAAGAAAATGAGCAATTCAGAGTTACGTCCAATATGACGCAACAACAGATCAACAATCAAGTTTCTCAGTTTAGACAAGGCTTGGAGCAAAATGCAAGTCAATTTGGCGTAACCTCTGCACAAACACAACAGCAGATCGATAGCCAAGTTTCGCAGTATGCCACCTCCTTAGCACAGGCTAATTCTCAATTCGAGAGAACTGCTGGTCAATCGGATACTCAAATAACCAACCAAGCTAATCAAAATGCTGCTCAACTAGCTCAAAACGCTGCTCAGTTCGCCGTAGCCTCAGCGCAAACGCAACAACAAATCGATGATGCTGCTTCTCAGTTTGCTGAGTCATTAGGACTATCCAAGGAACAACTTGCAGCTCAAATAGCTCAAAATGGCTTTGGTAATACTATGGCTGCGTTGAACTATAATGCGTCCATTGACCAAACAGAGTTCAATAATGGTATTGCGGTCGGTGGTTTAACCGGAGTCTATGGTGGCGACATTAGTTCCGGAACGGACAGAGCTGTTGTTAATCCCGACGGAACAATTAGCACAGTTCCAGTAGATGCAACTCCTGACACGGCGGCTGATACGCTCGATATATCGGGCAATGTGGCCACGCCGGATACAGGAACTACTGCCGGAAAAACAGGATTTAATTGGAAAAACTACCCCGAGGTTGACCGAGAAGCTGATGCCCCGGCCGTAAATAGCGGAGGGTATGCATTGACGGGATACAGAATGACAGGCATTAGGGGAGAACACAGGTATTACGTTCCTATCTACTCCGACCAAATGCAAAAAGGAACCGTTCCAACAGGTGCTACGATCAATGGATCAAAAGGCGGCGTGCCAACCTTTAAGGACTGGTAATAACTCAAAGAAAGGATGATGAACATGGCTGCGGTTGACCCAAATAGACCCGGATATTACATGGACGGAACTCCTATACCCAGCCGAGCTGATCCCGAGGCTACTAATCGGGTTGCGGCTATGCAAGCGGGATTGGGAGAATCCCAGCCTCAAGACCAAGCTCAACATCAATCTCAACCCATCAGAAAGTCTGGCAATCCATATAATAACCCAGATTCAAAGCCAATCTACATGACTGCTGATAACCAGATAGTTGATGACCCAAAGGGAGCATTCGCATATCGTGGAGTGCCTACAATGGGATTACGAACGCAGTTTAACGCGCAGAATGAATTTAAGGACAAGATGGAGCAATGGGCGAAGGAGTTTGCAGAGACGCAGAGTCAGAATAAGTTTGATAACGGGATATCAGAAGGAACGCTGACTGGTTATTATAACGGCAATAAAACACAGAGTGCCAAAACAGGTGGCCGCATCTTCTATATTAACGGCAAACGTTATACATCTTAAATGGAGAGTCTTAATTGACTCTCCCTGTTTTTCAAGAAAGGATGAGTAGAATTGATATATGGTCTTCAGGAAGATTTAGAGGCTAATAAAGATAAGGGAGTTCAGTTATTCATCCCTGGGGAAACCAAGTTAGCACCTGGTGACATATTTATCGGCGGGCCAGGGACAGGCGTAACGGATGAAATGATCGGGTCAGCCACAAGAGTACATGGCGAGTCGCCCGAAGATACTGCGTACGGCTTAGAGCAATATCTAAACAGCATCGATAACGGAACCTCAATGAATGCTGCGCCTGACCAACCCGACAGTTCAAGTTCAGGGACATTTGGCCTACAAGCAGACGTAGACGCAAACAAGGGTCGAAATGTAAATCTTTATGTTCCAGGTAAAACTCAATTGTCGGCGCGTGATGTATTCTTAGGTGGTACGGGTACAGGCGTTACGGATGAACAACTGAATGGGGCGCGGCGCATATTCGGGCAGGACGCTGTCGGTACTCGACAGGCCTACAACGAATACAGTGGTGATCTTTCGTCGCAGACTCGGGCTGCCATAGCTCAAAATGCTGCGCCTAGGGTAGATTCAGACAGAGGTATCCCAACGCTGGCCCGTCAACAAATGGAAATAAATCAAGCCAAGGATATGGTAGACATCCCGGTAAAGACATCAGTGGCAACAGGAAAATACCTCGGAATGGATACGCTTGAGCAGAAAAAGTATGATGAAAAACTTAGGCAAGATGCGCTTGACGATGAATGGAAGCAGAAAGACTTCGACTACACCATGTCGAAGGATACTCTCGATAATAAGTATAAGTATGACGCATTGGCGGCTAGTCAGGCTAGGTCAGGTGGCGGAGGTGGTAGCGGTAGCGGAGGTAGCTCAAGGAGTAGCGGGTCGACCACGCTCAACCATGCCGTCAATTTCGACAATGCCAAGATAGCAGTTGATGAGCAATTACAATCGGGTGTAGCTCCCGGCAATATTGGGGCATCTATCGAATCACAAAGGGTAGCGTTAGAAAAGGCGGGTATTAATATCAAATCGCTGATTGCTTATCTTTACAAGGATGTCGTTAACCCAACCGAGTGGGCCAATGAATCGAAGGACTATTAAGGATGTGATTTAATGGCATGGGATTTTGGGCATATTGGCGGCAAACGTTTCAATAAAAGCAACGACCCATATGTGAGTGATTCGGAAGTTTATCAAGAGAGCTCTATTACTCCTATGGATATTTCGCAACCTGAGTTTTACGAAGAACTTCCTTCTTCTGGTGCTGATTTTAGGAGGATGGAGGATAGTGCATCTTCTGACATTCCGTTGATTGATATGAAGAAGTTACTTTCCTCACATGAGTCAACGGATGCTCCTACTCAGAGAAAACCTTCGACATGGGATCAAATCAAGGCGGGAGACATCAAGGGATTAGCTAACGAGTTAGGTATAGGATTGGAACAAGGTTTATCTAAAACAGGTTCAGCTAAGCAAGACATAGTCATTGCTGATTTACTTGCGTCAGGAAAAGATCCTGTTATGGCTGAAATTGGAAAGAGACAATTGTCTAAGATACAAGATAATCAAAAATACCTAAAAGATAACCAAACCGATTCACTTCCTGCCATGATCGGGGAACAGATACCTCAGATACCATTGTGGATGACCGGGGAGGCAGCTGTCGGGATTGCGGGTAAAGGGTTAACTAAACTATCCCCGCGCATTGCTTCAACTGCTGAGAAGGTCGGTTCCAAGCTTCCTGACTTTGTTAAGGGTGGGCTGAAGGATGCCCTGTCCTATGGATCCGTAGTGGCTCCAACGGAAGTAATTCAGCAAGGAGGAAATTTACAGGACCTTATTGATAAGGAAAAACAAGTTCCGTCCATTGCATTAGGTGGATCATTAGCAAGGGGTGCGCTCAAGGGGATAGGCAAGAGTGTAGAGGGCGCTAGGGATGTCCTTAAGCCTCGTGGTGTACCATTGGAACCAATTACAAGAACTGCTGCCATAGATACGGCATTGCAGCCGAGGGAACCTATTCGGATTACGTCTCCACGGCAGGAAACTTCTTCCCCAAGGATTGAACTTCCGACAGGTGGGCCACTCAATAGATTCCGGATTAAGCCTGACCAAAGGATTTGGGGTTCAGATATTCCTGGTGAACAGGTTTCGGGAGGGGGAACAGTTGGGGGAATACCCAAGGTTGGGGATTCTGTTGCTCCGATCGGCGAACCGGTTAAGCCATTAACTAGTAGAAGTGCCGCAGCTTCGATAGAGAGTCCATCGTCTGTGATGAGGCTTAAGGGGCCGGATACAGTTAAGGATTTCCCACAAGGTGATATTCCTGCTGGCTTAAAGGAACGGGGGGTGTCGGAAAATATCAGAACTGATGCTAACCGTCCTGATGCGTTGCGAGATAGTTATTCCGTTGACCCTTTAGTTTATAAGCAACTAGGAAACAAGGAAGTATTAGCTAAGGCGCAGAGCATCTTTGACAAAGGACTTGAACCTGCAATTTCTGAGCTAGATACCTTAATTAAGGATCTCAGGCCAGAAGCTGCGCCATTGGTTAAACTGATTGGCGATCATCTCACCAAAAATGGAGATATTGTAAGGGCAAGGGAATTAATGTCTAATGCTGCTAACCGGGCAACTGAATCAGGGCAATTTGGTCAAGCGTTCAGGATACTTAGGGATGCAGATGCACCGACTCTGATGATGACTTTCGATAAACAATTAGCAAAATTAAACAAAGAAGGATTAGAAACCTACGGTAAGAAGTGGAATAATGTTGATTTAACCCCCGACGAGTTAACGATGGTTGGAAATATTGAGCGTGGAAATCAAGCATCTTATGATTCTGCATTCGAGCAGATACAGGCAAGAATAGCTGATGAAATGCCAGCAACCGCAATGGAGAAGATTAACGCCTATAGGCACATTTCTATGCTACTTAACCCCAAAACTCATATTCGCAATATCGGTGGTAATGCGATTATGATGGGTATGAGAAAAGCCGCTCAAAGAACTTCCGGCGCAATTCAAAAAGTATTTCTAAAGGAATCGGATAGGACACAATCTATTCTAGTTAATAAAGAGTACAAGGACTTAGCGAAGGAATATTTTGAAGCTAATAACAAAGAGTTGTTAGGCGGGTCAAATAAATTCCAAGAAGGTATAAGCCTGAACATGCCAGACAAAAGGGTTTTCAGGAAAAGCCGTATCGGTGAAGCATTCGGAAAGGATATTGACATTGCGGAGAAAACGCGCAAGTTTAATTATTCCTTGCTTCAAAAAGGCGATAATCCATTCTTTCGAAACGCTTATGAGGACAGACTCGCTTCATATGCCCAAGCGAAGGGCGTAAAGGATTTCACTAAACTCAGTCAGGAAGCATTCGATATTGCAAGATCAGAGGCAGAGCAGGCAACCTATAAGGATGCTAGCATGATCGCTGATTTTATTAATAAGGCTAAGCGGCCCTCGAAGGATGCAGGGATAGTGAGAAAAGGCGGGGCAATACTGGTCGAAGCCGCACTGCCATTTACCAAGACTCCGATTAATATTATAAAGCGAGGTTTACAGTATAGCCCTATTGGTGTGGCAAACGGTATAGGAGGAATAATATCCCAAAAGACTGCCACAGCTGCAATTGATGAACTAGCAAAAGGATTGACCGGGACAGGCGTATTGGGGCTAGGGTACCTACTTGCTAGTAAGGGGATACTTACTGGTAAGGCATCGAAAGATGTTGACCTGAAGGCGTACGATAGTAATACTGGTAATTATCCGTTCTCGATACTAGGGAAATACAGTTTCGATTGGGCCGTTCCCTTAGCAGTCCCGTTGTCGATTGGTGTCGAAGTGTACAACGCCATCAAGGATAAACCAGAAGATGTCGCGAAAATGAATAGTATTATTGAAAAGAATGATTCCTCCAAACTTGGAGAAATAGCCTTGACTGTATCAAACGGGATCATGGAGGGACTTAATGCTTCGGGTGATACCGTGTTTAACATGTCGATCATGAAAGGCATAAAAACCTTGCTCGGTAGTGGGACAAAGGGATTCATGGAGGGCGTGGCACAGTTGCCGCAGGGGTACGCCACTCAGTTCATCCCTACGCTTTCTAGTCAATTAGCAGGTACGGTCGACCCCCTTGTTAGACAAACGTATGTCAAGGGCGATATGCCTCAGTCGTTTAAAAACGCCTTAATATCAAGGGTTCCATTGGCTAGTACAAAATTAGAACCAAAGCAAACTCCATTTGGCGAAGATATGAAGAAGATTGAAAACCCAATAGGCCGGGCATTCTCCCAATTCCTTAGTCCTGGTATTATCACCAAGGATCAGGGTATCGACCCTAAAATTGATACCGAACTAAGAAGACTAAATGATGTAGAAGGTTTAAAGACTCAATTTCCTACGATGGTTCCGAATTACATCGAGAAAACCCAAACCCATCCAAGGATTACGCTCACACCTGAAGAAGCTACCCAATATCAGAAACGAGTGGGCGAATTAACATTATCTGCGTTTACAAAAACAATCGGTAGCGGTTCATACAAAAGCCTAAAGCCCAATAAGGCTAAGGGAAAGACTATTGATGAAGTCAAGGCTGATTTGTTAGCCGAAAAAATAGCCGATGCAAAAGCACTAGCAAAGAAAGAGATACTAAAAAAGAGAGGGCTTAAATAAAAAGCTCTCTCTTTTTGTTTATATTTCTGAATCATCTTGCCTTAGTCTCTTAAATCGCTTATAAATTACATCCAAGGCCACTAACGCCCCAAGGCCGATATATCCATACAGCATAATGTCGACGATTTGGTAGGCTGATTCCTTGTCTCCTCCAACCAAGGAGTAAAGAAAACATATGAACAGGAACGCCCCTAACCACGCAGCACCTTTCCATTCTTTACTCATTATTATCACCCATCCTTCTTCCTGCTATATACAATTTAATCTTCGCTATGTAACAAACAACCTATCCCGTAGATGGCTGAAATTAGAATTCCTCCACCAAAGATTGAAACTACACCTAACCACTCTCCCCATTCAACGACTGCATAAATTGGTGCAGCGAAGAAAGTAATCGGGGCTACCGTAAGCCCAATTACAATTCCCCAAAATCCTGCAACTTCATTTACGATAACTGCTTCGGCAAATAAAGTCCATAATCCCCAAACAATATAAAGAGTAATGCCAATTATTTTTAACCAAATACCAACTATTTTTCTAATCTTATTCCTAACCTTAGCAGGTGTAGTTTCTGGTAAATAACTCACGCTTTTGCCCCCCTTGATATTGATTCCAAAATAATCAAAAACCTTTCTTGACACGTTCTAGGTAATTCTATATAATGACAATGTAAAGACTAATTAAGGTTAACGTAAGAGGTGGTGAATAATGAGCGAGGATGAGGTTTTGACCAAAGAAGGGATCGCAAAGCTATTAAAGGTTACTGAGAGAACTATTGACAAGATGCGCGAGAAAGGGATGCCGTCCTTTAAGGTTGGGACTAAGGTTCGTTTTCGCAAAGAAAAGGTTATGCAATGGTTAGAAGAAAGAGAGCCTATGAACTAAAAGGGGAGTCCGCGCAACCCGACCAAGAGTTACGGACACCCCGCGAAAACAGCCCTCCGAAAAGGAACGTCTCACATGTTATCTTAACATGAGCGAACCTCCTTCGGCAAGGGTAAAAGAAGGAGGATTTTGTCATGGATTATCCAAACGTAATCACTATGGAAGGAAAGGAGAAGGAGGTAGTAATTTATAATTTAAAAGGATATTTTAAGTGGGTGGTAACCGATAATGTTATCTTGGCCGATCAAAACTATTTAGAAGAGCTTTTTTCTTACCCTTTGTTGGCGTAAATTCCAAAGTAAAGGTAGGCTTAGCTGCCTGAAATCGAAGAAGTGCCAGTAATTCCTTATTAAATAAGGTTTGGTAACTCTCGATGAGGTAATGCGTGCGAACCCAAAGCTAACATAAAAATATTGGAACATTCGCACGCATTGAAACTGCTGACACAAATACCGTCAGCACATCCATCGCATGTATACAGATTTCAATAATTGAATAGGTTCGCACATTGCGCAGTGAAAGACGTTGGTGTGGATGGGCTACGGAGTGGTACTGTTGCAATCTGTATACATACGAAGAGTGTAAGTCCCCTGATAGCTGTCATCCTGTATCCTGTTAGTGTTGCAATCTGTATACATGCGAAGAGTGTAAGGTATAGTTGTAGTTGCCTACTCTGGAACTGGTAGAGTTGCAATCTGTGTGCATGCGAAGGGTGTAAGGTATAGGCATGACACCTGGTGGAAAGATGATAGTCGAGGGGCATAAGGTATGCCAGTAAACCGCTAGGGGTGTGAGTATGAATAAATGCATAAAAATAGCTATCAAAAGCTGTTATGAAATAAATCATTACCAAAAAATACTAAGTGATCTAAGGTATCAATCATGGTTAGCGTGCAATAGAGCAATGACATACTACTACACGTTTGCAATGGAAAAAATGGAGTACAAGCAGGTGAATGGCGGGAACATGGATGAAAGGGGGAGATTCAAAAAAAGTCATAAGGCATGGGTTGAAAACCGGATGAATGAGATCATGACCATGCATCAAAGCGGGAATGTAGCTCAAACTAATCAATTCATTTCCAAGAGGTTCAAGGACGATGTAAAGAAAGGGGTGTTTAAGGGTCAGGTATCTATCTCTAACTTTAAACAAACCGTTCCTGTGATTTTGCATAATAAAAATTACAGCATTAATCAAGGTAATAAGGGGTTTGAAATCAAATGTAGCTTGTTCAATTTACCATATCAAAAGGAAAATGACATAAAGCGAGTGACCTTTAGGATTGATAGCCTGGACAATGGTAATAAATCCATACTGAATAAGATTATCTTAGGCATTTACAAGCAAGGTTCAGCGCATATTCAAGAGGACCGGAAGGGTAAATGGTATCTAACGATCAGTTTCAGCTTCGAGCCAACTGTAAGACAATTAGACATGGACAAGATCGTCGGAGTTGACTTAGGATTGGTTAATACGGCAGTGATGCAAGTCTACGATTCAGGCATTGATAAGTGGGATGAGAGTAGATGGAAAGAAACTGTTATCAACGGCAAAGAGATCATGTACTTTCGCCAAAGGTTAGACGCAAGGAAAAGGCAAATACAGATTGGTAGCAAGATTGTTGGAGGTGGCAGGATTGGGCATGGATACAAAACAAGGATGAAGCCATTGACTGATATCGGTGATAAGGTGGACAGATTTAAGGACACGTACAACCACAAGGTCAGTAAGTACATTTTAGACTTTGCCATAAAGCACAATGCCGGAACAATACAAATGGAAGACTTGAGTGGATTCTCCGACCAACAATCAGATAAATTTCTAAAGAATTGGTCATACCATGATCTACAGACAAAAGTTTCTTATAAATGTGAAGAAGCGGGTATTAGGTTTATACTTATTGATCCGCGTTACACCAGTAAACGATGTAGCAAATGTGGCTGTATAGATGATGCCAACCGGGATGGAGAGAACAGGCAATCAAAATTTGAATGTGTCCGTTGTGGTTACAAGGAGAATGCTGACATAAATGCTGCAAGGAATATCAGTATCCCAATGATTGATGATATTATTAAGGCAGAGCTGAAAAGAGGGGCGCAAGTTGAGATCAACAACATCCAACAACTCACCATAATATAAAAGAGCAGGATTAAATCCCTGCTCTTTCTCATCACCTAGTCAAACTCAACGCTTGTAACTGTTCTATTGCCTTATCATCCTTCATTGATCCACGCATGACCTGTGTTGCGATACTGTTGTACTGTTTTGCCTTTAATGTTAAGTTCGAACCCTGTATAATCATCCCTTGAACTATTCGCTTAAATGTAGTATTGGATTCATACTTCAGCTTATGAATCTGCAACTCGATAATTAGGTTGCTGATTCTAGCGTTGATGGTTAACGTCGAACCAACAGGGGCCACAATCTCCTGCGCTCTCATGGCTGCAATTTGATCTGACTTACTAGGCCTCAATGTTGTTGCCTTAACTACTTTAGTAAAAGGAGACATATAACCATTCTTTACGGCACAGACCATAAAGTACACCGTAGTACTAGGTTGTATGCCATAAACATTAGCTGAATAATCTCCATTCCATGCAAACTTATTTGTGCCGTCCGTGTTGACGAGTAGAATAGAAGCCCCATCTTCCTCGTAACAATGATAAACGAGGTAGTAATCCGCGCCCACAACCTTGCTCCATCCTATTTTTATTTGACTGCTAGATACAGCTTTTGCCTTTACTGTTTTTGGAGCTTTAGTGTCTACTAACTCAATCTGAGGTGAATTAGTTTGCGTTGTATTCACTGGTACTTCTCCTGCCATAACGGGCAACGCAAGCACTACGACCATCATCATAGCCAGGACCACTGACTTAATTTTTTTCATTTCATTCCTCCTCTAAAACGCGGTCATTAATAACTAAAAACCAAACTTATCCATAGGGTCAGTCAAGCCATACGGACTTGAATATCTTCCAATGTAC
>Ga0209000_1001876_pt1 | contig 12450 bp, 23 predicted proteins | sample RifGroD2_FD_183998 | JGI IMG/M metagenome (GOLD analysis project Ga0209000, IMG submission 183998) | Groundwater microbial communities from Rifle, Colorado, USA - Groundwater D2 (SPAdes) (version 2) | ecosystem: Environmental > Aquatic > Deep subsurface > Groundwater | place: Rifle, Colorado...
CCGCAGACTTACGATGCAGACCTCACCACCTGGGCAGGCGTAACCCCCGGCAGCGGAGTAGCCACAGCAGCCGCAGCAGCTACGAACGGCGCAGGTGGCTTTACGACAACCGATGGAACAAAGACGCTGACCAACACGACCCTGGATGCCAGCGGGACCGGGAACGTAGTCAAAGGCTTTGGCTACATCACGCTTGCCAACCCAAGCACCCTTGGCAGCGGCGTCACTCATCAGACCACGGCGACAGCAAGAGTTTACGGCCAAGCTCTATTCGCCAACGCGACAGACAAAGCTACGAACTATGTAGAGTACATTCTTGAAGTTCCCCGCGACTTGGACACATCCGTTGCTCTTAAAGCCTATTTCAAATTCAATCTTGGCGCTGCCGATACCGCCGATCATGACTATCTGATTTCCATGATAGACATCGCAGACTCAGCTGACAACGCTACGGCAGTCGGTGACGAGGTGGCGCTTGACTATACCGCTGATGCTACCGGAGCTTCGGGCGATGTTGAAACCGCTGGCGGCAATGACTTGACCGGATGGGCCGCAGCACTCACACCGGGAAGCAAGTGGATTATTAGGGTAGCAAGAGATGGTGACAGTGCAACGGATGCCTCAACGGGTGATAGTTACAGCGGCCCGCTAACCATCCGTTATGGATTCACGCAGTAGGAGGCTTTATGAAGAAATGGCTTTTACTCCTTGTCGGGCTTCTGTGCTGCGCCTCGCTTGCCTGGGCCGGGTTCGGGTATCAGGTGCAGATGGCGGGGTCGGTGCCAGTAAGTGGCGTAACACCATCTGCATCCTACGCCCTCGATGCCGCTGGTGGATCAGGATCGCAACTCTATGAGTCGGTCAGTGCGACGTGGGAAGGTGGTGGAGCAGATGCAGTCACGTTTTCAGACGGCTTCTTGGTCAACACTGCTGCCACTGGACCCTATATCAACAGCGCCAGGTTGTCCGGCTTGACTGATATGACCATCACTTTTGACTACCAGGTGTCGAATGCGAGTTCTGGCACTATTTCAGTGCTAAAATTTGGGAACGCGACCGGTAACGATTATTTATCGTATCTACACTATGCTTCCTCTGGTAACTCTGGAATGAACGCAAGATTCGGTGGAACGTATTACTCATCGATCAGGTGGTCGAACGCGGGCCTTTCAGCGAATACAACGATAAGCGTGATCTTGCAGTTCGATTTCACGAACAACGTTTTCAAGGTTTTCGTTAATGGGGCTGAGAAAACGCTCACCAACGGCAGCAGTGACATCAGCACAATCAGCCCTTGGTCGGCAATGGCAAACCCTGCCTATATCGCTGTATCGAACGCTACGGATACAGTGAGAATCAAGAACTTAAAAATATATAATGCGGTAGTGGGGCCATAAAATGAAAAAAATATCGCTGATTCTTGCGTTGGTGCTACTTTCGTTGCATGTGATGCTGCCACTACATATGGCCATATGTAGCAACGCCCCGGTCATAGCCTTTTCCGACCTGATAAACGGTCCCAAATCAGGCCTGGGAGATGGTCTCGGTGAAGGCGCAATTGTCACCATCTGGGGCCACAACTTCGGCGCAAGCCAGGGGGCTTCAAAGGTCTACGTCAAAGATTCGCTCGGGGTAAGTCGGGAAGCCGCCCATGTTTACTATTGGCGCGCTGCTCAGTGGCCTGGGATTGACGGAGATACAAGCTGGCCCGCCCACTTTGGCATGTACGAAATTGCGTTTTCCATTCCGAGCGCGTCCGCTAACGGTGCTGGAAAAATATATGTGACGGTTGGAGTGGAAAACTCCAACGAGATAGACTTTTATATCCGTTCAACCGGCAACATATATTTTTTTTCTCCAACCGGCAGCGACAGCGCTGCGGGAACCTATAGCGCTCCGAGACTGACGATAAACACTTATACAAGAAGCTCTGCCCTTCTTTCTGCCGGTGATATAATATACACTCTCGGAACGTGGGATTTAGTTGGAACGACCATTCAGCATAGTGCTTCGGGTGGGGTCCATGTTGATGGATCGGCCAATAACCATATCGCGTTAGTGGTTTATCCAGGGGCAAAATTAGCGGTAACAATGGTGGATAATTATGCGTTTTTATCAAATTATTGGGTTATCTCTAAAATCGAAACAGAAAGTAATGCCTGCGGGGTTGAAGGAATCAGCAATGGACGATTGATAGGCTGTAACGTACACGGCAATGGAACCGGCGCATTTTCTACTGCTCAAGTTGGAATGATCGACGCGGGAGCAAAGTTTTATTTGGTATCTGGAGTTGAAAACATAGACAATCTCAAGATTTTTGGTTGTTACGTTCACGATAGTGGGAAAGTAGATGATAATAAAGCGCACCCGTTTTATCTATATCTAAGATCAAGAGCGCTCGATTTGCACGCACCTGAAGTTGCATGGAATTACTTATACAATAACGAAATACGGCAGGGCATTCATTACTACGATGAAGGAACCGAAGGTGATGCCGATAACTGTCCTGGCAATTTTATAGATACCTATAAAATACATCATAACGCCGTTGAGGATCAGGTTGGACCCGGCATTGATGTGACCATTGGCGGCGGTGCGTATTCTGCCGGAACGTATGGTGATTTTCCAGTGGAGATATACAACAACCTGCTAATCAACACAGGCCTGCTCGACTATGAATCAGTGAATACTGTAGGCCCGGCCTGGGCGGTCACGATCATGGGAGAGCGTTTTGTATCTCATATAAAAATTTATAATAATACTATTTATGGCTACGGAGATAATCAACAAACGGCAACTAATGGGGCCATTTACATACCGTCATCAGGTAGCAATAACGTAGCGTTTGGAGGTACTTATGAGTTTATTAACAACATCATTTTCGATACAAAAAACTTGCCGTTTGAAGGTGGCAGCGATTTAAAAACCCCGACCGCGATGAGGGATAATATCTGGTATTCGTCTTTCGGCAGAGCCGCGCCAACAGAAGACACCAATCCGATAACTACCAACCCCAGCCTTGTCGGTGGCTCTCCATTCGACTACCGCTTGTCAGCATCTTCGACCAACGCCATCGGGGCGGGCTATGATGTATCGGCTTTGGTCACTGATGACCTTCGCGGGATGCTTCGCGGGGTGCCGCTTGACATCGGGGCGTTTGAGTATGCGGAGGGGGAGGCGCAAGCCGCTACCCACCGCAGTATGGGCGCAAAGCCTGGGTTGCTGCCGTAGGGTAGGGAATGAACTGGATTACGTATCTGTGCAAAAAATCATAACATCATCGCAAATCAGAGAGCAACTAAGGCAATTCGATTCTCGTATGCCGTGGGGCAAGAAAATTTCCACAACCGAGAATCTGCTTGACGCTCATTTTCAGCACATCACCAAAGATGAGTTCTCAGAAACAGTAGTGTGGGCCAATCAGCGCATTGCTATGGAGTTCGGTGTTCACCCCGTAGCCGTCCCAAGTCTATACAAAACGCATCGCCACGACTGCGAAAACTTTGCCGGTGCGCTTGTAGCTTTCGCCAATATACGTTTCGCCAAGATGGATTGGCCCACCACCGAGCCAGCCATCTTCCGCATTATAGCTCGTCTTCCGGACAATCAGATTCACGCCTACAACATTTGCTTTACACAACAAGGACTGTGGTATGCAGACCTTTTACGAGGTACAGAAATTTGGCAGGAAAAGCCCGAAATCGTAGGATTTGGTTAAACTTAGATTGACATATTACCAACAATTTTGTAGTATGTCAAAGAGGAAATGAGTATGTCAGGACTAACCGAAGAGATTAAAAACCAAGAAGAGGCGATAGACTACGCCCGATCAGACCCGAATAAAGCTTTGGGAGTCCTCATTTGGAATTACCTTCAATTCCAGCAGCAATACAAAGAAGATAAAAAGAAGAACAAGATTAGAAACGTAGCGGTTCAGTCAGCGAGTGGTGTTGCTGGTGGTGCCGCTGCTGTTTGGGCTTTCATGCACCTATATTGGGCTGATTTGGTGGAGGCTGCTAAGGCTGCTTGCAAAGGACCGTAGTGAACGGATGTCACATAAAGGATTGCAAGTATTACGGGTGGGCCTATGATCCCACCGGGAGGCCGTGGACATGCCATCATCCAGACCAAGAAAGCGAGTGCTGCCCGATGCCAGAACCAACGGAGTATCGTGCTACCTATGTCCCAACGCGGATTTACCTGGACCAGGACGAGGATGTTTAGACTGTGAAGCCTATAAAAAACGACCCACGGTTCAAAGAGATAATGGACCGATTGAAGAAAAAGGTTGAGCAGAATCGCCTTGCGGCTGAACGCAATAAGCAGTTCATGGCACCACGTTACGACCAAGTGTACTTTGAGGGGCTTGCTTATTTGGATGCTATTGCGCGTGGAGAGATAGATGGATGATGTAGACGCTATCAAGGAGCTTATAGATTTCTTGGAAAATGACACCAGGGCCGATAATTTTGCGAGATGGTTATTGGGCGATTCGTTAGTTGAGACACTTCCTGGGAGCGGCGAACTCATAGACAAATATTTTTTCGACCTTGGGTAACACGGAGTAAGTATGTTTGAAAAACTATTCCGCAAAAAAGGCAAAGACAAAGAACAACTGCAAACACTAATCTCTGAACTCGGCAACAAAGCTGGTAAGCACGACGCCTACATAGCCTACCTTAAAAAGCACAAGCGCCACAATACCGAACATTGCTATTTGCGACACGAAGCGTATCACCGAATCATGGCAGACCGTTGGGAAGCTATGCGGAAGAGGGATTTTAGTTGAGCGAACTACTTGATAAGCAATTCCAGTTCTGTGAAATCCTGCCAAAGCTGCTGGAAGAGATACTGCGCCGTGGATACAAATACACATTGGGATGCGCTTACTGCGTAAAAGAAGGACACCACCGAAAGGGAAGCTGCCACTACGTTAGATTGGCTATAGATATTAATCTATTCAAAGACGGTGTGTGGCTTAAAGATGGAAGTGGGCATGACGAGTTGCATGATTTCTGGTCAGAGTTAGGTGGCGCTAAACCAGTGCCGGGAGACTTGAACCACTACTCTGTTGAGTATTTAGGACGGCGATGAACCTACCTGCAATAGACGATTCCATTTCTGGTCTGTCCCGCTACAAACTTCTCAGACAATACATTGACACCGGAGACTGCCTTGAATTTAAAGGCGTTCATCCAATTTCAAGAATGATTCGCTGGCGTACAGGGGAGTCTGTAAACCATACCGCGATGTGCTTCAAGTACATATTGCAAGGAGACTCCGAGCCACGGATTACAATATCCGAAGCTGTTGATGACGGTGTGCAGCCATCATTTTTATCCAGAGCATTAGATGGTTATGGTGGCAAAGTATATCTGGTCAGATTACATATCTGGAACAAGCCATACAAGTTGGATTTGGCTAAGGCGATGCTTTCCTTGGAGGGCATAAACTACGACTATAGTTCCATATTTAAGCTACTGTTTAAGAGAGTAAAGATGAGTCGGCACAAGCTGTTCTGCTCTGAGAGTATTCAGGCGGCGGCTATCAAGGCGCGTTTGGTGTCTGAGGATTCTAACGGTGGCGTAGCAATAGTGCCGGGGGAACTACACAAATTGGGTCTTTACCGGAATGAGCATATAAGGATTTACTAAGGGGGTATTATGGTTATCAAATTTTTAGTGACATGGGTAGTTATAACTTGGAGTGTTGGAGCTTGCCCGCCGGCTGAACCAGTATGCGACGACTACGGCAGGTGCTCAGAATCAATGGTAACGTATGCTGTAGCATGTTGGGATAGTTCTGAAAAACAAATGTCAAAAGAATTTGATACGCTTGCCGAGGCCGAGAAATTTGTGGCTGATGGTAGAGATGACGAACGTGATGATGTTATCGCTATGGTAACCGGAGCGTCTGTTCTGAAAAACTTCAAGATAGAAGAAGTTAAAAGGGAAAAGTAATGGAAACTCTAAAGTGGTTAGCCGAAACTGGAACGAACGATTGGCTTGGGAGCGTGTGGGCGAACAACTGGTACGTACTGACTTTTTTTAGCGCAGTGGTCGGCAGCTTTGTTAAGGGTAAGTGGCCGAATTTCTTTGAGAATCTAAAAACGATCGTACCTTTTGTCGGTAGTCCTAAGAAGTTCTAAAGGTAATCAAAAATCCTGCATAGTTGTCGTTCGTAAATGTTTTTCTCGATTGGTAACTGTTTTTACATTGGATAGAATTAAAGCATACCGCGAAAGGCATATTAAACTCGGACTATGCAAGTACTGTCCGCGACCAGCAGCAAGACCGCTACTCTATTGCGATGTATGCGCCGGTAAAAGAAAAGACCTATACAATTCACAAACAGAAGAACAAAAGATTAAGCGCAGGGCTGAACGTAGAGCGCAGATAGCACGGATGAAACTTGAGGGTAGATGCGTAGCATGTTGTGCGCCACTGATAGACGGAGTTGATAACGGGCATGTGAAATGCTCAAACTGTAGGAGCCGAATTTGAAGATATTCGACCAGGAAGTTCCGCACGATTTTAATCTGTTCCTAATTTCAGATGACCACGAAGGCAATTTGCTGAGACACGCAGACGGTTGGGACTTCATGACCGACCAAGTAAGGTCCAAGTACGATGGAATAAACCCTTGGCACAACTTCGTAGTCCACCACGGCGACATCAACGAGGGTATTCAGGTAGACGATAAGCGGTACGATGGCTTAACCACCAACGGCTGTATCTATTCTCAGATGCAGCAAGCCAAGCGAAACCTTGACCCAATTAGAAAGAATCTCGTAGCCGTTCTGGACGGAAATCATTCGTGGAAAATGTGGAAATTCTTTGGTCCCGGCAGGCCCGGTATGACCGAAACGGTATGTACCGACATAGGAGTCAGATATGGACACCCTGCTTGCGTCATCAATTATACATGCGGCGGCAACACTCTGTTTAAGCACTACGCTATTCACATTGGCTCTGGTTCGGCTCCGTCCTCTGCCGTGGATGATCCAAAGCGCAAGAAGACAAACATAGAGGGTGGCCTGAAGCGTCGGCTTAGTCCTAAGTTTGGTGACACTCTTCTAATGTCATGTGGCCACTGGCACAAGATGATTTATTGCAGTCCAGAGAGCGCATTTTACGTTGCCACTGACTCAGGCAGAATGAAAAGCGGCTATACGAATAGACCGGCTACCGTTGGCAAATATATCCATCCAGACCATAGGCACTACGTTTGTTGCGGATCGTTTCTAAAGACCTACGGTGATGGCGTGGCGGGTTACGCTGAGAAGGCTGGCTTCGACCCTGTTGAGTTGGGCTACTACATCGTGCGAGTCCGTGGCGGGGAAATAGCGGGTATAGATCGGCAGGTGTTAGATTGAAAATCACAACACTTTACGAGCACCACCCGATGAGGCTTGAGTGCGAGAAATGCGGCTGTGCTCTTTTGATGATTTGGATTCACGACAGACCTAAGCGAGTTGTTATTGAGTGTTCAGAGTGCCAACATAATGTTGAGATGGAGGTAGATATTTAAGTGGACGTTTGCGATACGGCAGAACCGGAAAATCAAGCGAGAGTTTTTAACGGAGTTGGCAAGTGTCGGTCAGAACTAAAGCGCGGAACCCCCTCACGGTATTGCGTGGATTGTGGAGAGGAACTATCTGAAGGCAGGCTCCGCGCTATGTCAGGACTTGAAGTTGACTTGTGCGTTTCTTGCAAGACAGAGAGAGAAAACGGCAGACCTTATAGGCCACGTTAGCTTGGGGAACAAAGACCCCAAGACCATTTTATCAACTAACTGAATTTACTAAGAAATAACCTTCAAACTTGTAGCGTCCCGAACGCTGTGCTCTACCAGACTGAGCCATGTCCCGTATAGGTTTTTCGGTTCTTATTTTGGGGAACTTTTTTTGTTCCCCAGGATAGACTGCCGCTGCTCAACGATCCGGCGTTGACGATCAGAGGTAGTGTGATGGTAAACAAACATCGTGGTCGAGATGTCTTTGTGGCCAGCCATAGCTCCTACCGTTTTAGCATCGCCCGAAGCATCGATTAAATCTGACACGAACGCATGGCGAATTGAATAAGGTGTTAGCCTACGTTTTATTCCGGCCATACTCTTGGCACGGTTCCAAGCCGTCTTAATTTTGGAAATCCGCTTACCACGCCAATGAATAATTGGCAAGTCATCATCCTCATCATCATCTGCATACCACTTTAAAAGTAATGGGCATAGCTCTGACGAAATAGGGATACGCCGTGTCTCCAACCCGCCCTTTTCAGCCGATACTATATATAAGGTGCGATTATCCCAATCTACATCGTGCCAGCGCCTTGAGAATAGTTCCTGGCCCATTCTTAGGCCACAGTACCATCCTATTATAATAGCCCGTTTAAGGTGTTCCTGAGAGTGCTCTAACAGCCTACGTACCTCATCAACCGATGGTGGCATGATATGTTCATCGTCACGGCGAGGGAAAGTGACCCCAACCATAGGATTGGATAATATTATCCGTTTGCGAACGGCCCAATTTAATATTGCCCGTATATCGCTCAATTCCCTATGGATTGTGGTTCGTTTGACTTTCTTTAGCCGTTCGGAGATGTATGCGTGGATACGCTCATCGTCTATCCTGTCGGCAACGTAATGGCCCAACATAGGCAAGTAGATAGACAGAACCTTTGGCATCATGCCGTCAATGGTTGATTTTGTTAGGGATTCTTGTTTGTCGCGGAAATACGATTTTACTATATCTTTAAAGGTGGGGGCGTACCGTTCCGGTGAGCGCCCGTATTGTCTGATATTTAAGGTATCAAATCTATTCTTGGCCGCTACTTCCCCCTGCACACCACGACCAAAGTACTCCTTTTTGAGTTTCTTGGTTTCACGGTCACGATAGACTATGTGCCATCGTCCGTCTGGTGTGCAACTAACTCCCATACAGCCGCCTTAACGCTTGGCAGAACCAAATGGCCGAATTACCGTTTTTTGTTTGGAACTGCCGGGGATTTTTTTGATATGGTGCCGTGAACAACGTCTAGTGTTTGTACGACCCGCTCTATTCCGTACTCAGAAGCAATGTCAGATATTTTGCGTATGATTTCAAGCATAATGTCCTTATCTCCTAGTCCGTTTAGTATGTGTGTAATTTGGGCCGTTTCAGCGCCGCCTCCAAACGGCGAAATACCAAGTGCCTCGCAAGGATCAATACCGAGATACTCCAACGCTGCCATATACCTATCTATTGTCCAACTATCAGCCCCCCTTCCACCTGCCGTAGTACGACCTTTGCCCAATTTCATTTTGTGCACCTTGACTTTAAGCATTGTGCTAAAATGTCCAGGGTCAACGCCGATAGAAGCAGCCATTTCCTTCTTGGCAACATTCTGCCGAGCGATGGCGACAATGATTGGGTCAATGTAGTCGTTTTTATCTATGTTCATATATATCGTATTATCAAATGTTTGCACAGCAAGCAAATTCATTTTTTTGCCCCCTTTCAAATAAATGGTTTTCGATTTGTCAAGCTGTTTTTGATTTGTATTATTATTTGTGTATTTACAATTTTTGATTGACATAAAAGCCATTTCTCCTGTATGTACTAATAAAAAGGGGGTGATAAAAATCAAACAAAAAACAATTTGCGATAAATTTGGGTTCGACCACACCGTTTTGTCAAGGATACGGCGCGGAAAAAAGGAAGTCACTACATTAAACACAGTATCGGCACTTGCGCTATGCAGTATCTTGAAATGCACAATTATAGAGTTACTAAAGATGTCCAACACAGAAATAAACAATAGGTTTCTTGATTTATACGAGAAACGCTAATTTTTACCTTCAACTTTGCGATTTGTGAACTAAATGAAAAATACCCAAATCATTAAAAGTTTAGAAAGAGAGCTTGAGGAAATCAACAAGCGCGTGGCTCTGGCTCTTTCTGTGATCCGTTCACTATCTAAGGAAGCATCACCACGCCAAAATGACGCGGTTAAGGTTGGTCGGTTCACCATTAAATAGGAGGCTACCATGGATCAATCAATTCATCCAGCTCAACCAGCGGTCTACCCAGAAGAGGCTAAGAGGTATGCGAGAGAACGGACACTAACTCAATGGGAGATTGCAGAGAATGAAAAGCGCAAACAGGATTCGGAACGTGCTGAATGATTTTATGGCTTGGGCATTTATACTCACAATTTGGACGGCCTGCCTTCAATCTTGTTTTGAGGCTATGGCTAAGTAAGGAGAAAAAATGATCGCTTCAATGACCAGAATGTTTTTGTGGTGTGTGGCAGGGGTGATGTTTGGGGTTGTCGTTACGGGTTTTATGTTCTGTAACTGATGGTATTTGCGAGCCTTAAAGAAGGATTATGAAAACCTTTGCGAATGCTGAATGGCAAGAATGCGGTGGTAGCATAGAAATCCCTGAAGGATGGTTTGTCAGTGACGTGACGCTTGATACAACCACTCCGCGCCTAACCATGACGGACCCAGTGACCGGCGAAGAAAGAACGATTCCGTTTCCGAAGCCGATTGCATACTTCCTTTCCGTGCATCATTGCGGTTCTTTCGAAATGCGTCGAAAGTTTATTGAAGACGGCAAGCGCGAAGTCAGGAATGAGATAAAAAGCGCGCTTGGCTTATAGCAATAGTATTCAAGCACCATACCGGAGCCAGAATGCAAGCCTTCGACAAATTAGTAGACAGAATTAAGGAAATAGAATCGCTGTCAAGAGAAGCGCGAGAACTAACCTATGAAGTACGCGACGAAGCAGCAGAGAACGGAGCTAAACTGTACGCTGAAGCGCAGGCTGGACTCCAGGAAATCAGGGACTACGCAACTACAATAATGGAATCAGCACTGGCGGCTTTGGATGTGCTGAGTGAGGGGGAATAAAATGGAAATCAGAATTGACGAAAAACAAATGCAAGAAGTTCTTAATGAGCAGGCCACTAAGGGGATTCAAAACGCTTTTGACAGTTACTCGGTCAGAAGTATCATGGAAAAGGTTGTGGCTGATTCAGTTATCCCATCCATAATGACCACAGCTATGGAAGCCGCTATAAAGAAAATAGACATTGACGATTTATCGCAAAAACTTGCTGAACAAATAGCGCGGTCTACAACGGCTGGAGCGGTGAACGTAATCAGAGAGACAATGGTTACAATTCTGATGGATATCAGGAAGGTGCCTCAGTACGATGATGACAAGCGGAAACGTGCAAGAGAAGAGATTTTGGCTGCTATTTTTTAAAAGGGGGAATAATGCAAGTAACCAGCAGAGATATGCAGGGAATCAGGGACGCTCTGTCATTGATGTTCCCGAATAAATACATCGACATAGCCTATCATATCAGAACGCACTTTCATTTCGACGGAGCACAAGTACAGGAACGATGGGCGCTGTACGTCGATGACGATAAGTGGGGGGCAACCAAAGAATTTCATAATTGGGAATCACTCAGGGCTTATGTTCATGGGCTTGACACGGAAGACACCGTATTAATTACTGAGGGGGAATAATGACCGAAAAAGAAAAGACACACTACCGTAAAGCGTTCAACTCACCGTACCTTTCAAGCGCTGACATCGTAGAGCCTACTATCCTGAAAATCAAGTATGTCGCACTGGAACCGGACCAGACCAAGAAAACCAAAGACCTGTTCAACACGGCGTACTTTGAAGAAAAAGAAATCCGTCCCGGCGAAGTGCTGAAACCCATGATCCTGAACGCCACAAACTCCAGAACCATGAAGGCTCTTGCCGGTACTCCGTTTATTGAGGATTGGCGCAATATCCATGTAACGATATATGTAGATACAAATGTGCGCTATAAAAGTGATACCGTAGAAGGCCTGAGAATTTCCACCGAAGCCCCGCGCATCCAAAAGCCTTCGCTAATCCCGAATCAAGAGCCGCAATGGGCCAACGCAATCGCAGCATACAAGCGCGACGGTAACTTTACCGCTATTGAAAAGCGCGTATCTGTCAGCGAAGCAACAAAAAAGCTAATCGTGGAGGCTGCTAATGTGGCACCCGGTAAAACAGAATAGCGAAGATGCGTGTCCGTGCTGTGGGATGAACTGGATGGAGTTAAGAGCAGGTAAGGTTACTGGCTCTACCATAGCGCGGATTATGGCGAATGAAGGTAAGGCTTTCGGTGATCCGGCGCATCGTTTAGCGGTTGACATAGCCGTGTTTGAGCTTGGCGGGCAGGTTACTTCTGATAGCTATAGCAATGGTCACATGGAGCGCGGCATAGAGCAGGAGCCTATTGCACGGCAGAAGTATTCCGAAGCGTACTTTGTTGATGTAGCAGATGGTGGTTTTTACGATAACGGGCAGACAGGGTGCTCTCCAGACGGATTGACAGACGACGATGGATTAGTACAGTTCAAGTGTGTGATTAATTCGCAACAATTTCATTGCGTTAAAACGAATGAATACGATCC
>Ga0209000_1001888_pt1 | contig 12382 bp, 23 predicted proteins | sample RifGroD2_FD_183998 | JGI IMG/M metagenome (GOLD analysis project Ga0209000, IMG submission 183998) | Groundwater microbial communities from Rifle, Colorado, USA - Groundwater D2 (SPAdes) (version 2) | ecosystem: Environmental > Aquatic > Deep subsurface > Groundwater | place: Rifle, Colorado...
AGAGGATTTCTCATTCCTCTAATCGCATTTTCAAAATTCATAACTGATATATTTTCTACTTTAATCATTTATATCTTCCTCGCTTTAATTAAATTATTTATGTATTTAATCAGTAATTTCTACTTCGTATTTATACATAGCATCATATAATTTTTGTGGTATATATTTTTTATATTTATCTGTAACTTGCTTAATATGTAATTCTTTTACATTTTTATAACCATTAAAAGCTTCTTCGGGAGTCTCAAACATTCCTATAAATATTTTATCAGCAGAAGCTCTATATCTTTTCTTTCGATTTTTATTTTTATCTAAAACAACCCCTATTGGTAATTTATTTTTTCTTTCTAATGTTTTAATAAATAAAGTATTAATATATTGAGGTACAAAAACGCAAGTCTCAGGACTATAAATCTTATTCCCTTTGACTAAGATATCTTTATCTAAACACATGACTTCGTTTGGTATTTCATAATAATTTTCATCATACCATTTGGCAAACACTTGATAATTATGCCACTCTTCACAGACAGTACAATATTTATACGCCTCTATATTATAAAATGAGGCATAGCACCTATTCATCATCTGATGCCAATATGAATATTGTTTTGTTTGTTTACCATTAAAACTTGATTTATATTCTCCTTCTCCAAAATATCCTACATTATGGACAGTTTTATCATATGGACTGATAATATTCCCTTTTACAAAAAATTCATATCTTGTTTTTGGTACAATATACCCATTTTCAAATTGAACCATAATATTTCTTGCATTATTATATTTTACAATTGTTAATAATGATCCAAATTTATTTACTGAAGTTTCGCCTGTTTTATCTTTAATTATTTTTATTTCCTCCCCATGATTTAAAGATGTTTTTAATTTGATCTGGATTTAATAATGTTACTTGCATATAATCTTCCTCACTTAATTATAATTTTACCTTGTCATACAAATATTTTTTCCAATAGATACATATTGGTTCTTTTAGACATTGCTCACATGATTTTTTGTAAAACAAGATAGGGTTTTGGCAACTTTTAAAATTCTTCATAGGAATTAGACCTTTATCAATAATTTGTTTTTCTAATTCAGATAAGTCATTAATACCATCCTCTTGAGTTTCATTGTTTTCATCAAGTGCTAATTCTGCTTCATGATCATCTAAATTTTTTAAGATATTACCATTTATATCCTTTAACTCAGAATCGTCCAAAGAAAATTTAATACAGTAATATTCATTCTGGTTCTTATGGCTTCTTTTTGTAATTACAGCAATAGTATTACGATATTCATCTATGATTCCTTTGTATATAATGGTTTCTCCTACCTCAAAAGCATACTTAAATTTAGTTGGTTCGCTAGTTTCTTTATATTTATCTACTTTCTTAGATTTAGATGTTTGACTTAATAAACTTTTACTACCTTTTGCCATACTTTTCACCTCCTTTACAATTTATTTTATATGTATTCCAACTAATAATATTATATATTACTTTATACACAAAGTCAATTTAATACCTTACATAACCAGTAATCTCAATTTCTACATCATCAGTTCTCATAAATTCTACAATATCTTTCTCCTCTGTATCATCTGGACATGAACAATATTTATGATTGTTGTCTGCTAAGTTTTGCATATCCTTAATTTCTTTTGCATCAAATATTAATAAAATAGGGACTTGAGTAGAATCATAAATTTTGTCTCCAATTTTTACTAACATAAATAATTCCTCCTCTATTTACTCATATCTACAAATTCATATTTATTACATTTTTCTAATAAATCCATTAAAGGCATGAATAGATTCCTTTAATTTTACATAAGAATCATTCATTTTTAATTTATGACCAGATTCATCTGTAAAATCACTCATCTCAATTTGGTCAACAAGATCAAACGCACATTTTGCAATATTCATAATCTCATCAACTTCTGTAACTTTGATATTCATATTTAATAATAGACTTGACATTGATAATTCCTCCTCTAATTTGCCTATCTGAGCATTTATAAATTAATCCTTAACAAAATTCTACCTTAATAAATTTCAAACTCAACCTACATGCCATTCTATCGCTCTCAGAACATTTCTACTTCAATATATCAGGTTCATTTAACAAGTCATAAGCGACCTTGATAATTTGTCTAAGAATGATATCACATTCATTAAAATCTTTACCTTCAAAATCAGCAATTAATAATCCCATCATTCTGTCATAATGTTTTGATTCTAATTCTTTATTTGTTAAAGTTTCTTTATTTAATATATTTACATTGTTTCTCATGTTAAATCATACTCCTTTTAAATTTATTTATTTCATAAATATTGGAAAAGTGAAATAAGAACTGTATTTTATATTACTTATTTCACTTTACTAGACTATGTAACAACATCAACTTTTCTTTACAAATAATGGTCTAGTTTCAAATCTTCTTGTACTCGTGGGGTCATAACAACTGCATTTATTACATGGACAATTTATACAGTCAGTGATAGACCCAAAATATTCTAAACTCATTTTTGCAAATTTCCAATTAACACAGTCTTTACAGGTAACACGCTCATCTTTATCCATTTTATTCACTTCCTTTCTTTGATATTATTTATGGCTTATTACCTATGATTTATTTAATAAATTTTAATTCTAATGCTACATGTTGTTCTCTTCCCATAACATGATACTTATTGATATCAACTACTTTATAGTTTTTATTGCTTCCTTTGATAGTAATTTGATCATTGTTTTGATAATTTGGATTATTAGAGGTGTATGCGGTTACTATTTCGTCTTTTGAGTTGTAGAGTAAAATATCTATGATTTCTTCCTCCTTTTGTTTGATAATACAGTTTATTTATATGAATTTCACATGAGGATATTGTAATCCAAACATTCCATAATCTTCATCGCATTCAAATGATAAGTATTGCCAATGTAATAACGTATAGAAATGACTTTCTTCCTCTCTAAGCCATCCTATTATTTCATCTTCAGTATGAACACTTCTTTTGCCAGTTACATTGTTGATAACAGTTATTAAATATTTAGTTACTATATAAGATTTAGCCAAAATAACTTCACCTCATTTCCATTAAAATCTTTTAAAGTTTTTCATCTTTGATCTTACATCTTTCGCAGCCATTATCATAATAATCATGTTTACAATAATCGCATATTGCATCAATTAATCCTTCTACTGTTGGTGTAAATTCGCACATATGATTTTCAATGATTATATCTAGATACACTCTTTTAATGTCTTGTAATATTTTTACTTCTTCTCGATTTTCGATAACTATATACAAATTAATTAACTTCCTTTCAATTAGGTTTTTTATTTGATTAATGCTTGGTAAGATATAGTATATTTTGGTTAAATAATGGAAACATTATTAAGAACTAAATTATTTGAAGTGAGGTTATTTAGAGTGAATTTAACCATAATTATATTACAACTGATTCTCCTTATTTATTTTATTAATGTAGCAATAAAATATTGGAATAAGAAAAATATTCCTCAACATGTTTTCAAAAGCACAATATTTGTTTTACTAGTTGAATTTACATCAAGCGTTATTATTAACATACTTGATATTTTGAAGTGATTATCAATTAAAATCATTCTGCTTAGGATCTTGACAATTATCACAAACAAATATTCCTTCATCTCCTGTGAAACTGCCATTGTTTTTACTAGTTTGGAAACCACATACCTCACAATAGACAGATTTATCAATAGAACATACATTATTATTTAATTTCTTATTTCTTTCTAAGCAAATCATAGTCACAATTCTATCTTGGCGAATAATATCTAATCCATCCTCTAAACTACTAAACCAAAAATAAGTGCCATCTACATTAGTTAAAATATTAGAAAATGTATGTATTGAATCATTATTTACTTTATATTCAACATTATATTTTCTTCCTAAGATATTTTCCGTGTCTTCTTTTATTAATAAACTCATTTAATCTTCCTTCTTTCCTTCTTTTTATTATTTATTTTATTTGGTTTAATCAGACCAAGTATAAACATACTATTTCCCATTCTTAATCATTTCTGGAGTTATATTTGGATTAATTTCATTAGGAATATTAAATAAATATCCTTCATCATTTACTTTACATTTTACAATTGAACCAGATTTAATATTTTTCATTGCTAATGAAATATCAATAGAATACCAAGTTTTTGCACAATGTTTCCAAAATTTCATATTATAGATTTATTTCACCTCCGATAAATAATTATTTTTTGATATTTTATTTTTCACATTCAATTCTTTTAATAACATCTAAAGTTTCCAACAAAGCTTTCTTGAACCCTTTATTCCACATATAAACGCTTTCATTGTAGTAATCTATATTAATAGAATTTATTTCATTAATCAGCCATTCCTTTAGTTCTTTCATTGGAACAATTCTCCTTTCTTTTTATGTCACCTCCCTTCTGTCTGTTTTATTTTATGTTTATTTAATTATAGTTCATCTCTGATGAATGTTATGTAATCTGAAATTTGACAAATTTTACAAACAAATTGCTTATCTAGAATCTCTTCATCATAATCTTTAATTCCTGTTGATTTATTAGGACAATACCAATTACAGAATTGTTCTTTGAGAGATAGTAGTTTATCTTCCATTTGTTACTCCTTAACATATTCTTTAATTTCAATTCCTAGTTTATCTTGTAACCAACTTGAAACGATATGTCTGTGGCAAAAATCAGAACTCTTCTCCCAACATAGTAATACAGCATTTTCGCCTAATTCTTCATATACTTGTTGTGGATCAAGTTTATCTAATACATCTTTATAATAATGTTCTATGTAATAAACTTCATCCTTATCTTGTTTGTATTTATTGAGTAAATTCCAACTTGGAGCAAGTTTCTTGTATTCTCTACAATTTTTGTACCATTGTGGTTTACTTAATGCAATTGATACAGCATTTTCTCCTTTGTATTTTGCGTAGTATGATGTTTGCATTTTTAATGCCTCCTTTTTATTTCTATGCTTTATTATTTGTCTTGTCTTTACTGCCAAAACTTATACTAATCATTGCAGGAATTAACATTGCCCAAAGACAGTCTACATCTTTTGTATAATAAATCCCAACTGAAGTTGCTATAGCTGTAGATACCCATGCCATTCCATAAGCTAAATATGCCATTTTTATTTACTCCTTTCTAAAATAGGATAAAATGTTTATTTTAAGGGAGAGGATTTCACTCTCCCTTACTAGATTATTTTTACTTCATTTGTCTTTCAATTTCTGCTTGAATTTGAGGTTCAGGTGCTTGCCATCCTTCTGGTTTAGCAACCTTACCATCACTTTCCCTATAATGCGGTTTACCATCTGCCCATAATTTAGCCATATTTGCTCCTTGCACAATATCGAATACAGGTTCTAAATCTACTCCAATTTCAACAGCAGTTCCTAAAATGAAATATAAAGCATCGACTAAAGCATCGGCTTGATCAATTACATTATCTGATTCTAAAAATTCATTTACTTCTTCTATTACCCAACTCATTCTTGCTTCTGCTCTTTTTTTATCCATGAATGTTGGTGTACTTGCGATTGGGTGATTAAATGCCACTTGGAATTCTTTTACTTGTTGTTGTTGTTTCATCATTTTAATTTCCTCTTTTCATTAATTTTTATTTTTTGTATTTATTAATTACAGCGTTGATATGTGCATTTAGTGCATTGAACGCATCCATCATATTTGGTCAAAGTATATTCTCCGCAATCTGGACATTGAAACTTACCATCTCTTTTTTGAGGTTCTTGAGATTCAGATATTTTAGTAATTGGAGTTAGATTAATAAATGATCTTGTATTTGGTTTTAATTCTCCATTAATAAATTTAATCATTTGTGTTGCTATTGAATCAGCACAACTTTTGCCAATAGTTTTATCTTTTTTCCTTGCCTCTTTACTCACATCACAGCTAACGCTTTGGAGTTGTTCAATTATCTCTAATGGATTTACATTAGCTCTAAGCAATAAAGATACTGATCTACTTAGCCCTTCTGTCATTCCTCGACATCCTCCGGTTGAACCTGATTGAGAGAATATTTCACATAAATTATTATCATCATCATATACAAGAGTTAACCACATTGAGCCACAACCAGTTTTAATTTTTAATCTAACAGCAGGAGCAATATCTAATGCAGACTTTACTAAAGCATATGTATTCTCTTCTGTAGGTGATTCTGCACTCAATACTTGATTATTTCTTGAGTTTTGAACGTATACTGTTGTTCCCTTACACCCAAGTTCCCATGCCATCATAAATGCGTTATATACATCTTCAACAGTAGAATTTTGTGACATATTAATAGTTTTTGATAATGCATTTGTAGTGACTGATTGCAATTCTGCTTGCATTTTAATATGATCTTCCCAAGATACTTCAAGTGAAGTTTTAAATAATTTCTTCCATTTTTTAGGAACACCTTTAATTCCTTGACAACTACCACTATTATCAAGTATCTCTTTAATTATATTATTATTCAACCAACCTTCTGAATTACCAATATCTCTAAATAAAGAATTTACCATTATGTATTCTTTTTCTCTCATTAAACGTCTAAATGCAACAGCAAAATAAGTTTCAATTCCAGATGCAGAACATATTTCATCTAAAATGATTTGTGTTGCCCCTGTTGGTTGACCAGAAGTTACAGATAAATTTCTAATTCTTATTCCATCTTCTTCAAATTTACTACCATACCAACCTTCAGGTAATTCTCTTCCTTCTTCGATTAATTTACAGCTATATGCTTGTGCTGTATCAGTAATTCTTTTTAATATTGATTTAGCAAATGTTCTGCCTTCTTTTGAATCATATGCCAATCCTTTCAATGTTAACATAGGATTCAATCCCATTACTCCAATGCCTAATTTGCGTGTCAATAGTACAGCTTTTTCAATTAATTCATCTGGTAAATTATTAATATCAATACTATTATCTAAAAATCTTACTATTGTTTCTGTAACATAATCTAATTTGTTGAAATCAACATTACCATTTTTATCAATATATCTTTGTAGATTATGTGCAGACAAATTACACGCTTCATTTTCATACAAGGGAATCTCACCACATGCATTACATGAATCAATCTCACCAAGATTTTTAACACATGGATTATCTTTATTGATGGTCGAACCGAAGAGAATTCCTGGTTCTGAATGATATCTAGCATTAGTAACAATTTTATTGAATAATTCTCTAGCATTAATTGTTTTTGTAACATATCCAAGTGGACTTTTTAACTCAATGTCTTTATTATCTTTTACTGCTTGCATAAAATTATCATCTACAAGAACTGAAATATTAAAGTTGGTGATTTCATTATGATCAGATTTTACAGTAATAAATGATTCAATATCACTGTGATAAACATTCATTACAATAATGCCAGCACCTCTACGACGAGCTTGCATAACAACATCTAATGTCGTATTAAATACTTTCATAAAGGAAATTGGTCCTGTGCTTTTACCTTTTGTTGAAACAATTTTAGCATCTTTTTCACGTAATTTAGAAATATTTAAACCAATACCACCACCCATTTTAGTGATAATTGCTGATCTTTCATTTGCATAAAAAATTGAATGTAAATCATCTTTTAATCCACCAACAACAAAACAAGATGATAACATATTATTAACTCCAGAATTCATAAGGAATGGAGTTGCAGGAATCCAATAACCTTCTATAATTGTATCATAAAATCTTTTTGTCCAATATTCTTTTAATTCTTCTGTTTTTTCTACACTGGCAACGTTTTTTGCAGTACGCATAAACATTTGTTCAGGAGTTTCATTTTCAAGCAAATAATCTGATTCTAATATGTATTGGGCAACCTCATTAAATTTGTACATGTATTATCTCCTTTATTATGTTATTTATTTTAGTAATTATCCAACCAAAAGATTATTTTAATTTACCATTACCTTCAAAACGACTACAAAATTCTTTACTATATTCATCTTCAGTCATTCCGCATTGTCCAAGGCATTTAACTTTGATTTCTGCTACCTCCTTAAAATATTGTCTTTTTGTTTCAGAGGGATCACATTGAGGGAATCTCATTCGTGTATAATCGATACGTTCTGCTATTTCGGTAATTAATTCGTTGGTGTCATTAATCTTCATAACTTCTTTAAATGGTTTCATAAAAATTTTCCTTTCTTTAATATTCTTCGAAAATCTTCTTTTCTGGGATTTACCGAACCTGTAACCATACTCCTGTTTGATTATTAAATTCACAAATTCCTTAAAATATGAATAATTTAATCAACTCGTATCCCTAATTGACAAAAAGGACACTTCTCATATTCGTGAAATATTTCATGTTCTTCGCAATAAGAATATCCAACCTCAGGAGCAAACTTATTGAAAATATTAATCAACTTATCAGTATCATTTTTGCTAATTAATTCAATAATTTTTACTATGGTTGCTTGGGCATATTTCTCAAGTTTAAAACACTCTTCCTTTAATTCTTCACGGGTATACATTGCTACAAATTCCAAAGGCGTTAAATATTTTAATTTTATTGTCTTTTTAATCTTTCTCACCTCCCTTCACTACTTCCAATGATTATTCTTCTTTAGAATATCAACAACCTCATCAGCATAACTTTCATCAACATTAATAACGAGATATTTATTTCCTGTATTCTTATTGAATTTATATCTACTGATTCTAATATTTTTAAGTATTCTAGCTAAATCTATCCTATCTTGTTCTGATGCATGTTTAGTCATATCCTCTTGTTTAATGACAATGTATTTATTAAAATCTGCACCACTTAAATTAACACTCAAATGTTTTTATTCACCTTCTTTATCTTCTTTCTCTTCAATTAATTCTGGTTGAACCATCTTACTCCTATCTCCATAGAACCATTGCCAATTGTCCTCTTTTGAACAAATGTTTTTAAATTTAATATAAACAGGATTAGAAGAATTTTTATATAAAAATCTACTACATACCATTGATTGTATGCAATCGGAGTATTCACATAAGCAGAAATCGAACACTAATCAGTCTTCCATCCTCTCATTTTTAATTTCTGATTCTTTATCATTACAGAACTCTAACACTACTAATTTATCTAATACTTCCTTGCGATAATAACCAATTTTACCTGTGTCTTGCTCATAACAATGCATATAGTTAATTTTATCATGATAATTTGATTCATATTCTTCTTTGAATATTTCCATCCACTTTGATCCGTCCATTGCGTCTGTTAGAATTTTCATTATGTATCACCTCTTTTGATCTAGCAAGAATTTGATTAGTGGTATTAATAATCTATATGATCAAACTCTTGCTAATATTATGATAATTATTTTATGATTTGTGTTTAGGAATTATGACAGATTAACCAATCTTTTTATAATATGTAGTTGTATTGGTTAAATCACTTTTGCTGAACATGAAGTTTGCTGTGTCTTGGGAATTGTATTCTTGAGAAGTGCAAGTAGTCCATTGACCGTCAATACGATTGATGATTTTTGTGGGATTCATTTTTGTTTCACCTCCTTTCTATGTTTATATTATAGCATGTGGGGAATTTGATGTCAAGGAATTTTATTTATTGGTTTTAACTAAAACAATAATCTATCTTCCTTAATCTTTTGGGCATGAACAATATCATCAAAGTTTTTTAAAATACGTTTTAAGTGTGATTTTTTATTTGATATGCTATTATGGGATATTGCATATCTTAGTGCTTTGCTTTCAGCACAAAGAATACATTTTTCTTTGGCACGAGTAATTGCAGTATAAACCCATTCTTTTGTAAGCATCAAGAAAGAATTATTGTCTAAACCTATAATAACAATCTTACTTTCACTGCCCTGGTACTTATGACAAGTGCATGCATATGAAAGTTCAATGAATTTCCAATGATTTTTAGGGACAATTATTTCTCCAACTCTATTAAAATCAATGATAATATCATAATCGGTTATCTCCTTAACAATACCCATGTCTCCATTAAAAATAGGTGTTTCTGTTACTGAATCCTCTTCAAATTCTTCATTATTCCATTCATCATATTCAATTACTTCACGCTGATTGGATTTTAATATTGTTTTGTAGTTGTTCTTGACGTTCATAACCTTGTCACCAACTCTAATTTTATATTTCATATCTTTTGAAAAAGATAGTTCAATTTCTTGTAAAGTTGGATTATACGGATTGTATATATCTTGCAATGCTTGATTTAATTGAAAAGTACATGAATCTCCTTTTCTTTTCATAGGGGAAATAACTTGGATGTCAAAAATACTATCAACCTTTGGTAAATTTTCTTTGAATTTTTCAATCATTTTTTTAGCAGTATGTGCTTTGTTTACATAAATATCTAATTCTAAATCTTCTAATTCACCATGTATTACATTGCCTGTATATCCATTCTCAAATATTTGAACTCCGTTTCTTACGCTAATACTATCTGTAATAATTGCTGATTTTTGTGCTTGCCTGTGTATTTCAGTTAGGCTAACCACAGGAATAACATTTGAACCAATAATATCACTTGCTACATTAAGTACGCCGATACTTTCAAGTTGGCCTATGTCTCCAATAAGGACTACTTTTGTACCCTGTTTTATAGCTTGTAATAATTGATAGAATAAATATCCACCTATCATCGAAATTTCATCCACTATAATAATATCATCAAACAATGGATTATTTTTGTTAAATGTAAAGGATGGAGGTTTATATCCAAGCAAACGATGAATTGTTTTTCCTTGCTCTCCAGTAACTTCAGTCATTCTTGCTGCTGCTCTTCCCGAAAGAGCACATTGAGAGAATGAATAATTGTTTAATGCTTTTAACATACCGCCTACAACAGACGATTTTCCTGTATTTCCTGTAATGAATATTCTACCTCCTCTTCTTAAAATCAACATATGAGATGGAACTTCAAAGCAATATTTATATCCATCTTTAGTTGGTACTTCAATAATTGACATTTTTTCATCTTTTGCTTTAGTTGCAATGCTAATAAGAGTGCTGTTTTTAGAAATATGTATACTATATTCTTTACTCTGCCTAGTATATTGCTTATATTTATCATTTTTATAAATTTGACCTACTCTATCATATTCACTTAATGTTGCTCTATATCCAGTAGAACTACAAGCAAATTGTATAAAATCTGCAGTTTGCAAAGAAGTTGTAGAAAATCTCTTTCGATTATTGCTTAATGACCCATCCCAATACATTATTTCTTCAACAATAATTTGTAGTTGACCGTTAGAACATTGATACCAATAATCAGTAAATTCTTTTTCTTCTCTAGGAGGATAAAAATAATACTGATTGTAGCCATCTTCTCCATTCTCATGTTTTTCATATTTTATATTATTTTTATCTAATATAGATTCAAGTCTTTCTTTTTTTCTTTGTTTTTTTAAATTAATTCTACATTTACTATCGGTTACATTACAAAAATTACCATCTGCTATAACTGCTACCATAAGTCTAATTTCATCATTGGTTAAATTAATTCCATTTTGACCATAATTAAACGTAGTTATAAACTTTCCATTAAAACCATTAACATTGTTTTCATGAACTTCTTTAAACTCATAAAAGGGCTTTTTCTGAATATTGCCTTTGCTTGTTACATATACCATATTATGCTCATATGACAAACATTGATTAATACTTCCTCTCTTTGTTTTCATTAAATACATTGTAGATTCAGGAAATTTAACATATCTAATAGGCTTTTCTAAGTTGGCAGTACCATCTAAATTATATTGTAAAACGGATTCTTCATTTGTATAATCGGAAATCTTTTTCCACTGTGTCCCATTAAAATATTCTGTATCACAATCAACGCATCCCCCTAAGCCCGTAACAACAACTAATTGATTTTCTAACACAGTTTGAATTCCATCAATTTGTTGCTGTGTAAATTCCCACCCTTGACTCTTTTCAAGCAGCTTGATTTTTTCTTTCCAACCATTGTATTCGAATTTATTTTCTCCATTCGCAATTCGTAATAATTCACTTGCAATATTATACTCTAAATCATAGTATTTTTTTAAACCAATTTGTGTTTTATCTTCGTTCCACCATAATTCATCTTTTATATCTTGAATTATTTTTCTTAAATGATCATCATCAATTTCCTCCCCTATGCTTTCAACAATGCCATCCATTAATAAAGAAGGTGAGATGTAAGAATTGCCTTCTTCTGCATTTTTTTCTAAAAAATAAGTAATAAATGCTTTGACTCTTTGAGGAGCGTGAGGATGCATTCCTGTAGTTAATGCAATACTATCTGCTTTCTTCCACCCTATTCCCTCTACTTCA
>Ga0209000_1001891_pt1 | contig 12356 bp, 8 predicted proteins | sample RifGroD2_FD_183998 | JGI IMG/M metagenome (GOLD analysis project Ga0209000, IMG submission 183998) | Groundwater microbial communities from Rifle, Colorado, USA - Groundwater D2 (SPAdes) (version 2) | ecosystem: Environmental > Aquatic > Deep subsurface > Groundwater | place: Rifle, Colorado...
GCGGAGCTTGTAAAAATCTGCAATGATAACGGCGCAGTAATTCCGGGAACTATGGGAGTTCCTGAATATATGTTTACAGAAGCTACAAAATTAGGCGTGGCGAAAATTAACGTTGATACTGATTTAAGACTTGCTTTTACAGGCGCTATCAGAAAACATTTTGTAGAAAATCCGGGACATTTTGACCCAAGACAATACTTAACTCCTGCAAGAGCGGCTGTTAAAGAGATTGTCAGACACAAAATTCAGGTATTTGGAACAAACGGACACGCATAATAGATTGCCACGGGCTTTAGCCCTCGCAATGACAATTTAAAAGAGACCGGATTCAGCCGGTCTCTTTAGTATTTATATTTTTATTTATTTAAAATGCTGAATAAGTTGCTGTAATTATCAGTCCAGACAAAGTTTTTATTAATTTTGTCTGTTTTATCTTCAATAAAATAATTAGTATAAGGATATTCTTTTTTAAAATTTAATTTGGTTATTTTATCAACAATCCAGCTTTCTTTCGACAAAATGCAATATGTGGAGTCATATGAAAATTTATTATCATTTTTAGTATTTATGTCTATATCATTAAGCTTTAAATCAAGGGCAAGGTTTTTTATTACCAGAGTTAAGTTAAGATAATCATTAGAAGTATGAATTAAGATTAATCCGTCTTTTTTAAGATGTTTTATATAAATTTCAACAGCTTCTTTTGTTAAAACATGAACAGGAATAGAATCGCCGCTAAATACATCAACTAAAATAATGTCATAATTTTGAGCAGGTTGTTTTTTTAAAGAAAGTCGACCATCTCCCGGAATTACATTAACATCAGCTTTGGTATTTTTTAGAAAACCAAATTTAGTAAAAGCAATATTGCTAATTTGGGGATCAAGCTCATAAAAATCAAATTTATCTCCTTTTTCGCCGTAGGCAGCAACAGTTCCTATTCCTAAGCCTATAATGCCTATTTTAAGAGGCTTGTTGTTTCTATGCGAACGAAAAAGCTTGTTAATTATTCCAAAAGCGGAGTTATTAGAATAATAAGCGGTAGGTATGTTATAAAATTTATGAGTTTCAGGGTTTATTGCTTGAAAACCATGAACGACTGTTCCGTTATATAAAGACAGTTTATTTTCTTTTAATAAAACTTTTGAAACTCCATAAAAATTTCTTTGAACAGCAATTTCTTTAAAATCAGTATTTTTTTGAATAAAAAATACAAAAAATTGAACCGAACAAAATAAAATTAGTAAAAAACTGTATATTTTCAAAGGAATTTTATGTTTGATAGTTGTATCTGAACAATGATAAGTACAAAGACCAATGAAAAAAGTCATGAATAAAATAACTAAATTTATTTCAAAATAATTATTAAAAATATACGGAGCTATAAAATTTACAAAAACACCGCCTAATACTCCACCAAGCCCTATTAAAAGATAAAATACACTTAAATTTTTTGGAGCAGGTCTTGCTTTGTATATTTCTCCGCAGCATATCATTGAAATTGAAAATAATAAAAGGGAATTTATTGTAAAAAGAGGTAATTTTTCACCTGTGTACGGATAAAAAAGCATTAAGGCTGTTAAGAATGGAGTTATAATAAAGAAAAAAGTTCTTTTATAAAACTTTTCTGAACCGAAACAAATTGCAAAAGCACCGAGATAAATGGCTAAAGGTAAAATCCATAAAAGAGGAACCGGAGCAATATCTTTTAAAATAAAGTTTGTAAAACTCAGTAATGTTATATTTCCTATAGCACTAAATAAAAGCCATATTCCGCATTTTGATAAAACAGGTCTGGTTGTTTCTTTTTCTTCTTGAATTTGTTCAGAAACGCAAGAGGGTTCTTTATGAGGGGTTCTTAATATCAGAAAAGCCATTATGCATATAATTAAGGATAAAATTTTGTACAAATATTCCCATAATTTAACAGATTGGCTTATTGTCAAATTAGGCTCAATTAAAAAAGGATAAATTAATAAAGCAAGGAATGAACCTACATTTGATAACGCATAAAGATAATAAGGACTGTCTTTAAAGGATATTTTGTGCCAATTTTGAGCAGTTATACTAAGGGTTGATAAAAAACTTACCGGTAAAGCAAGATAAAAAGAAAGTATTAATAAAATACTTAATGATGGAGGATAAACAGGCAGAATCCAATTTGCGCTTATAGGAATTTTAGCGGTTAATGCTGAGATTACAGCGTATAAAATATAAATTATTGCCAGTGTTCGGGGTTTTAAATAATTAAGCAAATATGCAATCGTATATCCTAAAAGCAATATAGCTTGAAAAAAGAATAAACATACGCACCAGATTTGAGCTCCTCCGCCATATTTCGGTAATATTATTTTACCGGCAAGGGGTTGGATCATAAATATTAAAAATGCGCCCAAAAACACACTTAAGCATAAATTTATTAATATAAAATAGTTTTTTTGCATAAATCCAATTTAAATTTTTAGTTTAGCTTGATTTATAAATATTGTAACAAAAAAAGTATTGTTTTTGAAATCATAAAAATAAAAAACCACTGCCAGAATAAAGCAGTGGTTCTATTATAATTATAAAATTATAAATTATGCCGGTGTTGTCGAAAGTTTTGCTTCGTTTTCTCTCCACATTGCAAGAAGAACGCTTGCATTAAAGATACTTGAATATGTTCCTATAATAATACCGAGAATCATGGCAAGCACAAAATCTTTTGTTGTTGATCCGCCGAAGAAATATAGTGCAAGAAGTGTTATAAATATTGTCAAAGAAGTATTTATGCTTCTTGCAAGAGTTTGATTTACGCTTATGTTGACGATTTCGTTAAATGATTTTTTCTTTGAAAGATATTTTGAATTTTCTCTTATTCTGTCAAAGACAACGATTGTATCGTGAACGCTAAAACCAATCACCGTTAGGATTGCAGTAATAAATAAGCTGTCAACCTCTGTCCCGAAGATGAGTCCCAGTAGAGAAAAAGCTCCGCATACAAATATTGCGTCGTGAAAAAGAGCAATAAGAGCGCAAATTGCGTAATCTATGTTAAACCTGACGGTTAAATATCCTACAATTCCAAAGAAACATAAAAGAAGCGCTATCATCGCATTTTTAAACAGTTCTTTTCCTAAAGTCGGACCTATTGCGCTTGTTTGAAGCGGAACATATTCGCCCAAAGTTTGTTTAACAACATTATTTACTTTTATTGTGTCATTGTTTGCTCCCTGACTGCTCAAAAATTTTGTTCGTATTGAAACAACGGTTTTTATGTCTGCATTTTTTTGTTGAATTGTTTTTGAGGTTTCTTCAGGAGATGTTTCTTTTCCCTGAGTTATTTTGCTGGATTTTTTTTCTGTTTGAATAATGGGATTTGTAATTCCAATTTTTGTAAGGTTTTCTCTTAATAAAGAAATATCAGAATCTTTTATTTCTTTATTAAATCCGTACTGAACCATTGTTCCTCCGGTAAAATCAATACCTACTCTTAAAGGAGCATGGCTTGGATAAATTACCATTGAATAAATCATTATTGCTATAGCCGGAATAACCAGAGCAAGCGAGAATGACAGCCAGAGCCATCTGTATTTAATAACATCAACTTTATTTTTTCTTTCAAGAACAGAATTATTCATGTTTTATTTTTCTCCTATATGTATATTTTATTGGTGTATTGTCATTGCGAGGAGCATACGTAGGATGCGACGCGGCAATCCATTTGTTGATTTAATGATTAGTGAATTGCTTCGCTTTGCTCGCAATGACGTTAATTAGTCTATAACGCCCAACTTGGCTTTTCTTGCGGTTGTTTCTTCAAAAGAAATGGCTTTGCCTATTTCTTCTTTTTTGAGTCCAAACCAGCCCGGATGAGTAAGTTCACCGGCTCCAAAGATAAGGTGCATGAAGTTTTTGGTTACGGTAATTGCTGTGAACATACTTACCAAAACACCTATTGCCAGTGTAAGAGCAAATCCTTTCACTATGCTTGTGCCAAACATATAAAGAATGGAGCAGGTTATTATCGTTGTCATGTTTGAGTCAAAAATACTTGTAAAAGCTCTTTCAAATCCTGCATTTATAGCAGCAAAAAGGGTTCTTCCTATTCTAAGTTCTTCTTTTGTTCTTTCAAATATAAGAATGTTCGCGTCCACCGCCATTCCTATACTGAGAATAAAGCCTGCAATGCCTGCGAGGGTTAATGTTACAGGTATAAGCTTAAAGATTGCAAAAATAAGCAAAGCGTATACTGTAAGAGCAATATTAGCAATAAAACCGGGAACTCTGTAATAAACAATCATGAAAAGCATTACAACGCCAATGCCGACAAGTCCTGCAATTTCGCTTTTGTGAAGAGAATCAATACCAAGTGTCGGACCTACGGTATTTTCTTCTATTATTGTAGCAGGGACTGGCAAAGCGCCGGCATTAAGAAGATTTACCATGTTTTGAGCTTCTTCTTTTGTGAAATTGCCGCTAATATAGCCTTCACCGCCTGTTATAGGAGTATTGACAACAGGACTTGAAACAAGTTCTCCGTCAAAAAATATTCCCAGAGGCTTTCCAACCATCTCGCCGGTGAGTTTTCCAAATTTTTTCGCGCCTTTATCATTTAAAACAAAGTTTACATGCCATTCGTTGCCTGTCTGGTCAGTTCCAAGATAAGCATTTTTAAGGTCTTTTCCTGAAATTCCTGTACTTGTCCAGGTTTCTTGATCGTTAAATCCTTTAACCTGTTTTTTGAATTCAAGATTAGCGGTTTTTCCAAGATAATCCTTAGCTTTTTGAGGATCGCTGATGTTTGGAATTTCTATTAAAAGTCTGTCTGTTCCAACTTTTTGAACTACTGTTTCTGATACACCCATAGCGTTTACTCTGTTTTCGATAGAATACAAAAGGCTATCCATTACATCAGGAGTGATTACCGGTACATCTGCAGTAGGTTGCGCTTCAAGAACAAGTCTAGAGCCTCCTATGAGATCAAGACCGAATTTTGTGGGTTTATTGATAATAACAAGAATGCTTGCAACTACCAGCCCGAGAATAAACAGGAAAATTAAATTTTCTTTTTTCATTTACGGTATGTCTCCTCGATACTATATAAAACGTTTTTATTTTAATCCTTCTAATGATAAAACAAAAATCAACTTTCGGTCGGGCTATTTTTTATATTTTTCAGAATGATTTTATAATCAGCAGTAATAAAATTCCTGCATTCTTAAATAAACATTAAGTTTTAAAAGGTTTAATAAATATACTATATGATTTATATATAAATCTTGCTTGTTGAAAACTTATCAACAAGGTTTATTTGTGATTCGTATTTTTAAAAAAACATTCATTTTTTTAAAAAAAGTACTATAATTGACACAAAGTCTTATTTTTAAAAAAAGTTATTTTATATTTAAAGTGAAAGGAAAAAAGTAGCATGAACTGGTTAAAAAATTTAAAAATCATCCAAAAACTTTTAATGTTAATTAGTCTTTGCGTTGTTTTTATCGGACTGGTAGGGTTTGTCGGTTATCATTTTACACAAAAAACGGCAGATGGTATGATTTCTTTGTATAATGACAGGGCATTGCCTATAGCATGGTTAAATGAGGCAAATGGAAAAGCCTGGAATATTAAATCGGCCATACTTGAGGCAATAACCTATCCGGATAAAAAAGAAGCACAAATTAAAGAAGTAAAAGTTAAAGTAGAAGAATTAAAAGGTTTAATTGAAGAATATAGTAAAACAAAGTTAGATCCTGATGAAGTTATGACTTTAAATAAACTAAATGAAAATTTTAAAATTTATTATCCTTCAATAGATGATATTTTGGTTAACTTGCAAAATAATCAAATTAGTTTAGCAAAAGATGAATTAATTAATAATGAAAAAATATTTTCAGATGTTAGAGCAAATATTAAATTTCTCGCAAAATATAATTCAAAAGTTGCAAAAGAATTAAATGAACAAGGAGTTAAAGATGCTAAAGACGCAATCGTTATAATAGTGTCAGTAATTGCCTTAGCAGTAGTATTGGCAACATTTAGCGGATTATTAATAGCAAATATGATCGCAAAACCTGTAAATCAGGTTGTAGATAACTTAAAAGAAGTGGCAAACGGCAACTTAAGAGTAACCGATGTCAATAACGACGCAAAAGACGAAATAGGCGTTCTTGCTCAGGCACTTAATGCAACAGTTGCAACTTTAAAAGGGCTTGTAGGGGCAGTTGTTCAATCAGCAGAAGACATATCAGCAAATTCAGAAGAAATGAGCGCATCCTCGGAACAAACAGCTCAAGGAGCTCAACAGACAGCAAACAGCAAATTTCCAGAAACGTAGAACAGGGCGCTGCTAATATTAATAAAATGAATAAAGCGGTTCAAGGCGTTTCAGAAGAAGCCAAAGTAGTTGCAAAAATAGGAAATGACACAGAAACAGACGCTAATACCGGCGCTGAACACGTTAAAAAAGCTGTAAACAAAATAGAAAGCATTAAAAAAGTATCAGAAGACATATCAGTAAATATTTCCGAGCTCGGCAAATTAAGTTCAGAAATCGAACAAATAGTCGACTTAATCAAAAACATAGCGGGTCAGACCAACTTGTTAGCTCTTAACGCAGCGATAGAAGCAGCAAGAGCAGGAGAACACGGAAAAGGGTTTGCTGTAGTAGCTGATGAAGTTAAAAAACTTGCCGGACAATCTGCCGGAGCAACAGAAAAAATAACTTCAATGATAAAAGAAATACAAAACAAAACCAATATTGCCGTTACAACAATGGGTAAAGCCACCACAGAAGTTGAAGAAGGCGTGCTTGTTGTTAATGATGCAGGAAAAGCACTTGAGAACATCATTTCTCAGGTAAAAACAACTAATACAAAAATTCAGGGAATAACCAGAGAAATCGACGGAGTAGCTAAAACTTCCGAAGATATGGTTAAAATGATAGAAAACATCTCTGCAATAACAGAAGAAACCGCAGCAAGCGCAGAAGAAATTTCAAGTATCACAGAAGAACAAACAGCAAGCCTTGAAGAAATAAGCGCAAGTGCTCAAACTCTTGCCGCCGTTGCAGAAACACTTACAAAACAAGTTTCTGTGTTCAAAATCTAAAATATAGGAATAAATGATAAAGACAAAAAGCACTTATTATTTAAAATAAGTGCTTTTTGATTTATGTATAATAATCCTTATTTTTGTTAGCTTTTTTGATTTTTTTTAGGTGGATATTTTCACCTTTTGCGCCGCCTAATACTAATAATTTGTGTTGTGTAAGATCCTTGCTTTTTAAATGTTTAATATTGACTTTATGTTTGTCAGTCGACATTTTAAGTATGCTTTTTCTCATATTAACCGTCCTCAGGTTTTTACACATACAGTTTAAGCTTTTAAAAAAGAAAAAACATTGCATTTTATATTTAAAATTTAAAAAAGACGGTTTTTTAAAAACCGTCTTTTTTCTTGTTATATATCTATGTTTTTAGCGTAAGCAGCGTTTGATTCGATAAATTCCCTTCGAGGTTCAACTCTTTCACCCATTAGTGTGTCAAAAAGCTGATCACAAACTATTGCATCGTCTATATTAACCCTTAAAATAGTTCTTGTTTCAGGATTCATAGTTGTTTCCCAGAGTTGTTGAGGCATCATTTCTCCAAGACCTTTAAATCTTTGGATGTTTACACCTTTTTTTCCTCTTTCTTCAACTATTTTGTTTATTTCTTCGAATGAATTTATTTTCACATCTGTTTTATCATCAATTACAAGATTCAAGCTCGTTTCTTCTTCAAGAAGAAACGCTCTTATATGAGGATAAGAATCTTTTATTCTCTTGTATTCTATACTATTAATAAGCGGTGCTGTAATAACTATAGGTGTTTCATCGTTATTAATATATGCAACGATAGAATTTTTACCAGAATCGCTCACTTTTACTTTTGTTTTGAAAGTTACTTTGTGGTTTGTAAGATATTCGCTTAATGCGGCGTTTAACTCTTCAAGGTTTTCAAGTGTTTCAAAATATTCAGATTTAGCATCGGAGCCTATTAAGCCTCTTATAACAATTTCCGGAATTACGCTTATAATAGGATTTTTAAAGGAATTATAGTAATTAGCCATGTTTCCTATAAGTTTAACCAGCTCTTCGCCCTGGCATGACTTTTGTTTTGAAGAATCAAACAGGTTTAAGTTGTTTACTCCACGACCTCTTAAAACTTTATCAAGGGCTCTGTCATCATAGAAATACTCTGAGGTTTTGCCTATTGTAAGTTTATAAAGAGGCGGCTGGGCTATGCAGATGTGCCCATTATCTATTAAAGGCTTTGCATACCTGAAAAAGAATGTTAAAAGAAGTGTTCTGATATGCGCTCCGTCTACATCAGCATCTGTCATGATGATAATTTTGTGATAACGGAGTTTTTCCATATCAAATTCGTCTTCATCTTTGCTTATAGTTATTCCTAATGCTTGAATAAGTGATTGAATTTCGTTATTATTGTAAAGTTTGTCGATACGGGCTCTTTCAGCATTAAGAATCTTGCCTCTTAATGGAAGAATAGCTTGAAACATTCTGTTTCTGCCTTGTTTTGCGCTACCGCCCGCAGAATCTCCTTCGACTATATAAATTTCGCATTGTTCGGGATCTCTGTTGCTGCAATCAGCAAGCTTTCCAGGAAGTGTGGAATTTTCAAGAACGCTTTTTCTTCTTGTTAATTCTCTTGCTTTTCTTGCGGCTTCTCTTGCTCTTTGAGCCTGAAGCACTTTTGCGATAATGGTTTTCCCGCATTTTGGATGTTGGTCAAACCAGTCCTGAAAGTATTCAAGGACGATGCTGTTCACAATGCCTTGAACTTCGCTGTTTCCAAGTTTTTCTTTTGTTTGTCCTTCAAATTGCGGGTTTGGAACTTTAACGCTTATTATAGCGGTAATGCCTTCTCTTACGTCATCGCCGGATAAATTTTCTTCGCCGTCTTTAATCATGGAATTTTTTCTTGCATAATCATTGACAACTCTTGTAAGAGCGTTTCTGAATCCTGTAAGGTGAGTTCCGCCGTGCATTGTGTTTATATTATTCGCAAAACATAAAACTGTTTCGTTATAGGCTTCGGTATATTGAAAAGCTACTTCTACTTGAACTTCATCTCTTGTTTGGTCAATATACGCAATGCTCGGGTGAATAATATCTCTGGTTTTGTTTAAATATTCAACATAGCTTGAAATGCCGCCTTCGTAGAAAAATATATCTTCTTTTTCTGTTTCTTCGTCTTTGAAAACGATTTTCAGACCTTTATTAAGAAAAGCCATTTCTCTCAGTCTTTTTGAAACGATATCCCTGTCTATATGTGTTGTTTCGGTAAAAATTTCCGGATCAGGCCAGAAAGTAGTTTTTGTTCCTCTTTCTGTAGTTTCATTTTCCTTAAGAACAGGGGAAGTAGGCTCGCCTCTAAGGTAAGTTTGCTTGTACATCCAACCGTTTTTGGAAACTTCAACAATCATTTTTTCGGAAAGAGCGTTTACTACGGAAGCGCCAACGCCGTGAAGCCCGCCGGAAACTTTATATCCGCCATCCCCAAATTTTCCGCCAGCATGAAGAACAGTATGTACTATTTCAAGAGCTGATTTTCCGGAATCTTCTTTTACATCAACGGGAATTCCCCTGCCGTTATCTACGACAGTGATGCTTTCGTCTTTGTTTATGTTTACTTTGATTTCCGTGCAAAATCCTGCGAGCGCTTCATCAATAGAGTTATCTACGATTTCGTAAATAAGATGATGCAAGCCTCTCTGGCTGGTTGAGCCAATGTACATTCCGGGTCTTAGTCTTACGGCTTCCAGACCTTCCAGTATACGAATATTACTTGCGTTGTATTGATCAGTTTTTTCTGTCATTGTTGTATCCACAATTGAATCCTTATATTTGTTATTAGTTCATTTTTGTCATATTTTTCATTTCTAAAGAGAATTTTATGACGAGAAATCCAAAAATTAAAATTCCAATTATTGCTAAAATTTCTGGTATATTCATTATTTATCCATGCCCGTTTTTTCTAATTACGATTCGATTAAATTACTTTTGAGTTCCCGAAATACTTATTAATCGACAAAACCTCTCACTAATATTATACCACGCACAAGTTTTTACTTGATGAAAGTTTAAGTTTTTTATAGTATGTAACAAAAATAGAATATAATGTTTAATTAAGATGTTGTTAAAAAGTATAAAAGGAATTGAAATGGAAAAAGCGATTGAATGTTTGACAAAAAATTACGCAAATTTCTCAGGCAGAGCAAGCAGATCAGAATACTGGTATTTTGCGCTTTTTATTTCTATAGGAATTGTTTTATTAACGATAATAGACAGTTTATCAGGATTTTATATTTATAACAGTGAATCTAATATCGGATTATTCAGCGCTATTTTTAAATTAGCTATAGTCGTTCCTCAATTGGCAGTTTCGGTAAGAAGGTTGCATGATATTGATAAGTCCGGATGGTGGTGGTTTTTATATGCTATTCCAATAATTGGCGCGATTTGGATGCTTGTTCTTCTTTGTACAAAAGGCACTGAAGGCGAAAATAGATTTGGTTCTGATCCTTTGCAGGCTTAAATAAAAAGTAGCGAATAAAAATTATTTGTTTTTTATTATCCTGAGCAAAGTGAAAGATCTATCCTGATGTTTTTAAGTTTACGAGTATATTTTTTAAGCTCGTACTTGGGATGGTTAGCGTTATCAATGATTAATTTACTTTCGACTCGTTTGGTCAGCTTAATAAATGATGGAATAAGAACAATACCGTTTTTATTTAGCTCTGAAAATACTTTCGAGGTATTTCAGATGAACGATAATTGTCAAATTTTAAAATATGATTGATTATTAAAGTAGTTGATTTTATCAATGCGTAAAATCTCTGTTTTGACGTTACATGCCGCCTTAATAGAGGTTTCGCGTATTTTTCAAACTATTTCAAAAAATCACCAACGATTTAACAATTCAAACTATAAAGTATCAGAAAGATTTACCTGTACTTTGCCTACATCATAGCTTGTTAATTCTACGATTATATTGTTTATTCCTTCTTGCAGTTTTAACCCGCTTTTCATAACACATGTAATTTCTTCATTAAATTTAACCAACAAAGGATTTTCTGAAGAAATTTGCTCGGCTATCGTCTCTGCTCCTGATTTTATAATCTGAATAACAGAAGAATTATAAATAGTGTCATTAATTTTTACAAAATTAATTCCTGTTATAAGCCCCGGCGCTAAAATATTTTTTAAATCAAAGGCAATACCTTCTTCGATATGCCTCAAACTGCCTTTTTTGTAGATTTTTTTAAGTAAAAAACTTGGAAGAATTGTCAAATCAAACCTCATGTATTTTTTCAAAACTATCAAACCAGCTATTCAATAGATACCAGACTAAAAGTTTTAATATTTCCTATTATTATTTTAACACACAATTGTTCTGATTTATAGTCTTTAAAATCCTTACTATCCTCTTCTCTGTTCCATATTATTAAAGAAAGCTTATTCTCGAGTTTTAAAAATTCTTCCGGCAAATAAAACTTCAATTGAGGACCTTTTGATTTCCAAAATCTTCCAATCAAGTTGCCGTTTAAATAAATATCCGCTTTATTAAACTCCGCTTCCGATAAATCAAGAAACAGGGGATTATATTTATTATTATTTTCAACAAGTTTGAACTTTGCGCTAGCCCAAATCAAATAAGAATTTTCCGAAGAGTTTTCAAGGTCTTCTTCCGGAGCAAAATCCCATTCTTCAATCTGTGAAGTCAGTCCGCCTCTTATTCTCCATTCAATTTTCTGATAGGGAATAGTTTTTAATGAGATTATTCCTCTTGGCATGATAAGTTCATTCTGAAATCCTTTATCAAATCCCAAATTCTGCACGAGAATCGTTAGTTCGTTAGTTCCTGTTTTATTTACGTGTTTTTTATCGACATTAACAGTTATAGTTTCCGAAAGTTCATGACCATGTTCAAAAGAATGCGAATCATGCGCGTATATTTGTTTTCCGTTTAAATAAACCGCATAACAATGCTTAGCGTTTATTTCAATCTGCTCGGGAATGTTTTTAAGACTTCCTTTATACCAGAGATAGTCGTCATAAACTTTATTTGAAATACAATCCATCTTTTCAGATTCTGTTAATAAATCCCATCCTGAATAATCATAATCTAAATCTATTTCTGGCGTGCATCTAAAGCTTTTCCAGTCTATCAACTCAGGCAAAGTTTCTTCTTGAGAAACTTTTACTTCTTTTGTTTTCCAGTCCATATCATTATCAAGATTCAGGATTTTAATTTCCCCATCCTGACTAAAAGCGGCTTTTTCAAAATTATTTGTTAAAAAATCAGCCCCGA
>Ga0209000_1001895_pt1 | contig 12341 bp, 12 predicted proteins | sample RifGroD2_FD_183998 | JGI IMG/M metagenome (GOLD analysis project Ga0209000, IMG submission 183998) | Groundwater microbial communities from Rifle, Colorado, USA - Groundwater D2 (SPAdes) (version 2) | ecosystem: Environmental > Aquatic > Deep subsurface > Groundwater | place: Rifle, Colorado...
TGGTGCTTCTGTATGTATGGAATATGCAGATTCAATGATTGCCCTACTTAGAGCACAAGGAATTCCTGCCAGAGCTGCTTTGGGATATGCAAATATTACTGAATCAGAAGAAGCACAAGTTAGACATCAATGGGTACAGGTTTGGATACCAGATTACGGTTGGTATTCGGTGGACCCTACTCTTGAGAGTAACAATATGAGGTTAGGTCAGAGTATTGATCGTGTGCTTTGGGAAGTGTTTAATGGTGATACGCTTTCAAATATTAAGGTGTTTTCAGTGATACGGATATTGATTTTACTAAGTTACAGACATATACCGACTTGGTACCTGAAAAAGGATATGAATCTACAGAGGATATTCCTTCTGCTAGTAAGTATGGGTTTGGACAATGGTTAAATACATTTCTTAAAACTACTACAATTGGTAAGGCGGTTATAATTACGGGCCCTGTTATTCTTCTTGTATTGGTAGTTTCAGTTATTGTAGCTGTTACTAAGAATACGGTTAGAAGAATGAAGAGGAAGAAAATGAATAGTACACCTATTCAACAGTAAATATCATTTTACAAACATAAGAAGATAACCATGGGTGTCTATAAATAAATATATAAACACCCACAGTGCAATTTTGGTTATCTTTATCCAAGTACTAATCTCCATGCGACTATCAACCATAAAATGAAAAGAGAATTAATACAAATTCCTAAGAATATGACTATTTTTTCAAATATAGTTGCGAGTTTTTGGAGACGACATTTTATTTCTATGAGAATAGCAATCAATACTGCTGAAATAACCGTGTTTGCTAGCAAAATAATGGGACTCGATCTAAGATCTGTACGAACGAAAAGCAAAGAACCACTTACAATTTGCATTATAATCAATACAACAAAAAATACATATAAAACATTTGTAAAGTTCAAATTCTTTTTCATGTCTCCTCCTGAGAAAACATTAGAAATTCCCCACACACGCGTGTAGAGTTTAATGTTTGATAACCAAAACAAAGAGATGATTACATCTATATGAATTAAATTCATAAGGAAATCTCCTTGTGTTTGAAAATGATATATTTTTAAAGATCAATATCATAGATAAATACAAAAAGATAACCAGGGGCATTCTATATATAAATATATGAGAACACCCCTTGGTGTATGTGTTATTTGGTTATCTTTTTCTTTCTTGTTGTAAACAATGACATGAAGATTGGGGAAATTATTACCAAAAGTCCAGCAATAATTAAAATAACAAATAGTGCTACTAACAACCCATAAACATCTTGACTGATAGCAAGATCGTGGGTCCGCTTTAAGGACTTTAAGTATAACATTCCAAAAAACGATATAAATCCCAACCCAACAAATAAACCTTTGAATTTCATAATATTCCTCCTCAGGAAATTTTTTGAAAGATTATGATAACCAAAAACAAACAAAGAGATGAATAACATCAATATGAATTAAATTCATAAGGAAATCTCCTTGTATTTATCAATGATATTTTTAAAGAGCAGTATATTATTTAACTACTCTATTATACCCTTTTTTAAAAGAATTCTCAATACTATGGGTCACGTGGCCTAGGTTATCTCATACATCTTTTCTAGATCTACCGCCTTTTTACCATTCTCTAACCTATCATCAGCAGTAGCATACATTGTAAACAAAACATCTCCCTTAGCTACAGATTCCCCTGGCATCTTATGAATATACAAACCCGCCTCATGAATACGAGGACAACCCAAGGCACGAGCAATATTTACAATCTCAATGCTACTAATAAGCTTAACCGTACCACCCTTAGTAGCGACAACATCTGCACTAAGATGTCCCGGCTTAATCTCAATAGACTTAGTTATCTTCTTTGCACCCTGTGCAAAACCAATCTCCCAGAATTTGTCATAAGCCTGTTTAGAATCCAAAAGCGTTTGAGCAAATACTTTCCCCTCCCCTTCTTTGGATATACCAGTAGCTTCAAACAGTATCCCTGCCATATCTATAACCACACGTTCCATTTCCAACGATGCACGACTATCTCTCTCAAGAATTCGGAGAGCCTCAATAATCTCAAGGTTAGGGCCAATGCCTCTACCATCAGGACCATTAACCTTACGAGTAGTCGTTTCACACTCAATACCAAATTTCTTAAACAGTTTCTTGAATTCCTTCGCTAATTTGAATACATCCTCAGTAACCTCAACCTTACTACCCTTACCATATGGCAAATCGATCAAGATATTCTCAATACCCAATGCAACCTTCTTAGCCACAATACTCACAAGCACCTTCTGATACTCCTGAATACGAAGAGATCTTTCAACATTAATAATTACATCATCTGCAGGAGAAATACTCAAAGAACCACCCCAGAACAAACAACCACCAGTCTTCTCTACAACATCCATTATTTCTTCCTCAGTGAGCGATACAGGCATAACAACCTCTAAGATGTCTGATGTGCCAGATGGAGACGTAATTGCTCTAGAAGAGGTATTAGGGACGATCAAACCACCAGCTACAAGTATTGGTACTAATACGGGAGTAACACCCTTTCCTGCAACACCTCCAATGGAGTGTTTGTCAGCTATAACACTACCCTTACCCTTAAATTTCTTAAATGAAAGAGAATCTCCAGACTGTGCCATACCCTGTGTCATCCAATATATCTCTTCCTCATTAAAACCAGGATTAAAGAAAGTAGAGATAAAGAACGCAATTTCTGTTTCTCTTAATCTTCTACTCGCAATATCCTGCATAATTAATTCCAAATCTTCCTTGGTAAGATCATGGCCGAGAAGTTTCTTACTAATGGCTTCTAACGATTTAGTTCTTTCAGGAATATCTACAAATACAGTACTACCTTCAACTACCATATACTCCTTCCATATCTCTTCAAACAACCCAATCTCACCTTGATGTACTCTATCCTCAGTTTCCATAACATTGGCATACAAATCGGCGTCTCCTATTCCAAGGTAAACTAACTCACCTTCTTTGACGCCAATTTTCTCGGCATCTTTTCTATGTAAAACAATATTAAAGCTATTATCCTCGCCTAAATCCAACACTTTACTTCTTAAGTAGAAAGACATAACTAGTTAGTAAAAAATTATCTATCAAATACCCAAGGATATTTCTCCTTGACTACAGAGTCAACCTCTGAAGGTTTAACTATACCAAATTCTGTCACAAAACCAGTAATTAGGACATTATCCACAATCTCAAATGCCGGGTTATATATCTCCAAACCCTTTGGAGCATCTGGCCATATCTCAGAGTCTTCTCTTACCTCTATCTCGACATTCCCTATGTATGAATCTTCATCTATTTTGAGCAAAGGAGTAACCACATACAAAGGCTTATCTGCATAGTGAGCGCTCATGGCTATACTCCAACTTCCAATTTTGTTAATTACATGTCCACCTTTCACAATTTGATCACACCCTATCAAAATCATGTCCACAGTTACATTACCCCTATTGATTATGAATGAATCAGCAGCACTATCCGTTATCATTGTAGTTTTGATTCCAGCATTCACCAAGTTCTTCGCAGTAATCCTTCCCTGTAATCTTGGTCTAGTTTCTGTGCACACTATCTCAAAATTTTTATCCCCTTGAGACAATTCTTTGATCAATGTTTCTACCGTAGAAGAATGACAATGTGTAAATATTTTGTCATGATTTTTGAGATATTCCCGAGATTTCGCTACCATACTTTTCTTTGATTCGGAAATCATCCCAAGATACTCAGTACATAGCTCATCAAGCCTTGGTTTCATAGTGGACACCTCTGGTAAAACAGGGAATTCTTGTTTGAAGAAATACTTGATAAATTTGACCCCATTTTTTGCTAATGGTTCATTGGGCCTTGCTGTAGCAAGTCTATCCCCTACCGCAAAAAATTCATCATGTATCTTTTGTTTATCTGTCTCTTTAGTTAGTGCCAGGTACAATTTCATACCCTCAAAGGTAGAAATGGCTACATTGGTTGCGCCCTGTATGTTCAATTTTTGTATATCCCCATATATTTTGTCTATCTCTGTATATACTTCCATACTATTTCAATTCAAACTCCTCATCTAAATTAGGCACTATAGTTTCTATGTGGGTTTCCTTGTAAATTTTGTCTGCAAATTCTTCTGCTACTTGCTCATCTCCGTGTACAATGAATATCTGTTTTGGAGTTTGCCCAAAACCTCCTAACCAGTATGACAAATCTCTTTCGTCGCCATGGGCCGAAAATCCTCCTAAGGTATGTACCTTGGCATTGTTTTCATATTCTCTTCCAAATATTCTTACCATTCTTTCCCCATCTACAATTCTTCGCCCTAGTGTACCTTTAACTTGATATCCTACAAATACGATATGGGTTTTGGCATTTTCAATATTGTTCTTTAAATGGTGCATAATTCTTCCACCGGTACACATTCCACTTCCTGCCATTATGACTATTCCGCGTTTAGATATTAATCGTTTTGATTCTTCTGCATCCTCTACTATGTGTAGTCCTGGGAATTCAAATGGATCATCCCCTTTATTTAGTAATCGTTTTGCATCCTCATCGTAGAAATCAGGGTACTGTTTAAATATTGCTGTAGCTTTTGAAGCCATTGGACTGTCTAGATATATTGGAAGTCCTGAAAGTAGCCTTTGTTCTACAAAGAGATTAACCTCATACAATATCTCTTGTGTTCGTTCAATTGCGAAAACTGGAATGAGTACATTCCCTTCATTCTTTTGGGCTGCTTGCAATATGGCTAGTAATTCTAAAAGCGTTTCATTCCTGTCTCTGTGTATTCTATTCCCATATGTGGATTCACAAATGACATAGTCGGCTTCTCTGATTAGATCAGGGTCTTTAACTATACGTGCACCTGGTTGACCAAGATCTCCTGAGAATACGATTTTTCTAGTTCTCTCTGCTTCATTTTTCACCCAAAACTCTATACTTGCTGAACCAATGATGTGTCCTGCATCTCTGAGTCTAAATTCAAAATGATTGTTAATATTTACTGATGTGCTGTATGGGTATACCTCAAAGAGTTGGGCCATTGCTTCGACATCTTCGATAGTAAATAGTGGTTTTCGGTTTGTGTAAAAGGATTCTTCTTCAACTTCTGCTTCTGTCATTCCCCCTTCTTTTGCCCTTGATGTCCATCTTTCGTAGTCTTCTGCCTGGATGTGTGCAGCGTCTAGAAGTACTACCTTTGCCAAATCTCTAGTTGGTTGTGTACATACTATTCTTCCGTGGAAACCCTGTTTAACTAATACAGGTAACCTTCCACAATGGTCAAAGTGTGCATGTGTTAGGAATACAAAATCTAAATCTGCAGGATTAAAAGGAAAGGCTTCATAGTTCATAGCTTCATTCTCACGAGATCCTTGGTATGCACCACAGTCTACGAGGAATTTGAGCTCTCCGGTATCGATATAGTAGCATGATCCAGTAACAGTTTTAGCAGCTCCACAGAATTTTAACTTCATCTAGGCAGTTTTAGTTAATTAAGCTATGTACATATTAAAGGAAAAGAGACAAAATTTCCAATTTTACTTGAAAGACATTACCATAAACCCTAGTTCATCTATGTCTTCTTGGCTCCAGAACTTAAGATCTTTGGTTTTCATAACAAAGGTAACTGTTTTCTCCAACTGTCTTCCCGTATATTCGTTCATTTCAGGATCCCATTCTCTTAGAACTAATATATCCCCTACTTCGCATCCGAATTCAGCTATTCTAAGATCAAAGTTCTTTTCCCCATTTAATACCTTTTCAAAAAGCTCTGGAATTGTTTTCTTCTCAATCCTTCTCATATATATAGAAAAATTAATTTAAATATTTGCTAATTTCTTAGCATTTTCTATCAATTTTTCTTTGGTATTTACCATAGGATCTTCTAATACCATATCAAGAAGTTCTTTCAATATCTTCCCCAACTGTGGTCCTCTTTCGATACCAATACCAACAAGATCTTCTCCACTAATTTTTAAATCAGAAACCTTCAGGGCCATATCTTCCTGTAATACTGCTGATATTCTTTTTTGTAACAAGGTTATCTCCTCTGGTTTGAATGCCGTCATTGGATTAGACTGTGCATCTGCTAATCGTAATTTAAACAAATCATCAATATTCTCAATCCCCACTCTTTGTATGAATCTCCTAACTGCAGAATCTGTCCATTCGTGTAACTCAATATTTTGTTTCTCTTCTTCTGTCATTCCATCTTCCATGTGTGGGTAGTAGAACATATGATTCTTTATGAGCAATACCACTCTCTTTACTTCTGCTTGTGGGAATTTCATTCTTCTCAATATTTCCTCTACCATCTGGGCTCCCATTGCATCATGTCCATAGAAATGACCGTTACCCATATCTGTTCTTGGTTTAGCAATATCATGAAGTAAGGCTGCAAGCTTTACACTGTCGTGAGCAGAGTCACATGTTCTGAGGCTATGCCAGTATACGTCATCGCTATGGAACATTTTTTGCTCTACACCTAGACCTTCTAGAAGTTCAGGCATGAACAATTGTAGCAATCCGGCCTTACGCATGAGATCAATCCCTACAGATGGCTTAGAAGATCTCAAAAGCATCTTCATGAATTCATCTCGGATACGTTCCATGGATACTTGAGCTGCTACTGGTACACACTCCGATATTGCTTTAAATGTTTCTTCATCAATCTCGAAATTTAGCTGTGATGCTAACCGACATGCCTTAAATGCTCTCACTCCATCCTCCTTGAATCTTTCCAAAGGTGTACCCACTGCTCTGATTTTTTTTAATTCAATATCTTTAACTCCACCGAATGGATCATATATTTCTACTTCTTTAAGATCATCTCCTCCATCCCATTCCATATTGGTCAAATCAATTGCCATGGCATTAAATGTAAAATCTCTCCTTCCAAGATCCTTGTCTATCTCTTTCACAAATTCAACATTGGTTGGCCATCGGCCATCCACATAGTCGGATTCACTCCTAAAGGTAGTAACTTCTACTTCCATTGTTTCTCCCTGGCTGTCTTGGACTAATGCCATAACGGTGCCAAATTTCGCACCAACAGATACTGACTTTGGAAATATATTTAGCATTTCATCTGGGAGTGCATCTGTAGCGAGATCATAATCGTGAGGATCTAAACCCATTACAACATCACGTACAGCGCCACCCACAAGGTAGCATTCAAAGCCCTCCTTACTGAGCATTCTACTTACTTTTTGCACATACTCTGGAATTTGTATTTTTACCTTCATAGTTCCTCCTTAATATATACACAGAATACCAAAGAAGCATATCCACAACAAGTAAGCCCAAGAAAAGCCAATCTACTTCCCCTGTCTTAGGCAATATATTTCCTGTAGCAGATATTCCAAGCACATCCCCGTTTTCTTCTTCCTCAATATTGCTATCAATGTTCTTTGTTTCTGTTTGTTCAATTTCATTTAATACCATAGTGTCCGAAACCATAGTGTATGGTATTCGTTTAATGCAAAAGCTTTCAACTTGTGGTTGTACAGAAGCACCCGGAACAACATTTTCTCCCCTGTATGCAAGGGCCGGTATAGAATCTGTTTGAGTATATGTGTAGTAAGGAGAACCATACACTGAACAAACTTGTTTAATATTTGGATTATATATACTAAATGTACCCAACTCCTCCGGGATATCCAGTGTTGCGAATCTTATCACATGCTCTTCTTGTGCAGACAGATTGAATATCTCTTCATGAGGACCATATGTAAATTTCAGATTATTCAGATATTCATCGCCATTATTCTGTATGTATATTTCAAAATCGACCCCACTTTCGCTATTTAATGCCACCTTGACCTCATCAATATTTAATGGATTTTTAACTTTCACACTATCCAAGACATATACTCCACCTACTCCATTCTCGATATTCCCCATACCGGGGTATTCCTTGTATATTCCAGATTTAATTAGGTTCTGGTGTGAATATTTGTAAGAGAGATTCTCTTCTGTATATCCATTGATATCAAGAAGATCCGCCAAGTTCCCATTCTCTACAATATTCCGACTCAGAACCCAATTAACCTTAGAAATATTTACACTATGCCCTGTGCTATTTTTGTACAGGTAGACAATGTCTACCTGTGTGCCGGGCGGTGCATCTACATGATCCGCTACCATTGGAATACGCCTAGTATTGTCAAAATCTGTAAAAGATTCCAATGGAGAATTTAATACCGATTGCGTACTTTCAGCTATGAAATTACTTTGCTCATACAAAATGTTTGAGATATGGGGATAGTCACTTACAGTGAATGCAATTGTTTGGAAATATTGATTACTAGACGTATCCCCTGTGCCATCGAAGTTATCTGCATATACTGGTTTAGCGAAGATAACGAAGAAGTAAAGGATCATTTTAAGTATTTTGAGGAACATATGTTTAAAACTAATAATTTAGTATTTAAACATTACAGTACTAAAATGACATTTCCCTGAATTTATTTTTTATTCTTATCCATCTTCACCTTCTCAGTGACATAGAAGTTTCGCTTAAACTTTGCCAAACCTAACATCATCTCGGTTTGAGCTTGTACATATGGTATAAATCCAAATGTAAGCATATTAACGGTAACCAAGAATGTTTCAGCGAAGTCTAAAAGATGTCTCCACCATTTCCAATTCTTCGGGACAGGAGAAAGCTGTCTTCTGAATATGACGATTGGAATATTGGTTAAGGTTATAATGGCGAATATGTAGCTTAGGGCTCTTTGAAGATTGTATGCTAATACCGTAAATTGATAACTTGGACTTAACCATCCCATTATGATTAACCCAAATGAAAGTATGAAGACAACCGTCATATACCACACCTGATATTCGAATATGTTTTTCAACATAAAGGCTCTTCGATATATTGGGAATTTCTCACTTTTTGAAAAAAGAGATGCCATAGTTATGGCGACATTTACTGAGCCCCATCCCCATCTGTGCTGTTGTTTGTAATATGACACATGGGTTTTGACAAAGGATTCATTCTCTACTGCGTCGTTGTAGGTTGGAATATATACTTCCTGGCTTTTAAATGTACCTTTACTTCTAACCATCGCGTTCCAGTAAAAAGCAGTATCATCATTGGCAATTTCTGGATCCCAAAACTCAATTTCCTTAAGTGTTTTCAAATTTACAATATATGACGAGAATGTATCTTTGACATATATTCTCTCTCCTAAAAATGGTATTCGCTTGAACTTATCCACTACCCAGCCTTGCAAAAGCACCAAGGTCAGCATATTTGATTGGGCTCTGATTAAAGGTGGTACTCTCCAAATATTATTGTTAAATGTATGTACAGCAGATGCATAGTAGGTATTATCTCTATCCTCCACCGTAAGATATTTGTACAATACCGCTGAGAGATATTTAGGATGTGGTCTTAGGTCTGAATCACAGGTTATTACCATGTAGTTGGCAATATCTTTCCCTTCCTTTTCAAGATCTTCTACATAATGCCTAGCAGCCCAGTTAATGTTTGCTCCCTTAACTCCAGCTACTTCTCCTTCTATACCTGCAGGGTGAATGTAATATCTCATACTACCAAACTTCTTTCCATACTTCTGCTTTAGATGTTCAAAATTGGCTATTTGGAGATCCTTCTTCTTTTCTTCCATTGCAACCACTACATCTATCCTGTCTGCTCCAATATCACTCTTGGACCATGCCTCAAATGTTGGCTCCAAGGTGTCTAAGCTCTCACTGACGACAGGACAAAGATACATAAATCTTACTCGTTTTGATTCCTCTCCTATCTCCATGTCTATTTTACTTACCCAATCGGTATTCATCTCCACATTTTTTCGTTTCAATCCAATTATTATACCCACCATATATTTTATTGTTCTCAGAGACCAATATGCAACCAAGAAAGCTATATATATTGCAAATGCCTGATCCCATCTTAGGAGAGCAAATATGAAAGGTGAAAGAAGGAACAACCACATCACAAGCCCAGGGACAAATTCATACAACCTTCTTAGGAATGGTGATATACCCTTTGGGAATCCACCATCTTTATCCTTTGGTTTGTATGGGTTTTCATACTTTATTATTCCTCCCAAAGTGCCATAGAGGCGACTACTTACATCATTCAATTTGTATCCTAAATTACGCGTAAAAGGTATCCTAACCATATTCACAGATATTATCCCCAATATCGCAGCAAGAACTTCTTTTATACCTCCTATTAGATTCCCTTTTCTAGCCTCTCGATCATTAACCATAAGGCCAACTTTTGGTGCAAGCACCTTATACTTAAACCCTCTTGATACAATCCGTTGTATCAACAAGAAATCTTCCATATACTTCAGCTCTATTGCAAATCCGCCAACTGATTCAAATGCATTGCGGCTTACCATTATGAATCCAGCATAATCCCACTTCAAACCCTTAAGGGGAGAAAATGCACTGATGTCTTTTGCCACATTTATGAATTTAGTTGCCAGTCCTTTTTGAAAGGATTTTTCACCAATATATTGAAAATGCGAGGTAGCGCAATCTAATTCTTGCTCCACAAACATTTTAACAAGATCTTTGAGACTGTCTTTTTCAAGAAACTGAACATCCGCATCCATGAAGATTACAATGTCCTGGCTGCATGCATTGAAGCCATTATTTCTTCCAATAGCAGGCATTCCACCAGCAACAACCTTCGCCCCATACTCTTTTGCAACCTTTACAGTATCATCTCTTGAATCTGCATCTGAGAGAATAATCTCAAATGGTTGATATGTTTGCGCCTTGATACTCTTAAGCAGAATTTCAATGTTTTTCTCTTCGTTTTTAGCAGGTATAACTATGGATACGGGAAGTATATGTTCATTCATTCTATTTTATTTTCTTAAATATATTTAAAATCCACTTCTCGATCTTTTTCTGGTATGTCTTGTAGATTATGAATATTATAACAGCTATTAGAACTACAATTCCTAATACCTTGAAAATGTCATATACCTTTGCAAATTCACCTACTCCCTTACCTACCATATATCCTAGAAATGATAGTAATGCAGCTCTAGTTCCAGCAACGATTAGTGCGTATTTTATAAATTGGAGAATACTTAGTGCTTTAACCTTGCCCATGTAAAGAATTCCCGGAATTGCTAATGGGCCTGCAAATTTAATAGTCATTAGGGTTATTCCAGGATGTGCTTTATATGCTCCATCTAATGTTTTGATGAATTCACTCTTATTCTTGTCTGTAAATTTCTTAATGATTTGAGCATCAGAGACCTTTCTTCCTAAAAGGAAGTAAAACATATCAACACACATTTCGATAGCTATTGCAGCTCCCCCTATTATCCATATATTTAGTAATCCACTTCCTGCTAGTGTTGAAGCTATGAAGTTCGTAGATGAGCCATCTACAAAGAACATTAAAAAAATGACTGGGTATTTGGCAGTTGAAATTATTTGTGTTATGAGTGCAACAAGATCCATAGTTATATATATTTGGAATGCATTCATGATACTAATATATAGGGATATTTACAAATGATACTTGTTTACAATCTTTAGTGGAGATGGGGATAATTTTTGTATTTTCTCAAAATCTTTCTTGTCTCTGGTAAGGATATAATCACAGTTATTTACTGCTGAGAAGTATTGTAATGTATCTTCAAAATCTTTAAATGCAATATTCATAGCTGAATTTACGATTTCCCCTGTTAGAGGAATAATGTTAACCCTATCGAATAAACTTTTTATATCTAAAAACATCTGAGTGTTGAATTTCACTCTTAAAACATAAAAAATAATATGTGCAGAAAGTCCTGAGACATAGATATTACTCGTATCTATTTCTTTTAGCAGCTTCTTTATATCGGAATCTTTTGTCTGCCTATCAAGGAAGTAATCAATTAAAACATTCACATCTAGGAAATATTTCTTCATTTTTTTAGATATTTCTTTTCAAGGAGCTTTCTGTAACCCTCCATGTAGTCTTTTTCATCCTTAATCTCATCTTTAAGTTTCGCACATCCCTGCAATCTATCAACCAGTTCCTCCCATTCTACTTTGGGCATCTCACCCATTTTCTCTCTTTCAATTTTATATCCATTCTTAGGTAGTAAATACGCCAAAGAAATACCTCGCTGAGTAACCTCATAGGCCTGTCCAGAGGCTAAAGAATCTTTTACTTGTGTTAAATTTTGTCTTAAATCTCTAAGAGATATTTTGGTGTAGTCTTTCATAATGTTAAACAATAGTTTAACATTTTAAAAATGAGAAATCAAAAATTTGAAGATTAGATTTGTGAAGCGGAACCAGTGGCTTAGAAAATATAAGCCACTGGCCCACCTTGTAAAT
>Ga0209000_1001896_pt1 | contig 12341 bp, 19 predicted proteins | sample RifGroD2_FD_183998 | JGI IMG/M metagenome (GOLD analysis project Ga0209000, IMG submission 183998) | Groundwater microbial communities from Rifle, Colorado, USA - Groundwater D2 (SPAdes) (version 2) | ecosystem: Environmental > Aquatic > Deep subsurface > Groundwater | place: Rifle, Colorado...
AACACCTTTGTTTAAGTTTCTTTATTTAACCATTTAGCGATCTCATACATAATTATAGACATAACTCCTATTACTGCGTGCTTTGCAAGTTCGGTCAAGTCTATCATACTGTCACCTCGCCCCTCTGTATCTTCTCAAGTAACTCCATCACCTTTTTTAGATTAGCTTCACTAAACGTGCTTGGAGTCATGTTACTATTATCCTGTACTGGGTGACTATAAGAGAACAGGCTACGTGTTTTTATTTCCTCCATGTCGCGCTCGTCTACAAGTCCTGATATATCCTTAATCTTACTAACCCTTGCCCAATGATCTAACCATTTCTCACGTTCTAGTCTTTGGCTTTCAAGAGATAGGTTACGCTCTATAAGCAGTTCTTTTAGTGCTACGGCTGCGGTTACTCTGCGGTTTTGTTTCTTAGTAAGCAACAAGAAGTCAGCGTAAGGTAGATTATTTCTATAACGTATTAAGTGGCTTTGGGTTCTTAGCCACTTGTCAGTTATCTTATCTAAATCACTTTGAATCATACCGTCATCTCCTCTAACTGTCCCCAATGTGTTCCTATTTTGCAGTCCACAACCAACGGTACGGTTAAGTCTACGCCGAAAGTTTTTAGCACAGCGTCAGCGTCCTCCATTGTGGATTTAATAACCGGCAATAACTTACTTACACAATCGTCTTTAATGTAGAAGTATAAAGCGTCGTGTACTGATAGGACTATCTGAGCCTCGGCTGGGTCAAGTATTTTGTTTAGTCTTACCATTGACAGTAAGGTTATCTCGTTAGCAAAGCCTTGTACTGGTGCATTAATCCCTTGCCTTTCAGCCTCGCCCCGTACACCCTTGCTATCGGAGTTAATGTCGGGTAGTCGGCGCATACGCCCGCTAGGAAATCTTACATAACCTAACCTTTTGGCTAAATCTTTCTGACGCTTGTGCCACGGTAGTAACCCTTTATACTTTATGAAGTATTTGTTACGGAACTCCACAGCCTCATCCATTGTTAGGTCTACGCCATAACCCGTCTTAGCATAAGTTCTGAAACCTTCAGCAGACATACCGTAGATATACCCGAAGTTAACCGGCTTACCCTTCTGTCTAGTCGCCTTGTCCTTTTTAACCTCTTCTAGTGTCATGCCTGATACTGTAGCCGCTGTGAGGGCGTGTAAGTCCTCGTTGGTCTGGTACGCCCGTAACATGGTAGGTTCACCTGATATATGAGCAGCGATCCGTAATTCAATTTGAGAGTAGTCACATTCTACTAATTTATATCCCGGTGGTGAGCATACACAGCCCCGTATAAATGGCCCCCGTTCTAGGTTCTGTACGTTGGGGTTCTCGCTACTCAAGCGTCCGGTAACGGTTAGCATTTTGAATGTGGAGTATATTCTATCTTTGCCTCGGTCTATCGTCTGCTCTATCCAAGGCTGTATGTACGTTGATAGTTTCTTTTTCCAGTTACGGTACTCAAGTAGCGTATCCACAAATGTTATAACTTCCTGCGGTGACTGGTCTTTCAAGAATGTTAAATCGTCACTTCCTGTAGAAGGTTTACCGCTATCAGTTAAAGATATGGGTATACAGTTGAAACCGTTCTCGGAGAATAAGAGTTTGCCTACCTGATCAGGCGACCCGAAATTAACAGGTAAGTTAACAATGTAACCCTCGGAGGTTTGGTAGTAATCTTGTTTAGGAGGTTTCTTATAGATTTTATACGGTCTAGGGTACGTGTCAGGTACGAGTGCATTTAGTTTCGCCTCCGTTTCCACAATCTTATCCTCGCAGGTTTGCTGCCTCTCAATGAGTCGCGCCTTATCCATGTATAACCCACGTAACTCAATATCCTCTAAGGTGTGGGATGCAGGGAGTATAAGTTTCGTATAGAGATTCCACAAACGAGCGTCGTCTTTTACCTGTGGTATTTGTTTCAAGGCTATGCGGTAAGTGTTACAGCAATCCTCCCCGCAGTATAACCCCATGTCTTTAAGCGAGGATACTTTTTCTATGAGTTTACCTTTAGTGTCGTATTTATCTACGAATACTATTTTACCCTTATAAGGCTGTAAACCTAGCATGGATTGAGATAGGTACTCTAAGCCGTTGGGCGTGTTCTCATTTAACAGGTGAGATGCTAACATGGTATCCCAGGTACATTTCACAGAATGATTAACTTTAACTTTGAACCATTTGTTATCGAACTTAGAATTGTGGGCTACCCTCCACTTAGGTTTAAGCATCATCACTCTAGCTAACTCAGAGAGTAATGTTAACGGTTTAGTAGTAAATGCTTGTTCTTCATGCTGTAACGGGAGTATCCATGCTTGTGTTGGTGAGTATGCTACACCGAGTAGCCACACTCTGCCGTTAAATGGATCATATGCCTCAGTCTCAAAGTCGTAGGCAATCATTTTAGCGTTGTGTATATCTTTACACATTTGTTTAAAGTCGTCTAACGACTCCACAAACTTAACGTCGTAGTGTGGTTGATTATCTACGCCGTTTATGAGGTTAGCGAAATATGCCATGTCCTGTTTGAATATTATCTCGTACTTGGGATTCCTCAGTACGGCTGAGGGGTTGAATGTAGCGAAGTATGTTATGCCGTCTTTGACAAACTCCTTGCCCCTGTACGTGGTGATGCCTGACTTACCTACAACGGATAGGGCGGTGTTTCCTAGTAGTAGTATAAACTTAGGTTTGTTTGCGGTTATCTCGTCATACAGGTAAGGCTGACACGCCTTAATATGAGTCTTACCTATCTTAGCGCCGTAGGGCAGGTTACACTTAACTGCTGTGGTGTAGTAGAATTTATTTATACCGTTAGCCTGTAGGGATTTCTTTAGGTATTCGTAAGGTTCGCCTGTAAGTAACTCCCCAGCCTTATCTGCCTGCCAGTGTGGGTATTCTCCCACAACCATAATCCTTGAGGTTGTGTTACCCCTGCCTTGTATACAGGGGTAGTTTACCTCAGCGTGTAGTTCACACAGGGTACAATTATTCGAGGATGAACTCGTCATTGTCCTCACCTACTTCTAGGTCGTCAGGGTAGATTATTTTCTTTTTCTTGCCGGGGTTTAGCATACTTTTAAGGTATTTGTCTCCGGCTGTCCTGTCAATCTCTTTAGGCTTTTCTGGTTCAGGTTCTTCTGCAACAGGCGGTTCTATTCCTGTGGAATTCTCGTCAATGTCTACAGGGTCGCCCTTCATTGACTCCTGCAATTCTTCCTCAGTTAACTCAATCTTACTGAGTATGCTTTCAACCAGTACAGCCTTTGAGGTTGTGGTAAGTTGCGGTGCGGTGAATTTCTTAGCGTCCTCTCTAATAGCATCGAGTAGGAATAGTGCTGCGGTTATTTTTTCTTTTTGTTTGAACATTGTTTAGCCTCCTCTAATAATATCTTGGCTTGTTTCTTATGCCATTTTATAAATTGTTTGTGGTCGTAGACAGCCGGTACATTACCCCTCTTATCAATCTCTGCTTGGTAAGCCTTGGCTTCGTCTATGTGGAACTTGATACGCTCCTTAATAGGTAGGTATATAGCCATGTTCCGCTTTACCTCCTTTAAGTGTTGTATTTAATTATAAATGTTTAGGGTAGAGTTGTCAAGATTTTTTTAACCGCTGCTCTGCATGGTGTCGGCACATCCAATATCTCACTGAGGTTACGCCTGCTTTGCACCCTGACACACAGCACTTTGATGTGTGCCATGCCGTACCCCAATATCCGTGTGAGTCATATTCGGGGTACTTGTCCAAGAACTGCTCACGGGTATACCCATGCTTGGCTACGTGTACGATTGTGAGTATGTCAATAGCGTCACCACACTCAGGGCATATTAACGCCCCCGGTGCGTGGGCGTATCCTACGCCTGCACGTTTCTCGTGTAAATTAACTACGGCCTCTACTGACAAAGTTTACACCTCCTGATTATCACCCCTTAAGCTTGTCCGTGTTGTCTAGTTAGTTAAATTATTTAAAGTAGATCGGTGATAGTGCGATTGACCACAATATCACCATGAGTGTAAATACTAAAGGTACACACTTATCAGGATTGAATTTCCTCAACCTCGTCGTCCTCCTTAACTGTGATTATCTCACTCACGGGAACTGCTGTGACTGATACGATCTCACCGTTAGCATCGAGGAACCACTTAGATTTTGTGGTATTGAGTATGCGGTTAACCTTTTTGCTTACGGACTTTTTAGTGCCTGAGTCGAGATTTAAGATTACTGTTACTTGATATTTAGCCATTATTTAAAAACCTCCCTAAAATTATTTACTATTACCTCGTTTAATTTTTCTTTGTTTTGTAGTGCCTTGAATATCTCCTCGTCAATAGTACGTTGTGCAACGAGATGTAAATAAAGCACTGGCTTAGTCTGTCCTATCCTGTGTATTCTATCGCAGGCTTGAATGTATACGTCGAGTTCGTATCCTGTTGAATAAAAGATTGCGGTAGCTGCGGCATGAAGTGTAATCCCGATTCCTCCTGCTTTGATTTGACAGACGATGACTCTAGTATTTGAGTTATTTTGAAAACTGCTTCTCGCATTGTCCCTGTCAGCATCCTTCATACCTCCCCTGATTTGTACGGGGTTTAGTTTTAGTTTTTTGCATAACTCCACAATTTGATTGAGTTCGTGCAAGAACCTACAGAATACTACGACCTTACTGCTTGTGGCGTACGTCGGTAGAAGTTCCTCTAACACTTTCAGTTTAGCGTCGCCTACGTCTAGGATGTTCTTATCGTCGTCTGTGGTGAACCCTCCGGTTATCTGTTGTAGTCTTAACATTTGTGTTAAGAGTATGTCGGCGGTTACAGTTTGTACCTCGGAGAACTTTACAAGAGAGTCCTTTTTCATCCTATCGTAGACGGTTTTCTGCGTTCCAGTTAGAATGACGGGTATTTTTTGATACGTCCTCGGCGGTAGTTCCAGTACGTCATCTTTCCTTACACGTACACGGTACGGCCTTATCTTATGTCTTAACTCGTCAAGGTTTTTCCAACGGATGACCTTGAAACCGAAGTAGTCAAACTCTGCGTACCTTTGTTTAAAGGCTGAGTATTTACCTAGTACGCCGGGATAAAGCGTGTCTATTTGATTCCACAGGTCTAAATAGTTGTTAGGCTGTGGTGTGCCTGTTAGTTGTAACTGATACGGTACATTCTTAGACAATCGCTTTACGCACTTAGACCTCTTGGCGGTAGGGTTTTTTAGGTAGTGCGATTCGTCGATTATTACTACTTGTGGTTGCCATTTTGCGTACTCTTTTTCGTGTAGTACAAGGTACTGGTATGTAGTAATTTTGAATTCTAGTTTAAGTATTGTGGGTAGGTGTTGGGCTATCTCCTCCTGCCATACACCCTTGACTGACTTAGGGCATACAACAAGAACACGATTAACACCTTTCATTAGATTTAAGCAACCGCAGAAATCTACTCCTATTTTAGTCTTACCTAAGCCGGGGTCTAGCCAGAGAGCGTACTTTTTCTTCTGTAGTGCTAGTTTAAGAATCTTACGTTGGTAGTCAAAAGGTGACACTTTAAATTTATACTTCACTGTTGTTCACCTCCTGACTATATCCTATGCTTTGACCTTACCGAATAGTTTATTATATCTTTTTGTATAGAAATCATCAGTACTTACTTCGCAGACGGGGCATATTAATCTAGTACCGTCGTGCTTAAATTTACGATACTCTACGCAGTACGGACACCAGAGTTGATTCTTCTTGGCTTGTCCATCTGTAGGAGGCTCGGTTGCGTGTAGGCAACTGTAGACATGCACTTTAAGTGTGGGGTACTTAGCCTTGATTTTCTCAGACCAGTTTAAGACCGTTTCCTTTTCCTTGTGTACCCTTCTTACTACTTCCTCTGCCCCTTTGAACGCTACGACTCCCCACATCTGTAATCATCTCCCCGGTGAAGTAATCTGCTAATATCTCGGCGTTATCGTCGGCAACTTGTTCTAGTGCTGAACCTAAAGCACCTACTAGAATAGATAAAGCCTGTCCTTTAGCCTGTGTGGGTAATTCTGAGTTTTTGATATTGTCTGCAATTGCTGTTGCTAGCTGTTCAAACACTCTCATCTGTAAGCTGAAATCTGCGCCTATATCCACAGTAACTTTAGTACCCTCGGGGTGATCCTCGAACAGTACGATAACGTGTTGGGCCTCATAAGTTTTAGTCCCGCCCTCTTTAGTTATGCTAATCTTTGGTAATTTTTTTTCCATGTTTATCCTCCCCTTTCGTCTGAATGTATTCTAACATACGTTTAAGTGCTTGTCCATACTTTTTCGTAAAATTTACGAAATTATTATTGTATTCTTTTGGGTAGTAGTTTATACTACTAATACGAGGTGATTTAATTGGTAAATAATAGGTTACTTACAATAGAGCAGGTAGGTAAACTCTATGGTAAAAACTATAAACAGGTGTTGTACGCTATCGAGAAAGGTGTATTGCAGGCTGAGAAGGTAGGCTGGGCATGGATTATCCGTGAGGAGCATTTGCCGGATGAATGGCCCCCCAGGGCTAAGAATAAGACCTCCAAGGAGGCTACCGAATGTTAAAGATACCGTTTTATTTGTGGGACAAGCAGGGGACAGGCTATGTCAGTATTGTGTCAAATGACCCTACAATAGAAAAGTCATGGGATGAGGTGTTTTACTCATGGCCACCCTCAGACAAGCTGGAGTTAACCGAGAGCATGATGGAGTATATACAGGCTAGTCAAGAGGTATGTCGTGACGTTTACTTCAGTCTAGCAGTACAGAAAGGTAGGGTTAGGGATACTAACGCTGTAAACCTCAATCTACTGTGGGCTGACTTAGACAACAGGCCGGGGCGTGTTCCTATAAATAAGATTAAGCCTGAGCCTAGCCTCATGTGGGAGTCTAGTCCCGGTAACTATCAAGGTGTGTGGCTCTTAGATGAAAGTTTAAATAACGAGCAATTCGAGAAAGTTAATAAGGAACTGACGTATAAACTCGGTGCTGACAAGGGTTGCTGGAATATTAGCCGGGTGTTTAGAGTTCCGAAGTCTATCAATTTTAAGCGGGGGCCGGAGGGAGAGAAGGGGCGAATCGTTAGGGCTACAAAAGTTGTCCACAATATCCACAGCTTTATCCACACTAAGGGTGCGGAGGTCGTTATCGGGGATGTGGAGGACGAGCCTGAGTTAGACCTGCGGGAGTTGTTGTATCCGTACAAGAAGAAAATTATCGCTAGGACATGGGAACTGCTGAATACTCCCATGAGCGAGGCCACACGAGATAGAGATAGGTCTGCTAGGCTGTGGGAGTTGCAGAGACTTCTTGAGGAGGCTAAAGTACCCAAGGATAAGATACGCTTAATACTTGAGCAGAGTGTTTGGAATAAGTTTGCAGGTAGGCGTGATGAGACTATCCGATTGGACAATCAGATAGAAAAGACTGACGACATAGGGGAGGGTATTGAGGATGAAGTACAGAATGAGCGTACGTGTACTTCTTATGCGGAACTCATGGGTAAGAAAGTCCAAAAGGAGCGTTGGCTTGTGGAAAACTGGTGGGCAGAGGATTCGCATGGTTTCGTGTCGGGTCAGCCTAAGACGTTCAAGAGCGTACTTACTACAGATTTTGCGGCGTCTGTGGCATCCGGTGAACCGTTTCTAGGCAATAAGGTACATAAACAGGGGCCAGTATTAATCATACAGGAGGAAAACTCCGAATGGATCATGCAAGACCGTATGAGAAAGGTTGTCCACAGCAAGGGGTTACTTGAGGGACATGCTAATGTTGACGGGAATGACGTAGAGGTACAGTTTCCCCCTGACTTACCATTGTACTTTTTGAATAATAAAGGTTTTTGTTTAACTGAGGCTGAGGACAGGTTGCACATTGAGAAACAGATTATTAGAATTAAACCCGTGTTGGTTGTATTTGACCCGTTATACCTCATGCTTGGAGATGCTGACGAGAACAGCAGTAAGGACTTACGGCCTATTCTAGTGTGGTTGAAGGGTTTACACTTTACCTACAACACGGCGATCATGGTCGTGCATCACTGGAACAAGAGTGGGTTCAGTAAGCGTGGTGGGCAGCGTATGTTAGGCTCGGCATTGTTACACGCCTTTACTGAGAGTGCGTTCTACCTTGAGTTAAAGGACGATGGTGTGGTTAGCGTGGAGCGGGAGTTCCGTGGGTATGCCAAACCGCCTCGGTGTAAGATTAACATTGAGATGAGTGAGCCAGGGGAGTTATTATATAGGGCTGAGGTAGAGGTAGAGGACTCTGTTTACGAAAAGATACGAGGTCTGTATAGTGCTAATACGTTCACTGTTGACGAGGCGAGGGCGGTTACAGGGTGTGGCCCTAAAAAAACTAACCAACTGCTTGAGAAATTAGCTAAGGAGAAAGAGATTAGAAAAATTACCGATGCTGGTAAAGGTAGAGGGAATAAAGAGACATGGGAGGTAATACGTTGAGTAAATTTAAGATTATCTATGCTGATCCGCCTTGGGCATATCCTGAGAGTGGCAGTAACCCTAAAGTACATGGTAAGCACTATGAAATGATGACATTGCACGATATATGCTCATTACCTGTCAAACACTTGACTAATACTGATTGTGCTTTATTCTTATGGGTTACAATGCCTAGACTATTAGATGGTATAGAGTGTTTAAGGTCGTGGGGCTTTAACTACAAAACAATTGCTTTTGTATGGGTTAAAGCAAACAAAAGATGTACTGACTTATCCGTATTCGATCCGTTTATGGGTGCAGGGTCATGGTCTAGGAGTAATGCGGAGTTATGTTTACTAGGTTTCAAAGGTAAACTAAAGCGTGAGTCGGCAGGTGTAAGACAAGTAGTATACTCTTGTATAAGAAAGCACAGTCAAAAACCTGACGAGGTTAGGGATCGTATTGTTCAGTTAATGGGTGACATGCCAAGGCTTGAGTTGTTCGCCCGTGACCGTACCCCTGGTTGGTACGTATGGGGTAACGAGGTTAAGCCTGCTAATAGAGTAGAAAATATTGTAGCTGCTGTACTAAAGTATAATAGGAGGTAATACGTTGAACACTAATTTAATGTTTAGCAGTAAGTCTGACGAATGGTGTACGCCTTTACCTCTATTTAAGAGGTTAAACAAAAAGTTTAAGTTTACGCTTGATCCTGCCGCCACAAAAGAAAATGCTTTGTGTGACTACTTTTACACTAAAGAGGACGATGGTTTACTACAGCCTTGGGATGGTCGGGTATTTTGTAACCCTCCCTACGGTCGTGAGATTAGTAAATGGGTAGCTAAAGCCAGCATGTCAGCAAAATTAGGCGAGTCTGAACTGATAGTTATGCTACTACCTGCAAGGACAGATACTAAGTGGTTCCATGATTATATATGGGACGAGTTTAAGAATAAACCGAGGGTAGGGGTACAGGTTAAATTTATTAAAGGTAGGTTAAAATTTAACGGGCATAAAAATTCTGCGCCATTTCCTAGTATGTTGGTACTATTTAATCCGAGGAGGTCATAGAATGAGACAGGAAAATAATGATAAGGGGGACACTTTGATGACGTTGTTTAATAAATTCACTTTATGCGTAGCGTTTATATGCACGATACTGTCACTAACAGGCACGCCGAATATTACTTACCCAACGCCGGAGAATCTACTTATCAGGCGTATTGACTTAGGGGCTACGATACTTAGCCATGGGTTAAATGTTGTGGTAATATGGGTGACATGGGCTACCGCTTACATACTGTCGCAGCCTAAGAAAGAGAGTAAAAAAGATAAAGAATAGCCTCCAAACCACCTTACAGGGTGGTTTTATTTATGTAAAAAACTTTAGAAAAAGTATTGACTTATAGTTTCATGTTTAGTATAATGTAAAAAATGAGTTGAGGAGGAGATAGAATGAGAGGTCAAATTATTGCTGTGAAGTGTGTTTGTAATGAGTTTATTGCTGACGTTGAAGTTCCTGAGAATGGTGACCGTGTTACAATAAACCTTGACTTAGGTAACTACAACATTACGGGTTGGTGTTACGGTTTAGGGAGAAGGATTATGGATGGGTTAGGGTATAAAGGAGGGAGAGTTACTTTTGAGGTTGGGGATGACGGAGTATTACCGCTTAACTATCCTATACCTGTAGAGTTATATGAGGAAAAGTGCTATAACGGTGCTATAGTTAATAGAGTAAGATTGTGTGAGGGCGAATAGCCCTCTTTTTTTTACCTTAATTTACATGGTACTTAGACAAGCCATCGGCGCATAACTTATATCAAAGCAGAGAGGTAAGGGGGTTAGAAAGTGTTTGATATGATCGTTAGGCACTCTGATTTTTCTAAGTATAGTAATGAAGGAATATTGGATGCTTTGGATATACTATATCCTGAGAGGGATTTATACAGTTTGTCATTAGACTGGAGGAAGAACGCTCAGTATGTTATGAAAGCTAAGGGCGTGCAGGGTGATGTGCTTGTGGGATGGTCAGAGGTAGATTATGGCAAGTGTTGGGCTGATGCTTGGGAACTTTATGAGGGGGCGACAGAAAATGGGGACAGTGTTAGGGACTGTAGGGACTGTGTTGCTGACTATTAGTGTATACGGCTTGTTTGAAGTTTTGTGTTTAGGTAGGGAGAAGCTGAAGTCTATGTGGAGTGAAGTTGATAATATACCTGATGCAAAGGAGTCGTGGGAGAATGAGTAATGTGCAGGGTGCGGCTAATTCTTTTGATGGGTTAGGTAAGGTTATGTGGTTGGGTGCTGATGCCGGGATTAGTTGTGTATGTAATGTGGTTAAACACTTTACGGATAAGTGGGGCGATGGTAAGAAGGGGCAAGCGAAAGAGTTATTCCACAACTTAGGTATGGATCGTACTGATAGGGACACGGGTAAGGTTTATAAACCACAGATTATTAAACAGATTAAGACAGCATACGGGGTACATTTAATAGTAAAGACTTATCCCGGATTGTGGGTTGGTGATTTCTATAAGTATCACCCGCAAATAGAGTCGGCTTTAAATGCTGAGGTACAGATTAGCCAGGACAACCAAGGCTTGATACACTTGAGAGTGTTTACACGGGGCATACCGAGACGTTTTAAGTATACTGAGAAGTTTGTTACCAGAGGAGCGAAATGGCCTTGTGCTGTGCCTGTGGGTATAGGTAGGGAGGGTGTCGTGTGGTTGGTGCTGTCTGACGATGAGTGCTTTTCGGTTCTGGTGGCCGGGATGCCGGGTGGGGGTAAAAGTAGTTGGTTACGTCAGGCACTAATGTCATTGATTACCAACTACTCGAGTGAGCAGGTTAAGTTACATCTCGTAGACATGAAGCTGGGAGGTGTGGAGTTGTCGGGGTTTCAGCTTGCTCCGCACGTTCAAGACTTCGCCTGTGACCTTGGTGGGGCTGAGAGAGTGCTTACAGGTGCGCTTAGGAGGTTGCATGAGAAGGCCATAGCGATAGGTAAGGCTCGTGTGTCTAGTATTGCCGATTATAACGCCCTGGGAGGTCCACAGATGGCTCACGACGTTGTGGTGATAGATGAGTGGATGTCACTGGACGGGGGCATGGATAAGGACGGGAAGGGGTTCGGTTCTAAGGGTGCAGCGTTGACGCTGTTGCAGCAGGGTAGGTTCGCCGGGATGCACGTTATTATATGTACTCAGCATACGTCGGCTAAGGTCGTATCGGGCGAGTTACGGAGTCTTATTCCCGCAGCGATAGCGTTTAAGGTTAGTTCTCGGCGGTACTCCCGTATGGTGTTAGGTGAGGAGAGGAGTCAGGCGGCGTACCTTGAGACTCAAGGGCGGTGCATATTCCAGGCGAAAGAGCGTATGCGTAAGGTTCAAGTCATGCACCTGCATCCCAAGGCGGTAGTTCCTATGCTCCGCAAAATGTTTCCCACAAGCACTAAGGACGTTGTACCGACTGTATTGGCTACCGAGCAGGATAAAGAGTCGGCGTTAAGCTGGTAAAGGAGGGTAATGAACGATGTTTTTTGAGGTTGATTTCAGTATTGATCCTACTATCATTAAAGGTGCTACTTATGAATCTGCGAGACAAAGCGGCTGTAGTTTGGTAGCAGACGAACTTGAGTATATTGCCAGGAAACTTAGAAAAGGATTTACCGACGACAATGACTACCCTGTGTGGAGATTAAATATAAAAGAGCAGGGGGTAGGTATATGTCCGAGAGGTTGGGATACGATAGACGGTGGGGCAGGCCAATGTTGATACAAGTATAGTTATAGGTTTGTATATAAGTTAAGTATAAGTTACTTTGTTTTACTAATGAGGTGTCAGGTCTTATGAGTACTAAGTCTCAACTCAATAACTTTAAAGTGCCTA
>Ga0209000_1001898_pt1 | contig 12319 bp, 26 predicted proteins | sample RifGroD2_FD_183998 | JGI IMG/M metagenome (GOLD analysis project Ga0209000, IMG submission 183998) | Groundwater microbial communities from Rifle, Colorado, USA - Groundwater D2 (SPAdes) (version 2) | ecosystem: Environmental > Aquatic > Deep subsurface > Groundwater | place: Rifle, Colorado...
AACAAGAATAAAGTTGCAAGAGGTTTGCCTAAGATTGGAGAAGAAAAAGCTAAACGACCATATAATAGACATGTTAATGTTTCTCAAGTAAATGATAGCGATGAAAGCAATGTTAATGAAGTTGATATTAAAAACGTTACTTCAACTCCTCGTATTCAAACAATAAAAGAAGTTGAAGTAAAGAATGCTTTAATTAATATTAAGAGAAAATTTAAGACTGAGGATTTAGGAAAATTTTTAGAACGATTGACATTATTTCTCAGTGAAGAAAATCAAGAATTTCTAGTTGAGATTAGAGTTACTGAGGTTGGGAGTAAAAAGTAGGTTATTATCAAGCCTTAATTATATCAATAAAGAACTCACCCTTATCGAATATACCTTCCATTCTTCCAATCAATATATTTTCACCATCCGTTGCTACCATACCGCATCCACAATGACAAGTTGGAGCAATATCTTCAAACATTACTAAATCATCAGCAATAACATTTGAACAGTTCTTCTTAATAATATTCCAAAATATATTAAATACTTCTGATTTCGCTTCATCAAGAGTTGTTACAGCACCTTTAATTACTTTGCATTTGACATTTTGATTCTCTTTTACTTTTTTACCTGCATAGTATCGAATTATATATGCAGTAATAGGCTCTCTTACTTCACATAATGGGCATCTTTGATTATTTTCTGTAAAATCATAAGGTGTAATTAGATAAGATGGATGTGATTTATTTTCTAAACAATTGAGCCATATTAAGATGTCCTTTGCATTTGAAAGAATTTCTTTAGGATCTCCACCGATTTGTTTAATTTTTGCCATTATTAATTCCCACTTTCTTTATTTCTAATTTCATATTATTCTCCACAACGAGTACAAATCATTATTCTCTCAAAACTTTCTCTACCAAAGTGTTCCCCTCTTGACTCCTTAATTTCTTGTAATTCACTATGACAAGTTTCACACAGTCCATAATCTTTAGCATATTCTTCATTCTTTTCAATCATATATTGACGCAATTTACTAAAATCTATTGCTTGAATTGGAGAAATTAAATCATTGCAAATTTGTAAATATTCTGGATCTCCAACGCTAAATTCCATAAAATTTTCAATGTCATCACATTCATATGAAATTTTTGTAATTGATTCACTATGTATATCTTCATATCTCTCGCTAATATTATTATTTTTTAATGATTGGTTGTGCATATAATCAGTATATTTATTACATGGAAATTCACATGACTCAATTCTTGGACACAGGTTACAAATTATATCTGAGTAATATGTCATAGTTTATCTTATCTCCTTTATGTTTGTATTTTATTTATTATTGTATTAATCCCAACTACCCTGATCAAACATATTTTCAATTAGTTCAATAGCGTCATCAAGTGTCTCACATTGATTTGAAATACAACTATTGATATGAGGGCTCCAATGTTTAACTCCAAAGGCAATGACAGGCTTTCCTAGTTCTCTAAATCTAGTTAGTTCAAAGATAGTACCAGGGCTATAATCTATAGCATCTAGACACACAATACAGATGTCACATTTATTAATATAGTAATTGTTTTGGTCAACCACAATTTTAGGATCGTATGTATGATTAATTTCTCTTAGAAAATTAATACAAGGATTAAATACTTTTACTGAATTTTCATAGGCCCAAGCACCTAATTTATCCCTCCAATCTGTAGCCTTATAGAATTCATTGTTTCTATGATGTACGGTTAATGCTCCAGCAAGATATGTATACATTTAAATTTTACCTCCCAAATATTCACCTAATTTGAATTCAATTGCTTCAATTAACTCATTAATATCATCTGAATTATTATATATTTTTATTTTACACTTATTAATACATGCTCTAGCCTGAACTTCTGTTTCGTGATTAAAAGTATTAGGATCAATCACATAATTAACTCTCTTTTTAAGTCTTTCTATTCTTTTGTTGTCGTCTGCTACAACTGCTACTGTTAGATACCCCAAACCTTCAAAATAATCATATTCATTAAGTTGTCTAGCGTCATCAATAACTACTTTATCTGTATTGGTGCTTTGATTTTTAACATAATCACACCAAATATTAATTCCAAATATTTCTCGCATCATTTGTCCATATTTTTGCATATGTTGCCTATCGTGTTTATTATATAGTTCACATTCAGAGTGAATTTTTGCACCAAGAGAAAATTTAGAATATCCATAGTTATCTCTTAAGTAATTTGCTACAGTGCTTTTACCTGCACCCATTTGACCAAAAATTATTATATCCACTTATTTATTCTCCTTTCAATAACATTTCTTTAGTAGGCATTTTTCCACAACACCTATTCTTTTCTGGACACCATAAAAGGTACTCGCATTGGGGAACTAACCTATCTTTTAATTGAGGTAATATTTCCAATACAGCATCTTTCATAAGATTTGCCATTTGTCTATGAAAATATTGAGTTCTAGTACACAATCTTTTATGTAAATAATGAATAAAAGCTTCTAATGTAAATGCAATACAGAGTGAAGTATTGGTTGCTCTTGGTAAAAGATAATTTGCGTCTTCTACTGCTTGTTTTTCATTTACACCATGTCTAACTAGTAAATCTAAAATATGTTTTCTAGAATCATTAATTTCAGTCATTATCAAATTGTAGGCTCCTAAAGCATATTCATTATCTTGAATTGTTTTAGGAATTGTGTAATCAAAGTTTTCCATATTGACATATCTAAATGATTTTAGATTTTTAATTATCCCAGAAGGGTTTTCATCATAAGTATCTTCATCAATGAAATTATATCTTACACCAATTTCATGACGCATTGCTTGTTCACTTACCCCACGATCAATTCCTTCAATTTTAAATTTTAAATATTCAGTTCTACTTCCACTATAATGCTCATCTTGATAGCAGGAATTACCTACTTTTTCCGCAAATTCAATAGGAGTATTGTAACATGTTGCAGCAAAAGTTCCCCATTCTTTAAATATATTTTTCAATTGTTCAGGATTTAATAATGTGACTTGCATATAATCTTCCTCTCTTACTCAAATTTTACCTTGTCATACTGATATTTCTTATGATATATACATGTTTGCTCATAGCAACATTCTGGGCAATTTCTATGATATAGCATTTCCTGATTATTACAGGCTAATTTATTTTTCATAGGCACTAAACCTGCGTCAAGAATTGCTTTTTCAATATCAGATACATCGGTTTGTTCATCATCTTGATCTTTTGTATATTTTTCCTCGCTATTTGCTAATTCTGCTTCATATTCCTCTAGTCTTTGAAGGATATTACCTCCAATATCTTTCTTTATAACATCATCCAAGGAAAATTTAATAGTATAATACTCATTTTGATTTTTATGGCTTCTTTTTATAATGGTAGCTAAAGTGTTGTGGTGCTCTTCGATTATGCCTTTGTAAATTATATTATCCCCTATATTATGAGTGTATTCAAATGTTTTTGGTTTACTAGTTTCGTCATATTTGTCTTCTTTCTTAGGTTTAGGTGCTCTAGGAGTTAGATTAATTTTTCCTTTTGCCAAATTCTTCACATCCTTTACAATTTATTTTCATATGTATCACTAATAATATTATATCTTACTTTACAAAATAAAGCAACATATATTAATACTGAACAAACCCAACAACATGCTCATCTTTCTCATTCAACAACTCATAAGCAACTTTAATAATTTGCCTCAATATAATATCACATTCATTGAAATCCCTTCCCTCAAAATCAGCAGTCAAGAATCCCATCATTCTATCATAATGTTTTACCTCTAATTCCTTATTTGTTAGAATTTCCTTATTTGTAATGGTTACATTATTTCTCATAATAATCATTCTCCTTTTAATTTTATTTATCAGTTTTCATAAAATCAATAATATCATCAACTTTGACATCATCAGGAAATGAACAGAATTTATGATTATCTTCTGACATATTGCCAATAAGTTCTTTCTCTTCTTGATCTAAAATTAATAGAATTGGAACCTGAGTAGAATCATAGATTGTATCGCCTATTTTTACGAGCATATATACTCACTCCTTAATTGTATTATTTCTTATTTCATTTTACTTATGGTAAATGAAATAAGAAGATATATTTACATTTCTTATTTCATATTGACTCGATATATTTAGGACAGTCCAAACTATCATAAATAACACCTTGATTTAACCAACAATACTTTGAAAGTTCATATGTATTGGTTAATCCATCAATATTTAAACAAAGAGCAATAGAATTATTTACATTATAAATACATTTAATTAATTTACAGTCTTGATACATTTTGATATCACTTCATCCTTAGTACAAAATTAGGTCTAACCTCAAATCTTTTACTACTTTCTGGATCATAACATCTGCAATTACCACAAACACATTTTTTACACAGAGCAGTATTACATCCAAAATAACTTTCTTGTTTTTGTAATAGTGATTCCCAGTTAATACAATCCATACATGAAACTAAGGTATCTTTATTCACTTATTTTCACCCCCTTCATAGTTATTTTATGATTTAACAACTTTCAATTCTAAAGCAACACGTTCTGAATGGCCCATTACTCTATATTTTTCAATGTCAACAACTTTATAGTTTTTATTGCTTCCTTTTATGGTTATTTCCTCGCCATTTTGATAATTAGGATTATTAGAGGTGTATGCGGTTACTATCTCATTTTTAGCATTGTAAAGTAAAACATCCATTTAAATTTCCTCCTTTAAATGATTTCAAATTCATTGTAATAATATATTTCTGCTAATTCCCTTCTGGCATCAAGTTCAGATAGTTTGTATTCATTCATGAATTCTTCTACTAATTTGTAGTTTATTTTATCCATTGCTTGAATAATGTAGTTTTCTTTGTTTGCAATCATTTGTGTGATACTCCTTCCTTAATTAACATCAAATTTATCTTTTCTGGGGCATATATATCTATTTGATAATTTTTAAACTGGTTTTTAATTCATTTTTGTCTGGTTTGTTAAATATGTTTTTGATATTTTCAAATGTTTGTCTATACATATTTAATTCTGATTCTAACGTTCTAATTTTTTCTTTTAACTTTAGATTTTCTTCCTTGATTTTAAAGATATCTGATTTCATATATAACTCCTTTCCCATAAAGTAGGTTTTTCGAGTGGTTTATAGATTAGTTTTAAATGATGGCAAATAATAATCAATACTATATGCTTTAATATCCAATACGTCTGAGCATCCCACCTCTTGGCTATGACTAGATTGCACTATAATAAAGTAATTATTATTGAATTTTATATAATCTTCATGTTTGATTTCAATTGTTTTATAATGTTTATTTATTTTGTAGGCGAGTTTAAGTAAATACCTTTTAATCATTAATATTATTCTCCTTTCCCACGAATTCATTATTTGAAACCACTTTAATCAGACCAAGTATAAACATACCATTCTCCATTTTTAATCATATTAGAAGTTATATTTAGATTATTTTCACTAGTAGTATTAAATAAATATTCTGCTTCATTTATTTTACATTTTACTACTGAACCTGATTTAATATTTTTCATTGCTAGTGATATATCAATATGATACCAAGTTTTTGCACAATGTTCCCAAGATTCCATTTTATCCTCCTTCAATGTATTTTATAATAAAATCCCAACCGTAAAATCAGCATAATAACTAGTTGTTCCTTGTTTGTTTTCTTCACACCATTTGTCTAATAGTATTTGAAGTTCTTTTTGATCCTCATCTGAGATATTATCCATAGCGTCTTCATGTAGATCACTGCAAGCGTTTTCAATAACATCATAAGCATTAATTTGTAAATCAAGTATTTGTGTGCCATAAATTCTTAAACTTCTATGACTTATGAGTTCTTCATTGTCGCTTTCTTGATTTTCTATCCATTCTTCTAAATCCTCTGTCATAATATATTTATCATAATTGTCTATATAAATCATGATAAAATCTTTTATTGCTTCTTCATAAGATATTTTCTTTGCTTTATTCCATATTTCTAAATCTTTGGCATGTCGCTCTTGAATACTCTCTTCTTTTGCACCTTCACAATTACATTGACATGAACTCCTATCAAGAATATCTCCACAATGTAAACACTTACTTTGAACTCCATTGTAACAATGTCTGCATCCTACAATTGTTTGTTGCTTATATGGGAAATGAATTTTACTATTTTCTTCTTTGAGTCCAAAAGGATTGTTATCTGCTTGAAGCCCTGTTCCTCCACAATGAGAGCAGATAACCTCATGCTCTTGGAGGTCTTTTTGAAGTTTTAGGTTGAATGATACGTCAATTTGTTCTGTTCTTATTGGCATTTGTTTTGCTCCTTTCTCAACTTACCTTAAAACATTTCTTCAAAGCTAATAATTTTTCATGTTGTATATTTACATCTTTTATATTAAATCTATTCTTAATTACATCTAACATTAGAAAAGAATGAGCAAGCTCTTCAGTTAAATCATTTATGGAGAATTTACTACTATTCCTAAGAAATTTTGTTAATACCTTTGTAACTTCACTCATTTCTTCTATTGTACAATATATCGCATCGTTTATATCTCTTTCAGACTCTAATCTATTTTGTAATATTTTTAGTTCATCCTGTTCCATTTTATTTCACTTCCTTTACATCATTATTTTTACTTTCAATTTTTTTAATAGCATCTAAAGTTTCCAAACATGCCTTGCGGTATCCCTTATTCCACATTAATGTACTTTCATTATGATAATTTTCACAGATAGAATTATTTATTTCATTGATAAGCCACTGCTTTAATTCTTCCATTGTTGGTTACTCCTTTCTTTGTTTATCACCTCCTTTTTGTCTATTTATTTTATGATTATTTAAAGTAAATTGTGAGCAATTATAGTTCGTCTCTGTTGAACTTTATATAATTTTTAAATCATATAATTCCTAATTCATTGACCAGACTAACGCCCAATCTCCAAAGGCTAATCCGTAGTTCCTACGGTTTTAAATTCTTACTTATTAATTCTCTATTAATTTTAACCCTTGATTTCTAATATTAATAGCAGCATTTATATCTCTATTATGATAACTACCACATTCTAGGCATCTCCATTCTCTAACGCTCAAATCCAAATCTTGGTACTTCCATCCACATACATTGCATAATTTACTACTAGCAAAATATCTATCCACCACAGAAATTTCTCTACCATACCAAATAGCTTTATAATTTAACATATTTATAAAACTACTCCAAGAAGCATCAGCTATACTTTTTGCTAATTTATGATTTTTCATCATTCCTTGAACATCTAAACTCTCTAGACAAATAATTGTTCCATATGTACGTTGTTCGTAACTGTCTGTGAAACTACTATGCAGAAATGCATTTTTATGAGGACAAGAATTCTGCAAGTCTACTCTCATTGCTTCGAGTTTATTATACTTTATTACATAAGGATAAATTTCATATTGCTCTTTATTTATCTCCACTAGTTTACTTCTAACTTCTTCAGGACTCATTTATTTTACCTCCTCTATCTTTGCCTTATATACTTTACAATTCTCGCAAGATAGTTGATCACAGGTATCGTTCATAACTACGCAATAACAATCTGAATCCATAAATTTACACATCATAATTTCTCCTTTCTGATTATAGATTAAAATACAAGTTTGAATCTATCCTAATTTTATTTCTATCTTAGTATCACTAATCAATTGTCTATATTTTATTCCTGCCATATTAAGAATAAATCTAGAAGCAATTGTTTGTTTCATATCTTTATATTTATCACTTAGATATACAACTTCTGATATACCAGATTGGATTATGCTTTTAGAACATTCATTGCAAGGAAATAATGTAGCATAGAGAGTGCATCCTTGAAGATCATTTTTACCATATAAGATAGCGTTTTGCTCTGCATGGACTACATATAGATATTTACTTTCTAATCCTTCTTTTGCTTCCCAAGGCATTTCTGAATCTGGACAATTGTTCGGCATACCATTGTAGCCAGTTGATATAATTCGATGGTTTTTATCTACTATACATGCTCCTACTTGCGTTCTTGGATCTTTACTACGCAATGATGATATGTATGCTACAGACATGAAATAGTCATCCCAGTTTATTATTTGCATTTGGCTTGTAGTCCTTTCTGTGAGGTGGGAGAGATATATTTCAACCTCTCCATATATTTTAATATTTTAATAATTACTTCATTTGTCTTTTAATTTCTGCTTCAATTTGAGGTTCAGGTGCTTCCCATCCCTCTGGTTTTGCAACTTTACCATCTGATTCCCTATAATGAGGTTTCCCATCAGGCCATAACTTACTCATATTTGCTTTCTGCACAATATCAAATACAGGTTCTAAATCAACCCCTATTTCAATCGCCGTTCCGAGTATAAAGTAAAGGCAATCCACTAAAGCGTCTGCTTGATCAATTACATTATCTGATTCTAAAAATTCATTTACCTCTTCTATTACCCAACTCATTCTTGCTTCTGCTCTCTTTTTATCCATAAATGTAGGTGTATTTGCGATTGGGTGATTAAATGCCATCTGAAATTCTTTTACTTGTTCTTGTTGCTTCATCATATTAATTTGCCTCTTTTCATTTAATTTTTTTATTAGCACTTGCTATATCCACAAGCCTTACAGCATATACATGAACCGTCACTAATTAATGGTTCTTTACATTCGGGGCATAGTCTTGAATTATTAATTACAGTTACTTCTACTAATTCTTTTCCAATCTTATTTTCTAATTTAAATTCTATATTATCAAACTTATTATCTACGTCCTTTATTGCTTGTTTGAGAATATTAGCAATAGCGTGAGGACAACTAGCACCTTTGCTAACTGGTTTTCCTTTAACTCTAGCATTTGTGTATGAAGAACAAATATCCACACTTTCTAGTTGATCAATAATATTATCAATAGGAATACCACCACGTAATGAAAGTGAAATCAATCTCGATACTGCTTCTTGATTGCTTTTACATGTACCACTACTTCCTTTATTAGTAAATGTTTGATTAATGTTGCCTTTTTCATCCCAAGTTACAGTAACATACGCATTCCCACATCCACTAACAAATTTATAAGTTCTACTATCTGCCACTGATGGAGCTTTGATAACATACCCTCGATCAATTATTTCAGCAATTTCATCTGATAATGTATTGCCACTTGATAATGTTTGATTATCTCTTGAACCATCACGGTAGACACTTAGTCCCTTTAATCCTTTTCTCCACGCATATATGTATATATTGTAAATATCTTCAACTGTAGCGTTGCTTGAAAAGTTAACTGTTTTTGATAAGCTTAAATCAACGTGTTTTTGCAAAACTTCTACCATATCTACATGCTCTTCTGGAGTTAGGTCATGTGCTGTAACGAATATCTCCTGAATATCTTTTGGAATTTCTAAAATTCCTTGGCAACTTCCATGATTCTTTTCAATTTTCTCCATAAGTTCAATAGAATAAATACCAAGTTCTTTTAATTTATTTTCAAATATTGGATTAGTTACATAATAAATATTCCCATCATATGTACGTCTTGAAAATGTTAAAGCAAAGTTTGGTTCGCAACCTCCACTTACTCCTGCAATAAAAGAAATAGATCCTGTTGGAGCTATAGACAACAAAGAACTATTATGAATTTTAATTCCAATTTCTTCCCATTTGCTTCCTTCCCATGCAGGATATTCTCCTCTTTCTTTTACTAATTCCATAGATGTAGTTACGGCAATTTCCTTCATTGTTTTAATTATAAGTTCTGCCAATTCGTACCCTTCTAATGAATTATATTTAATTCCCAATATGTAAAATGCATCTGCTAATCCCATAATTCCTAGACCGATTGGCCTTATTAATTTTGTAACTTCATCAATCTTTTTAAGTGGTAGAACATTAACACTTATCATATTATCTAACCATCTAATTGCCTTAGAAGTTAAAGATTTAAGTTTGTTAAAGTCGAATTTGTTATTTTTCACACAATTTAAAAGATTAATACTTCCAAGATTGCAAGATGAATATGGAATATTTGAAAACTCAGAACAAGGGTTAGTATATATTTCACTTGATAAGTGAGGATTCATATTATCAAGCGACATGCGAGACTGATAATTCGCGCCTGGCTCACCTGTTTTCCAAGATGACTCAGAAAACTCTCTAAATAAATCCCTTGCTTTTACTACTTTATAAATTTTAACTGGATAACCTTTTGATTTCCATTTTTCAATATTCCCATCCCACTCTTGATTATATATTTCTTTGCTGAAAGAATAATCTGGAAATTCTAAATTCCAATCTAAATCACTTACTACTGCTTCCATAAATTCATCAGTGAATGATATACTAATGTTCATTCTATTTAAAATATCTTTATTATCTTTGCAATGTAAAAAGTCAAAAATTTGAGGGTGAAAGGTTTTAAGATTTATTTTTATTGCACCTTTTCTAGACGGATTAAATCTCGTCATTCTATCTGCTGTAAAATCATATTTTTCCATAAATGTGATAACTCCACCAGCATAACCTTTTGATGTCTCTACAATATCTTTAGCAGGACGTATTACACTTAAATCTGTACCAACTCCACCATTGCGTTGGAATATAACTGAAAACTCAGCATCAGTTCTACATATTTCTTCTATACTATCTTTTGTATCAGCAATAAAACAACTACTTAGTTGACCAGGATTATTCTTATCTGCATTCAATAAGCAAGGAGTGCTAAAAACAAAATCTAAATTAGTCATAGCATCATAAATATCTTTCTGAACTTCTTTCTTAATTTCTTCATTTGTTTCTGCTTCAGCTATAGCAATTGAGACTCTTTTAGATAAATCGTCCCAAGTATTTTCATTATCTTTAAAGTATTGTTTTTCCTTAAGTAGTTTTAATGCGTTATCATTAATTTTAGTCAATTATGTATCCTCCAATATATTTATTTTATAACTAATTTATCACTTAAACAGATTATTCTATTTTATCCTAACAAATTTAAGATAAAAATGCTAAACATAGATTATCAAATTCTTCTCTAATATTTGAATCCATTTGAGTAGAAACATAAATATCGCATAGAATATTCCTAATTTCATTATCTGTTTTTGCATTTTTTATTTCTAAAATTATTTGATTTATATAATCCATTTGCTCTCACCTCCCTTCCTACATATCCCAATGCCTATTCTTCTTCAAAATATCAATAACCTCTCCTGCATAACTTTCATCAATATTTATAACTAAATACTGATTACTAGGTTTTTTATTAAATTTAACTCTACTTACTCTAATATTTTTAATAATTCTAGCTAAATCAATACTATCTTGCTCTGATGCATGTTTATATAAGTCATCTTGTTTTATGACTACATACTTATGAAAATCTATTCCATGTAAAGAAATATTATTTATATAAATTATGTATCACCTTCTTTCTTAACAATAAAATTATCTGGTGCTTGCCAGTACCATTGATATTGATTAAATTCGCCACAAATATTCTTAAATTTCATATAAACTTGTTCTATTTCAGGTGGTGCTAATATTCTCAAACAACTAGAAGATTTTTCACAATCAGTAAATTGACACATTGATATGTTAGCCAAGATTTAATCTTCCATCCTTTCATTTTTAATTTCTGATTCTTTATCATACTCCTTTGACACTTCTTTTTTATAGTATCCAACTCTACCATCATCTTGAGATACTGCATATGTATAGTTAATTTTATCCGTATAGTTCTGCTCATATTCTTCTTTGAATATTTCTAACCACTTAGAACCATCCATTGCATCTGTTAGAATTTTTATGCTTATCACATCCTTTTGATTTAGCAAGAATTTGACTAGTACTATTGATAAGATATGGGATCAAATTCTTGCTAATATTTATTTTATGCTTTATGTAAGTTAATTATGTCAAGATTATAGAATAATAATAGAATATAGATATTAACCGATTTTCTTATAATATGTTGTAATATTTGTGTCATTATTTTTGCTGAACATGAAGTTTACTGTGTCTTGGGAATTGTATTCTTGAGAAGTGCAGGTAGTCCATTGGCCATCGATGCGATTGATGAGTTTTGTGGGATTCATTTTTGTTTTCACCTCCTTTCTATGTTATTAGTATACTACTTTGTGAGTTGTATGTCAATTAATTTTATTTATTGATTTATAAGTTTGTTTAGTCAGTAATTTCAACCCGATACCCATACAAAGCTTTATATAGTTCTTCAGGAATATATTCTTTGTATCTATCTGCTATTTCTTTTATATGAGATT
>Ga0209000_1001907_pt1 | contig 12273 bp, 15 predicted proteins | sample RifGroD2_FD_183998 | JGI IMG/M metagenome (GOLD analysis project Ga0209000, IMG submission 183998) | Groundwater microbial communities from Rifle, Colorado, USA - Groundwater D2 (SPAdes) (version 2) | ecosystem: Environmental > Aquatic > Deep subsurface > Groundwater | place: Rifle, Colorado...
CCGATGAGCTTCTGAACGGTAGTTTGCAGGTTTCTCGTCGCCTGCCTTACTTCAAGGAGCAAACGATTATGCGCACCCTCAAATCACTGGCTGCATTGCTTGCTTTTGGCTGTTATGTTCCGCTTGCGCTTGCCGACGATGCATCAGTCACCATCTCCTCACCGGCAGACGGCACCAAACTGAGCTGGGCAGAGCCAACCGGAATCAACTATGAAGTAATACCCGGACCGAAAGGCGACCATACGCATATTTACGTGGATGACGAAGAAGTCGGAGTGTTGCGCCGGTTGAAAGGCAGTTACACGCTGGAATCGCTGGCACCGGGCAAGCATGAAATTTGTATCAAAATCGTGAACAAGGGACATACTCCGATTGGCGTGCAGCGATGCATCAAGGTCAGCGTGGAATAGCCGGGTGATTGACATGCAAGATCTGGGTTATGCCTTGGTGCAGGTGATGCATAATTTCGGCGCTGTTGCTGTGGTGGGCGGCGCCGTATTCATGTGGTACATGGCGCCACAACCCACCCTGATGCAGCGCAGGTTTGCCTGGCTAATCGGGTTCGGGTGGGGCACGCAGGCGTTGAGCGGCATGGCGTTTGGGGCGATCAGCTACTATTATTACGGAAAGTTTCCGGATATACATGGTATCGCCGTCGCCGCGCTGGCCGTTAAAATGTTGTGCGCCGTGTCCGGATTGGCCATGGTTGCGTTATATCTGCGCTATGCCCATGGGTGGGCAGACAGGCAACGTTACATGGCATGGCAGATACTGGTTGCGCTGGGTGCCACGGCATTGACTGCCGCCGCCTTCCTGCGCTGGTTTTCTTAAGGAACATTTGATTGGCTTTCCATGAGCCGCGTTGCCGGCTTGACGATCACAAATGGCGTGAGTTCCGGTGTCGCTACGCTTCGCGATTGCACAAAGTACTTGCAATAAATCTGGCTGGCAGGATAATTTCAAGTCAATACAGCCGGAAGCCGGTTGATCTGGCAATACAGCAAGCTAATCTAAAGGGGTTATAAAATGAAAAATTTGAGCATATTGATTTTTGCCTTGGTGATGGCGGCTTCCGGTAATGCATTTGCGGCCGAAGCGGCCGCGGGCGGATATGTGCATGATGCAGCCGGCGATGTGTCCGTCGTGGTCGGCGAGGCTGCGGCGCATAGTGCGAAAGTAAATGATGCGATCGCTCCCGATACGGTGATCAATACCGGCGACAAGAGCCACGCCGTGCTGAAATTCGAAGATGGCCAGGTGGTAGTGATGCAGGCCAATTCGTCATTCCATGTGCGCGAATATCGTTATGAAGCCAAGCAGGTGGAGAAGAGCAATATCCTGTTTGCCATGCTCAGGGGCGGGATGCGTTTTGTCACCGGCCTGATCGGGCAACGCAACAGGGATGCCTTCAAGTTGACTACCCCGAACGCGACCATCGGCATCCGCGGCACGGAGTTCATGGTGGTCATGGGCAACAGCCCCATGTACAGCCAGGTAGTGTCGGGCAGCATCGGCATAACCAATGCTGCCGGTACAGCGGTGTTTACTGCCGGACAGACTGCCATCGTGGCATCGGCCACTACATTGCCTGCCGCAATTTCAGCCGCAGCCTTACCCGCCGGTACGTTTACCGAGCTGGGTGCCATTTCTGTTCCTCCCGCAACACCCGCACCTGCTCCGGCCGGCGGTGCGGCAACAGGAGGCGCAACCACCACGACAACTGCAGCAACTGCGGGTGCCGCAACCGGGGTTTCGACCACCGCGATTGCGGTTGGTGTCGGTGTGGCAGCAGGTGTGGCAGCGATATCCAACAACACCACGACAACCACCCACCACTAAGCGGCATACCGGCCGGGGTACCCCCGCTGAAATATACCTGAAGCCCGCAAGAGTCCTTGCGGGGTTTTTCGTTGGAAGAATAAACCTAAAAAAACCGCAGTTGCCACGGAGGTAGGGGCGAATTTATTCGCCCGAACAACAGGTTACGTGCGAATGAATTCGCACCTACAAGAGCAGCCCAACGCTTTCAAGTAGAACGATATTCCCAGCCAACTGCGGTTTTTAGGATAAATGAGCCGGGCATGTGTTATGGCAAACTCGAGAATGCCCATTGATGTGCGCCCCGCCTCATTGGCCAGCTTTCCTGAACGACGGGAATCAGCTCGGGATAGAATCAGCGCGTCAAGGATGTCATCCAGCGCCCCATCTGGTCACGGCGTTCATTTGCCATTCAGCTCATCGTCCTGGTAATACTTGGTGCCCTGGATCGTGGCCTGTAACGCAAGCCCGGTTTCGGTGAGCTGATATAGATCCACGCCGGGTGCAACGGTAATTGCACCCGCTGCCGCCCCTCCCTTTTCGCCCGATTTGGCGGCGGCATCCGCTTGCGCATCAGCCGCCCATCCGCTCTCGACAAATTGCTTAAAGGCCTTGGCAGTCGAAAACACGAAGATGCCCCGGAAATCCTTTACCCCCAGCCCGAATCCAACACCGCCGGAAACCATCTTCATATAGATATCCTTGCCAGTCCGGTTATCATGGGCAACGCCCGAGCCACCCGCCGCCGAAAGAAAAATCAGGTTTATTCCTATGTTGCTGAATACTGCATAACCGGCTGCTTTTCGGATATCGCCCTTGGCCAGTGGATGCACCTTGTACAATTTCGCCAGAGTCTCGCTACGCATCTTCCGTATTTCTTTTCTCTGCTCTTCCGGAGAAGCGGCGGCCGCCAAACCGGTAAAACCCGAAAGAAAAATTCCAACAGCCACGGCTGCCAGGATATGCGTGCGGTAAATGCCCAGTTTCACGATTTCACTCCTTAACGTATATTATTCGGGGGCAAGGTCACTTTTGGAGTGGTTGATGCCTTTGCTGATCATGTTGGCAAAAAAAGGCTCTATAAGCAATCCCTCCGGAAGCAATTTACCGCGGTTATGGCACCGGGAAGATCGTTCTGTCGCAAACTCGATCAGCGAAATCTGCAAACGAGAGTTGGGGCGAAAACGGTAGCAACACTCGCCATCGCCAGCATTGCAATTGATCTCGCGCAAACAGTGCGGTGTGAACGCCTCATCTGAAAAATACGGGCGCGTCAATCGCTTGAGCTCTTCAAGCATGTAGGGCTGTGTGTCGATCCAGCGTCCAACCATCGCCGCTGACCGGTAATGAATGTACGCACCACGTCGCTATAGCGGTTCGCGGCCTCATACAGCTCCCCAATCACGCGCTCATTCTCATTTCGCACGATGATCGCCGACAAGCAGACCCGTTTGATGCCGTAGCGATGAAGGTTTTCCAGTGCCTGCAGTTTGCTGCCCAAACAGTCGCGGTTGTTGAGCAGCGTGTAGAAACGGTTGTCCAGCGTGCCGCCATCCATGGAAAGACCTACGCTCACCTTGCCGGACCAGTGAGTCAGTTCCTCCATGAACGCAGGGTCGTTGAACCTGATGCCGTTGGACGCGAAGTAAACCGTATGGCCGTGGTGCAACGCAATTTCGATCAGGTCGAAAAACGATCATTGAGGGTAGGTTTTCCGCCCAGGAAGCGCCAGTTGACAGGCCCGGGAAGGCGGGTACACGCTTCGGCAAAATAGTCATAACCGAGATCGACCTTGCTGCGCTCAGGGTTGTAGCAGAAATTGCAATCCATATTGCAACGCTCAGTCAGATCGACGTAGAGGTTGGGAAAAGGATTATTATCGATATGCCAACGCGGGTACATCAGGGACCACAAAATAGAGAACATGTTTCCGCAGACCGCCCAATCAGACGAGAATTCAGCAACCATTTTGAAACATATCCCAACCATAGAAAGCCATGCCTTGAGCCGCTGCCAATCCAGCACCATTTGCCGAGAGGATTTTTGCATCATACGTCAGTAGATGGCTGGGTATAAATTTTGAATCGGGGTTGTGAACCTGGCTTCTGGTGTGGGTGGTTTGCAAGCCGGCGGGCCATGTGGCCTGAATAAATTACCTGAACGCAAAATTCCAGTGGCTGCCTCTACAGCAGGCTATTACGATGATCGAAATTCAGCTTCGTGCCAAGTATGGTCAGTGGCAACTGAATTACCAGGGTGGCACCCGAATATTCACCCCGGCGTTTCAACCCTTGTCGACAATGCCACCTTCAACGCGTCATCCACATGTTCCAGCCACACGAACTCGAGCTTCTCCCTGGCCTCGGCGGGAATATCTTCCATATCCCTGCGGTTGCGGGCGGGCAGCATCACGGTCTTGATGCCGGCGCGCAGCGCGGCGAGCACTTTTTCTTTCACGCCGCCGATCGGCAACACGAGGCCGCGCAGGCTGATCTCGCCGGTCATCGCCACGTCGCTGCGCACCGGGCGCTGCGTGAGCAGCGAGGCGAGCGCCGTGAACATCGCGACACCGGCGCTCGGGCCGTCCTTGGGTGTTGCGCCTGCGGGCACGTGGATGTGAATGTCGGATTTATCGAGCATTTCGGCATCGATTCCCAGTTCCGCTGCACGCCCTTTCACCAGTGACAGGGCTGCCTGCACGCTTTCCTTCATCACATCGCCAAGCTGGCCGGTGACGATGAGCCTGCCGTTGCCGGGCATGCGCGCCGCTTCGATGAAGAGGATGTCGCCACCCACCGGCGTCCACGCCAGCCCGGTAGCAACGCCGGGCACGGCAGTCCGCATGGCGATCTCGGCCTCGAACTTTTGGGCGCCGAGAATGGCGGGCAGGTCGGCCGCTTCGATGGTGACGTGTTCCACGCCGCCTGCGGCAATGCGCAGCGCGACATGGCGGCATACCGAGCCGATCTCGCGCTCGAGGTTGCGCACGCCGGCTTCGCGCGTGTAGTCTTCGATGATGCTGGTCAGCGCGGCCTCGGTGATTTCGCATTGTGCCGGCAGCAGGCCGTTGCGCGAAAGCTGGCGGTCGAGCAGGTAGCGATGCGCGATTTGCAGCTTTTCCTGCGCGGTGTAGCCGGGCAACTGGATAACTTCCATGCGGTCGCGCAGCGGGCCGGGGATGGTGTCGAGCACGTTGGCGGTGCACACAAATAGCACCGACGACAGGTCGTAGGGCACCGCGAGGTAGTTGTCGCGGAAGGTGCTATTCTGCTCGGGGTCGAGCACTTCGAGCAGTGCCGATGACGGGTCGCCATGGAAGCCGCCGGCACCAAGCTTGTCCACTTCGTCGAGCATCATCACCACGTTGCGCGTCCCGGTCTTTTTCAAACCCTGGATGATGTTGCCCGGCAGCGCGCCGATGTAGGTGCGGCGATGGCCGCGTATCTCTGCCTCATCATGTACTCCGCCCAGGCTCACGCGCACGAACTCGCGCCCGGTGGCGCGCGCGATGCTCTGGCCGAGCGACGTCTTGCCTACGCCGGGCGGGCCGACGAAGCAGAGGATGGGCGCTTTGCCCTGGGGGTTGAGCTTGCGCACGGCGAGGTATTCGAGGATGCGCTTCTTGATCTTCTCCAGCCCATGGTGATCCTGGTCGAGCGTGCGGCGCGCCTCATTGATGTCGATCGCCGGCGCATCGGGCGCTTTCCATGGCAATTCGGTGAGCCAGTCGAGATAGGTGCGCACCATTGCGTATTCGCCGGCCGCTTCGGGCATGCGCTGCAGGCGCTTGAGTTCCTTCAGCGCCTGTTTCTCGATTTCTTCGGGCATGCCGGCATCGGCGATGGCCTTGGCGACTTCCTCCAGTTCGGCGGCGTCTTCTTCGTCTTCGCCAAGCTCCTTCTGGATGGTGCGAAGCTGTTCGCGCAGCAGATGCTCGCGGCCCTTCTCGCCGATCGACTGCTTGGTAAGCTGATCGATCTCCTGCGAGATGCGCAGCACCTCGGCACGGCGCGACAGGATTTCGAGCAGGCGGTCGAGCCGGGCGCGCAGATCAAAGGTCTCCAGCAACGACTGCTTCTCTTCGACAGTGGCGTCCATCAGCATGGCAATGATATCCGCAAGTTGCGACGGTGCTTCAACAGACCGCAGGCCGTTGACGATTTCCTGCGGCACCTCCTGCGGCAACATTTCGAGGACTTCGATGGCGCGCTGCTTCAATGTCAGCGCCCGCGCTTCAATCTCCTTGTTGCCCTGCGAACTGTCGGCGATGCGCTGCACGCGCGCGACGAGGAAGTCGTAGCCATCGAGGAATTGCAGCACGCGAAAACGCTCCTCGCCTTGGCAGACGACATGGTGTGCGCCGTCGGGAGCAGTAATATAACGCAGCACATTGGCGGTGGTGCCGACCCAATGCAGGTCGTCCGGACCCGGCTCTTCGACCTCACCCTTGCGCTGCAGCAGCACGCCAATCGGACACTGGGCGCGGGCCGCGAACTGGGCGGCGGCAAGCGAACGGGCGCGGCCGATGGTGATCGGTACCAAGGCGCCGGGGAATAGCACCATGTTGCGCACCGGCAGTATGATCAGCGCATCCTCGGGTAGCGGCTTCGCGGTATGCGTTGCTGCCTCGGGCGCCGTACTGGACACAGAATCGCCCTGCACGGCGAATGCGGGTGTATTGCCCTCTGCTTGCGCGGGGTTGCGGGTATCCTCGTTTTCGGTCATCGCGTTCACCTCATCTTCCTGATGGTCAGCACCATGCAGCCATTGCTCCACTGCTGCGAGTCCAGTTCAAGCCGAATCTGCGGCAGCAAAAGGCGCCGCTCGAAGTAGCCGTGGGGAATCTCCAGCCGTTCAATCGAGCAGTGGCGATCCTGCAGCGATAGCCGACGCCTGGCACGGATCAGCAGTGTGCGCCCGTCGATCTTCGCCTCGGCATTGCCGGGTGACACGCCGGGCAGCGCGACGACGACCACAAACTCGCGCTCGTCCTCGAACACGTCCACAGGCGGCTGCCATGCCACGCGCGCTCCACGCGGATAGTCGAGGCGGAAAAACTGCCGCTGCAACCGCTCGGCCTGATCCAGCATCTGGCAAGCTTCAGCCCACATCCAGTCGATAGGGTCACGTGACGGCATAAAAGACCTCCGTGCAAATTGGTTTGAAAAGTCAGCCCAATATATTATTGGGCATTCCATAATTTGCGACAACATACCCATTCGGGCTGAGGTATCGAAGCCCAAGGTTGACACAGAGTTTCACCTTTCGATACCTGATGCAACTACCAGCCATTCGACCAAGCTGCCGGAAAACGCCAGCCAAGTCGCTGGTTATCAGGGTGAGCGGTGTACTGAATTATGAAACACTCAGCAAAGGAAATGGGGGTGGTTTAACCAATTTCCAGAGCAGCCCGCTCCAAAAATAACCATAATCGAAAAAAGCAAGACTGCCACGCCTTCCAGGGTTATCTCTTCAGCAAGCCGGTAGTCGTGGAGAAATTTGAGGTTCTATTGAAGCAAAGCTGATCGCTTTTGATGATGCGGCGAATGACTGCTGTCGGGCTGCGTAATAACAAGTTTGTCTGTCAACTGTGTGCAGGGTGCATACCGCCGAAATCATAACGCGGCGACTTTCTGACTCGCCCTGTTTTTGCAATGTTTTTTTCTTTTGAAGCAACCGGCAGCTTCTATGGTGCGGTTAAATCGGCAAAGCTCTATAAGAAAATGGCAAGTTATGCGTCAGCGCACAGACGTCATTTTCTGACTGCGATCAGCACCGCCCACGCGCCGAGCACGAGGTAGCACAGCAGCGACCACTCGGGAATGCCAATAGTGAGAAATGTCCAGCCCTTCTCTGCGCATTCGCCGGAGCCGTGCATGAGTTGTTTCAGCACTTCGGTCATCGGCATGATTTCGAGCATGTAGTCCAGTCCCGGCCCGCAGGCGGGCACCTGGTCTTCGGGCAGGTTCTGCAACCAGATGTGACGCGCGGCAACGCCCACGCCGGACAGCGACAGCAGCGCGATCAGCGCCGCATAGCTGCGTTCGCCGACGCGTTTCGGGCCATGCAGCGCAGCCAGCGCGAACACCGCCAGAATGGCGATGAAAATCACGCGCTGCACCATGCACAACGGGCAGGGGTCCTGGTGCTTGACGTATTGCAGATACAGGCCGAAGCCCATCAGCCCGCTGGCAAACAACGCACCGCACAGATACAGCCAGCGATTGGAAATTTTCTGCCAGAGCTCGAACACGCTATTCCACCTCATCTATCCAAGCCGTCTGTATCGCCTCGAGCACCTTTTCGCCGCCGCGCCCGTGATCGTCATCGAAACCTTCCAGATCGACCACCCTGTTATGCAGATCAACAAAGCGCACAGTGCGCGGGTCGATCCCGGGATGTTTCTCTGCCAGCGCAATGGCGATATCGCGCACGTCTATCCATTTCATGTCATTTTTCCTTGGCCATGTTGATGCTGTATTTCGGAATCTCGACCACCAGATCCTGGTCCGCCACCACAGCCTGGCAGGACAAGCGCGAAGTCGGCTCCAGCCCCCATGCCTTGTCGAGCAAATCCTCTTCGGCCTCTTCCGCCGGCTCCAGGGAATTGAAGCCTTCGCGCAGGATGACATGGCAGGTGGTACAGGCGCAGGATTTTCCGCAGGCATGTTCGATTTCCACATCATGCTGCAACAGCGCGTCGCAAATCGAAATCCCCGGTTCGACGTCAAACAGCGTACCTTGGGGGCAAAGTTCCTCATGCGGCAGCACGATGATTTTCGGCATTACTTCGTCTCCAGTTCGGAAATTTTCCTGCCTGCCAGCACACCCGCCACACTCTTGTCCATGCGCGCCTGCGCAAAACTGACGGTGGCATCGTTCAGTGCGGCAATGGCGCGTTTGATGGCCAGATGGTCGGCAAGTTGCAGCGTATTGCGCAATGCAGCCATTTGAGTTTCGATCCGGGCGCGTCCGGCCTGGTCGAGCAAATCGCCATCCTGCTCCAGCGCATGCTGCACCGCCTCGAGCAACTGCTCAGCCTCGGTCTGCTGCTCGCGCAACGCGCGCGCCTGCATATCATCCTGCGCATGTTGCGAGGAATCCTGCAGCATGTGCGTGATCTCGGCATCGCTCAGCCCGTAGGAAGGTTTGACGGTGATCGCCGCTTCGATACCCTTGCTCATCTCGCGCGCCGACACATTCAGCAAGCCGTCGGCATCCACCTGGAAAGTCACGCGAATGCGCGCCGCGCCCGCCACCATCGCCGGAATGCCGCGCAATTCGAATTTCGCCAGCGAGCGGCAATCGCTCACCAGCTCGCGCTCGCCCTGCACCACGTGAATGCTCATCGCGGTCTGTCCGTCCTTGAAGGTAGTGAATTCCTGCGCGCGCGCGGTAGGGATGGTGCTGTTGCGCGGAATAATTTTTTCCACCAGGCCGCCCATGGTTTCGATGCCTAATGACAACGGGATCACATCCAGCAACAGCCAGTCGTCGTCGCTGCGGTTGCCTGCCAGCAGATTGGCCTGGATCGCCGCGCCCAACGCCACAACCTTGTCCGGATCGAGATTGGTCAGCGGCATTTGCCCGAAAAATTCTTTTACGGCGTGTTTCACCTGCGGCATGCGCGTCGCGCCGCCGACCAGCACCACGCCCTTGATATCCTCCACGTTCAGCTTCGCATCACGCAATGCGCGGCGCAATGGTTGCAAGGTACGCTGCACCAGATTCTGCGACATTGCATGAAATTCGCTGCGCGTCAGCACGTTGTCGATGACCTCGCCGGTCGACAGCATCGCGGTAATGTGCGTCTCGGAATGGTCAGTCAACTGCTCCTTGGCGGCGCGCGCATGGGTCAGCAACAGGCGCGTATCCCGCGGGCTGAGCGCGGAGAGATGATTTTTCTCCAGCAACCAGCAATGGATGCGCTGGTCGAAATCGTCGCCACCCAAAGCCGAATCCCCATTGGTGGACAATACCTCGAACACGCCGCGCGACAGGCGCAGGATGGAAATATCGAAGGTACCGCCGCCCAGGTCGTACACTGCATACACGCCCTCGGCGGCGTTATCCAGCCCGTAGGCAATCGCCGCCGCAGTCGGCTCGTTAAGCAAACGCAACACATTCAGCCCGGCCAGACGCGCCGCGTCTTTGGTGGCCTGGCGCTGCGCGTCATCGAAATAGGCCGGCACGGTGATGACTGCACCGACCAGTTCACCGCCCAGTGCAGTTTCGGCGCTGTTACGCAGCACCCTGAGAATCTCGGCAGAGACCTCGACCGGGCTTTTCACGCCTGCCACAGTGCGTATCTGCACCATGCCGCCTGGCAAGCCTCCCGGGGTAACGGAAGACGAAGGAGCACCCACAAAGCGATACGGCAAGCGGTTGATCTCGCCGACATCCTTGAGGCCGCGTCCCATGAAGCGTTTCACCGAGACAATGGTATTGGCGGCATCCTCGTTCTGCATGGCTTGCGCCGCCTCCCCCACCACGACACTGCCATCAGCCAGATAGCGCACTACCGAAGGCAGTATGGTGCCCCCGCTTTCGTTGTTGAGCACCACGCTGATGCCGTTGCGCACCGTGGCTACCAATGAATTAGTCGTGCCGAGGTCAATGCCCACCGCCAGCCGGTGCTGGTGCGGCAAGGTGCTCAGGCCGGGTTCGGATATCTGTAAGAGTGCCATCTAATCTATCGCGTCATAAGCGGCGTGAATCTCCTCCGCAAGTTTTTCCATAAAACGCAGCTTGCGCGCCAGTTCGGCAGCGGCCGCATAATTCTTCTCGGTGTCGATTTTAACCGCGAGCCGGCTTTCCAGTTCGCGTGTTTCACGCTGCAATCGCGCTTCCAGTCCATCCAGCGCTGCGGCATCACGCGCCTGCCGCGCTTCGCTGACTGCTTCGCGCCATTCCATCTGCGCCAGCAGGAAATCCGGCGGCATCAGGGTATTGTTTTCTTCCTGGATATCCACGCCGTGCAGCGACAACAAATAACGCGCGCGGCACAGCGGATTGCGCAACGTCTGATAAGCCTCATTCACCAGTGTGGCGCGCTGCATGGCCAGACGTTGCTCGGCATCCGGCAGGTGGGCGGATTTGTCCGGATGAACCAGCGTTTGCAATGCGTGATATTGCTGCTCAAGCTGCGCGACATCAATTCTGAAAGACTGCGCAAGGCCAAACAAATCGAAATGGTTTTGCTGAAAATCGAAACTGGCGAGCTGCATACGATTTTTAAAACGTTACGAGCGATGGCAGAACAAGGCGCGAATGGATGAGAAAGTAGCCGCCCTGACAGGTGCAGCGAAGCTTCCTGGCGCGGGAAAGGCGGCCTGCACCTGCTCCCGCAATCGGCTGGCTTCGCCAGTAAACGTGTCGCAGGTGCGGCTTACAAACGTCATCTGAAGTCCATGAGCAACGCAGTTATGCCGAGCGCAGTAGTTTTCAGACACCGAAACTCTCACCGCAGCCGCACTGGTTCTTCACATTCGGGTTGTTGAATTTGAACCCCTCATTCAGACCCTCGCGCGTGTAATCCAGCACCATGCCGTCAACGTACGGCAGGCTTTTCTGATCGACCAGCACGGTAACCCCATGGCTGGCGAACTGAAGATCATCGCCGCCCACCTCGTCGGCAAACTCCAGTTTGTAAGCCATGCCCGAACAACCGCTGGTGCGCACACCGATGCGCAAACCAACACCTTTGCCCCGCTTGGCAATAAAATTTTGCACATGCCTGGCCGCACTCTCAGTCAGCGTAATTGCCATGTTCTACCCCTTGCAAATTTCCCCGCAGGCTGGCGTCTCCACCACCGCGTTGTGTTTGTTCTTGTAATCCGCCACCGCCGCCTTGATGGCGTCTTCCGCCAGAATCGAGCAGTGGATTTTTACCGGCGGCAAGGCCAGTTCTTCTGCAATTTGCGTATTCTTGATCTGCAAGGCCTGATCAACCGTCTTGCCCTTGACCCATTCGGTTACCAGCGAGCTGGACGCGATCGCCGAGCCGCAGCCGTAAGTCTTGAACTTGGCGTCTTCGATCACGCCATCCTTGCCGACCTTGATCTGCAATTTCATCACATCGCCGCAAGCGGGGGCGCCGACCATGCCGGTCCCCACTTCCGCTGCATCCTTGTCCATGGAACCCACGTTGCGCGGATGATCGTAGTGATCCAGTAATTTTTCGCTATAAGCCATCTTAATCTCCTAAGGATTGAGGAGCGAGGAGTGAGCGATTAGGAAAACCGGTTTTTACTCGATCCTCAATCCCCGTTCCTCGATCCTGCTCTAATGTGCCGCCCACTGTACCGAACTCAAATCCACGCCGTCCTTGTACATTTCCCATAGCGGCGACAGCTCGCGCAGTCTGCCAATCTTGTTTTTCAGCAACTCGATCACGTAATCCACCTCTTCGACCGTGGTGAAACGTCCGATACTGAAGCGAATCGAGCTGTGCGC
>Ga0209000_1001908_pt1 | contig 12269 bp, 23 predicted proteins | sample RifGroD2_FD_183998 | JGI IMG/M metagenome (GOLD analysis project Ga0209000, IMG submission 183998) | Groundwater microbial communities from Rifle, Colorado, USA - Groundwater D2 (SPAdes) (version 2) | ecosystem: Environmental > Aquatic > Deep subsurface > Groundwater | place: Rifle, Colorado...
TTGTAAGAGAACTTAAAATATTGTTGGAGAAATTTGCAGGAAATATTAGCAAAACTGAAGTTGAACAACTAAGAATATTGTCAAATAATTTAAGCAAAGAATGTGGAAATATTTTATATGATTGGGGTAAGTGTTAACTTAAAAGAAGATTTTTATCGGGTATTAATAAAAATATTAGGAGGAATAAGAAATGAAAATTTGGTACGAAGAAAAAACAGAACAATTACATATAGATGGACAAGGAAGATTGGTGTTTTTGAAAGATGATGATATTGGTTTAAAAATCGAAAATGATAATTTTCCAGAAAGTATAAAATTAGCGATAGAACATCATGTATTTTATGGAATTCCAAACAAATTTAAAGGTAAAATAAAAGCATGGTGGGTAGCTACTAAATATATATTCAAAAAATAATTCAATTAAAATAATCTTTTGGTGTGATAAATAGGAAAATAAAATTATTGGAGGATACATAATTGACAAATATTTCAGAGGATGCTCTAAAATTACTAAAAGAAAAACAATACTTTAAAGAAAATGAAAAAACTTGGGAAGACTTATGTGAAAGGGTCTCAATAGCGATAGCAGAAGTAGAAACTGATGATAAAAAACAACAGATTAAAAAAGAAGTTTATGAAGCAATGTCTAATTTGGAATTCATATTTAGTACACCAGTTTTATTAAACGCAGACAAAGATAATCCAGGTCAATTATCGTCTTGCTTTGTTTTACAAACGAAAGATAATATAGAAGACATATGTTTATTAGATGCTGAATTTAGTAAGATTTTTCAACGTAATGGTGGGGCAGGTACAGATATTAGTGTATTAAGACCTGCAAAAGCAAAAGTAGATACATCTAAAGGATATGCTGGTGGAGTGACTACGTTTATGGGAAAATATGATAGAACTGCTGATGATATGACTAAATTTAATCCATCAAGAAAAGGTGCTTTAAAAATAAATCTTCAATGTTGGCATCCTCAATTATTAGATTTTATACATAGTAAAGACAATACAAGTGAATTAAAAAGAATGAATATTTCTATCTCTCTTACTGATGATTTTATGAAGGCTGTAGAAAACGATGAAAATTGGAATCTAGAATTTCCTGATTATCAATGGAATAAGGAGACTTATAATCAGGAATGGAATGGAGATTTAGAGTATTGGAAAGATAAAGGTTATCCAACCATTGTATATCAGACATTAAAAGCAAAAGAAATTTTAGAGGAAATTGCAAGATGTTCATGGGAGACAGGAGAACCAGGTGCGAATTATCAAAGTCGCATGGATGTTGATAATCCCAATAAACATTTAAGTACATTAATTTTTACAAATCCTTGCAATGAGTTTAGTAACATACCTAATTCTTCATGTAACTTAGGTAGTATTAATATATATGCTTGTATCAAAGATGGTAAATTTAATTGGGATAAATTAAAAGTCTTGTCATATAAAGCGATTAGATGGTTCGATAATATGATTTCTATTAATAAGTTACCACTAACCAAAATTCAACAAATGACTGAAGCAATTCGTCCCATTGGAATGGGAATGATGGGTTTGGCAGATGCGTTGTATGTATTAGGAATTAAATATAATTCTCAAAAAGGTTATGATTTTGCAGAGAAAATTATTAAAGTAATGAAAGATAATGCCTTAAAAGCTACAATAGATTTAGCAAAGGAACGTGGAGTTTATCCTGCTTGGGAAGGTAGTGAATGGCAACAACAGGGATTAAAAGTTAGAAATAGTTCATTACTTTCAATTGCTCCCAATGGAACAATATCATTTTTAGCAGGGGTTTCTGGAGGTTGTGAACCGCAATTTGGTCTTACATACAGTCGCAGAACATATGATAATAATATTTATTTTATAAATAATCCAACCTTTGAAAACAAACTCAAAGAATTGGGAATTTATTCAGACGAACTAATGAGTAAGATTGAAGAAAATCATGGTTCATGTCAAGGAATAAAAGAAATTCCCAAAGAAATTAGAAATATTTTTGTTACTGCTCATGACTTATCTCCTAAAGAACATGTAAATATGGTATCAATTTTGCAAAAACATGTAGATTTATCATTGTCTAAGACGGTAAATTTTTCAAGCAATGCTAGTGTAGAAGATATATATGATATTTACATTTATGCTTGGAAAGAAGGACTTAAGGGGTTGGCTGTCTATAGAGATGGATCAAGAGAAAATCAAACACTTTCCAGTGGTAAAATGTCTTCAGGAAATGAAGATAAAAAATATGTTTTAATAAATGAAACATTAGATATTGCAAATTCCGTAAGATTAAAAATTAAAACTGGATGTGGATCAATGTGGTTAACACTCGTATATGATAATGATAATAATTTGTGTGAGATATTTTCTCAATCAGGAAGTACGGGTGGCTGTCGCGGAATGACAGAAGGATTAAGTAGATCAGTGTCATTATTGTTAAGAGCAAATGTTGATCCTCTACAAGTTATTGATCAACTTCAAAGTGTTAGTTGTGATGTAAGTAAAGAGGCTAGAAAAAAAGATAAAACCATTGGGAAAAGCTGTGCTGATTCTATAGCAAAACAAATGCTAAAATTCATTAATGGAGAACTGAGTGCAAGTATTAAACCTATTGCTAATACTGAAATACAACAACCTATTAAAAATCAAATCTCAAAGTCAGAATGTCCAGATTGTGGGAAAAAGTTAAAACATGAAAGTGGTTGCATTAGTTGTGTTTGCGGATATTCTAAGTGTTCATAGTAACATTAATACAAAAATAAATAAAAGAAAAGAGGAAAATAGAAATGAACAAAGAACAATTAAAATCTAAATATGGTGATGTAGAAGTATTTGTAGTAAGTAATGAGTTAACAAAGGATTTTAATACATTTGTTGAATTAGACAAGGATAATAAATATAGTGACATCTTCAATTCAGTAGGAAAATTCATTCCACGCTATGATGCAGAATTAAATTTTGAACATCGTCAAATCATTCCCTATTGCTTAGTAAAATGTCATGATAACTATTTCATCACTCGTAGACTTGAAGGTGATGCAAGACTTACAGGAAAGTATTCTCTAGGCGTAGGAGGACATCTAGAGCGTGTAGATGGTACAGATAATGATTATATTAAGTCTGGAATGATGCGTGAATTGGATGAGGAGATTAGTATTAAATCAGACATTAAATCTATTGATCTTATTGGTATGATTTGTTCCAATAATACAGAAGTGGACTCAGTACATTTGGGTCTTGTGTATGTCGTTGAAGTTGCTGGATTAGATGTCAGTGTAAAAGAAACTGAAACATTAGTTGGAGATTGGATTTCTAAAAAAGATTTGCTTAATTTTGAAGGTGAGTTAGAATCTTGGAGTAAGATTTCAGTGGAGCAATTTATCAAGTAAATGCAAAAAAAATATGGAGAGGTTTAAAATACCTCTCCTACCCTCACAGAAAGGAATCAACAAAATGCAAATCATAAATTGGGATGACTATTTCATGTCCGTAGCATACATATCATCATTGCGTAGTAAAGATCCAAGAACACAAGTTGGTGCATGTATAGTGGACACTAACCATAGAATCATATCTACTGGTTACAATGGTATGCCGAACAATTGTAATGATTCAGAAATGCCTTGGGAGTCAAAAGAAGGATTAGAAAGTAAATATCTATATGTAGTACACTCGGAATTAAATGCAATACTTTATGCTAAAAATGATTTAAATGGATGTATTCTTTACTCCACATTATTTCCTTGTAACGAGTGTTCTAAAACAATTGTCCAATCTGGAATATCTGAAGTAGTATATCTAAGTGATAAATACAAGGATATGGAACAAACAATTGCTTCTAGATTTATTCTAAATATGGCAGGAGTAAAGTATAGGCAGTTAATTAGTGATACTAAGATAGAGATTAAATTAAATATTGAGGAGTGATATAAATGAATAAATATTTTAATTTTACTAGTTCAATTATATGGTTTACGATGCTTGGAATGTTTTTATATAATCCACATCAATACACAATAACTTCTACTGGTATTATGCTTGGTTTGTTAGGAGTACAATTTGGTTATCATTGTGCAAGAGATATTAAAGATGAAAAACACAGTAAATAATATAAACAATTTATCGTATTTTGAAAGGAGTAAATAAAAATGGCATATTTAGCTTATGGAATGGCATGGGTATCTACAGCTATAGCAACTTCAGTTGGGATTTATTATACAAAAGATGCAGACTGTCTTTGGGCAATGTTAATTCCTGCAATGATTAGTATAAGTTTTGGCAGTAAGGACAAGACAAATAATAAAGCATAGAAATAGAAAGGAAACATTAAAAATGCAAACATCCTACTACGCAAAATACAAAGGAGATAATGCTGTATCAATTGCATTAAGTAGACCACAATGGTACAAAAATTGTAGAGAATACAAGAAACTCGCTCCAAGTTGGGATTTATTAAATAAATATAAACAAGATAAAGATGAGATATATTACATAAAACATTATTATAAAGATGTATTAGACAAACTTGATCCACAACAAGTATATGAAGAATTAGGTGAAAATGCTATATTATTATGTTGGGAGAAAGATGGATTCTGTCATAGATTTATCGTTGCCAAGTGGTTAGAAGATAAATTAGGAATTGAAATTAAAGAATATATTAAGGAGTGAATCTAAACAATGCATAAAACTATTGTAGTAAATATATTTGGAGGCCCATCAGCAGGTAAATCCACTACTTCTGCAGGAATATTTTATGAATTAAAACGTCAAGGTATTCGTTGTGAACTTGTTACTGAATATGCAAAAAGTAAAGTTTGGGAAGAAAGTTATAAAGTATTAGAAGATCAGATTTATATTTTCGGTAAACAAAATCATAAAATGTTTACAGTTAAAGGAAAAGTAGATGTTATTATCACAGATTCACCTCTTTTACTATCTTTATATTATGGAAAAGAATTAACTTCTAGTTTTAAAGGATTAGTTACTGAAACACATAATAGTTATCATAATATGAATTATTTCATTAATAATCTTGGAGAATATGACTCTGTTGGTAGAATGCAAACCGAAGAGGAATCTTTAATTATTAGTGGTCATATTTTAGATATTCTTAAAGATGGTAAATTTCATCATACTGTATTAAATAAAACTAACCTTGTAGTAGATTTTATTATAGGAGATATCTATAAAGAACTTGTTAAAATGAAAGGTGAATAAATAATGAAAATTAATGATTCAGTAATGAATATTCCACAAAAAGGAGTTGCATCAAAAATGAAACCATGCGTACATTTCGACAGTGGAGTTTGTTATTCACCTGATTGGGAAGAACCATTTGGTGAAGGATGTTTGCTGAACCATAAAGATTCATGTCCTCATTATAGTCCAACTACTTTAATGACAGGAAAAGACAAATTAATGGAATATTTAGTAATGAATATGTGTCAAGATAGGTTTAAATTAAATAGACTTATTATCACTTGTAAGGATGACTCTAGATGTGCTGAATGTTGGAAATTAGCATTGGAGGAAGAATTTAATGAATAAACTACCAGAACCAAAATGGGATAAACCTCCTGTAAACAATAAGACAATAAATATGGAAAATAAACTATTATCACTTAAAGAACAATTCTGTAATTGGTATTGTCCAAACAAAGGTAATGTTGAAGATTGTAGATGCTCTGGTACTATAGAATGTGTAGAATGTGAAAATACAATTGAATGTAATCAAATCCAAGAAATATATGTTGATTTTTGTGAAGAATGTAAAATTTCAGATTATATTGCATTCATCAGAGACGAACTATAATATTCACTATTCTATTTTTTCTAATTAAACATAAAATAAAACGACAGAAAGGAGGTGGCATAAGAAAGGAGGATTAATCTATAAATGGAAGAACTGAAAGAATGGTTGATTAATGAAATTAATTCTATTGATAAAGACCATTATAATGAAAGCGTTTATATGTGGAATAAAGGGTTTAAGAAAGCTTTGTTGGAAACTTTAGATAAATTAAAAACGATTGAAAAGGAAGGAGTGGAATAAATATAGAAAATCTATTACAATTTCAAGAAGAATTATCTGTAAAATTTAAATATCGTAAACTCAATAAATCTCTATCAGTAGAAGTCAGACAAAAATATTTAGACAATTTACCATCAAAATTAAATATTAATGGTGATATTAATTTTAAAATATATAGTCTAGATAATACGCTCATATCAAATGGTTATAATCGTATTGTAATTGGTGATTATGGAGCGTTTATTGAGTTTGATAAAGATCAAATTCAATGCGAACTTAAAATAAAGGAAGGTCAAGAATATAGAATTAATAATCCTAAATACAGTGAAAATATAAAATATTATTGGTTAACCCCTAAAGACAATAGTGATATGAAGGTCTATTATCAAAAAAGAACTGTCAGTTATGCTGATTATTTACCGGATATGTATTATGTTTCACCATATGAAATTTTATTATAAAGGAGTGTGTTACAAATGTTTATTGATAAATTATTTGAACTAAATAAATGTGAATTAAGTAGTGCAGATGGATACAAATATGTAATTACTACATATGAATACGAAACTACAATTGAATATTTTGAAAAAGATATTGAAGATGGTAAAATGAAATCAAGGTGTAGTAAGTATAATATACCTAGTTGTCATGATATTCAAATTTGTGAGAAGGTTATTGAGTTAAGAAAAGCATTTAAATAATGAAAGGAGTGAAATAAATAATGACAATAAGAACTGAACACATTGATGTATCATTCAATCTTAAACTTCAAAAAGACTTGCAAGAACATGAAGTAATTTGCTCTCATTGTGGAGGAACCGGACTTCAAGTAGATGATAATCCTTTTGGTCTTCGAGAAGAAAATAGTAAAATTCATTTCCCATATAAACAACAAACTATTAGAGGTTGTAATCATTGTTATAATGGAGTTCAAAGTAAATGTTTACATTGTGGAAAGATATTAGTTAGAGGAACTTCTAGGTGTGATTGTAAACAGTCAAATTTAGAACGTCTTCAAGAACAATATGAAAAAGATGTAGAGATATGGAATAAAGCAAAAAAGATTAGTTACGAACAAGCAACAAATGATTTTATTATGATTTATATTGAAAATTATGATAAATATCTTATGGTTGAAGAATTAGAAGAATGGATAGAAGATAAAGAAGATGAAAATGACAATTTAATATGTCGTGAAGAATTAAGAGTTTATGGTACATATATTATGGAATTATCTATAGATGCCTCTGATATTATTGAAAATGCTTGTAGTGATTTACATGAAGATGCTAGAGATAATATTTCAGTACAAGAAGAGGAAAAACTTCAAACATTATTAGATAAATGGTGTGAAGACAATGGTGCTGGTACTACTAGTTATTATACTGATTTTAAGGTTGGAATATTGCTATGATTATTATTGTAGGTTCAAAATCAGAAATAGAATCAGATATATGTAGATTAAAGTGTCCAGAACAATATTTTATTGAAAGAAATGGTTATTGTCCTAAAGGGGATGAAGAAAATTGTATCAATTGTATGACTAAAACTTATAATTTGAACATTATGATGAAATAATGAATTTATTCTAAATTAAGAAAGGAAGATACAAATGTTTAATGGAACTATAGAAATGAATAACGAATATCACGCTATGAGATCAATCGATTCTATTTTTACAGTTATTGAGAACTTTAGAAAGAAATTTAACTTAACTATAATTGATATTAAGAAAGAGACAACTGTCAATTTAGAAAAATTTACATTTGAATTATCACAAACAACAGTTACTTTTTCTTTTGCTTCATTTAATCGAAAGTGTGAAATTATTACATATGATGAATTAGATAAATTTTGTGAAAGATATAATTATCTAAATTACTATTTAACTGATTTTGATTTTAAAGTTGATGATGAAATTTATTACAATCATAAGATGGGAATTGTTACAGAAATTATAGATGATAATTATATTAGTGTAATATTAAATGGAAATGAATCATCTAAAAAAGAATATAAGTGTTGGGGAATGAGATTAAATTAAGGAGTTGATTAAGTGAAACTTAGAGACTTAATTATTGAATTAGAAAAACTCGACCTTCAAGGCAAAGGAGATTATGAAGTTAAAGTTGTGTTTTGGAGTAATGAAGTTATCTTAGAAGATGTTTTATATAGTGATGCTTCTAAAGAAATAATACTTTGAAAAACCTATTTGAAAGGAGTAATATATTTGAAAAAAATTAAACAATGTGAAAAATGTGGTTATTTATCTTATTGGGACTCATATTTCCAAGCATATATTTGTAATACATGCCAACATAAAGAGAAACACATTAAAAACAAATATAAAGTAATTACTCTGTGTGGCAGTACAAAATTTAAAGATGATTTTATTAAAGCACAAAAAGAATTGACACTTCAAGGTAATATAGTTATCTCAGTTGGATTATTTGGTCATGCCGATGGAGATTATCAAACGGTTCTTACCGAAGATATTAAAATTATGTTAGATGATATGCATAAGAGAAAAATTGATATAGCAGATGAGATTTATGTAATCAATAAAGATGGATATATAGGGAGTAGTACAAGAAGTGAAATTGAATATGCAGAGAATAATGGTAAAATTATTAATTATTTAGAGCATATTCATGATTTAATAAAAGATAATGGTTTTCTGTAGGTTTAAAAGATAAACTTAAAAGGAAAGGAGGATAAATAAATGATCATAAATCAAGAACAATGGATTCTACAAGCAATGGATAAATTCAACTTCAAATTAGTAGAAGAATTCATGAATGAATATAAATTATCTGAAATAGATGCCAGAAGGGGTTTAGCAGAAATATATTATCATAATGAATTTGAAGTTGTTTAATTTATTTAAAACTTAATTATTAATAGTAAAGGAGGAAAATTGATTTGGATATTCTACTCTACAACTCAAAAGATGAGATAGTAACCGCATACACCTCTAATAATCCAAATTATGAACTCAATGATCAAATTACAATCAAAGGAAGCAACAAAAACTATAAGGTATTTGATATCAATAAGTATCATGTTATGGGTAGAGAACAACATGTAGCATTAGAATTAAAAGTTGTAAAATAAATCATAGGTATAAATTACAAAATAATATTAAAGAAAGGGTGTGAATATTATGGACAAAGATGAACGTGTTGTCTGTACAGATTGTGTTAATTGGGACAAATTAAATAAAAGATTAAGGAATTATTTTAGTTGCAATACTGCACTATGTTTTCGATGCGAGTGTAACAATTGTAGTTGTTACGATCCCACCAGTACCAGAAGATTTGAAACAAGGCCATTATTTATAAGGAAGAGTTGATGTTGTCACATAAATATAATGAATCTAAAGTGAAATAAGCAATAGAAAAATACAATTATTATTTCACTTTGTCAATATTTATGAAATAAATAAATTTAAAAGGAGAATAATTAATATGAGAAATAATGTAAATATATTAAACAAAGAGATTTTAACCAAAGAGGAATTAGAATCAAAACATTACGAAAAAATGATGGGATTTTTAATTACTGACTTTGAGGGAAGAGATTTTAATGAGTGCGATGTAATTCTTAGACAAATTATTAAGGTCTCATATGATCTATTAAACGAGCCTAATGTATTAAAGTAGAAATGATTTGTGAGCGACAGAATGGCATGTAGGTTGATTTAGAAATTTATTAGGGTATGAATTGTTGAGGATTGATTTATGAAGTCTTAGATGTGTCAAATTAGAGGAGGAATATATTATGAAAGAATTTGATTTAGAATGGTTTAATTTAAAAACATTGAACAAACAAATATCTATTGAATCAGTACATACGGAAGATGGCCTACTTGGAATAAAACTTTTTGATCTAATTGTAAATGATTGTGCATTAGAATCAGCAAAATATTGGAATGGTTATTTACTTAAAATTAATGATGGAAGTATAAATATTTATTTTAGTGAATGTGAGCAAAGCAAGGCCGAAGAATGTAGTCATGTATTACAAATGTTTAGAGAAGGAGAACTGGTGGCAGATATTTTATTACCAGATGGTGATTGCTGGGAAGATGATAGGGAAATAGGGTTTGTTCAGTATTGATTATTAAATTGACTTTGTGTATAAAGTAATATATAATATTGTTAGTTGGAGTACATATAAAATAAATTGTAAGGGTGGTGAAAATTATAGCAAAGGGAAAATCATTGTTATCACAAACATCAAGTAAACCTAAGAAAGAAAATAAATATGGCGAAGTATCATCCATAGTAAAAGATTATGAATTTAATGAAGGAGATAGAGTTGTATTTTTAGGGTTGGTTAGTGACTATAGAGGACTAGAATGTACAATTGTAAAAAGAAATATGAAAAAGAAAACCACGGACTATTATGTTGTAAAGTTCGATGACGGAAAGATAATTGAATCTGTTGTTTATGGATTTTTAAGAACTCCTGAACAATATGAATTAGAATTAGAAGAACAAAAAAATAAAAGTGAAGATGATCATAGTGATTTACCTGAAATTGAATTAGAAATGATTAAGAATGGTATAGAAAGTCATAAGAATTATCATTCTTGCCTCTCACCTTTAAATTTCCATTATATGGACTGCATTTCCTGCACTTATAAATCAAAGTGTGTATATGAGAATAAATTTGACTATAAAAAAGCTAAATATAATTAAGAGAGGAAGATTATATTGATTAAAGTAGAAAATATATCGGTAATGAATTTTAAAAATGCTCTTAGAGGGGCTAGAAATCCTTTAGAAAGTTGGAATCAATCAGACAGTTTTATTTGGCGTGAAGATGGATCATTCGTTATAGGAGAAAAAGATTTATCACTTGCACTTAAACTTATTAAAGGTGGCTCTGATCACTCTAAATTTCTTAGACAGATATTTGTTTCAATGGATATAACTGCTCCTATGTCATGGTGGTGGGATTTTGATACATATAAGGTTTCAACTGTAAGAAATAGTACAAGTAGAATGCACAAATTAGGAACCAGATTATTAACAATTGATGATTTTAGTTATGATAACCAAGATGGAGAAATAAATATTACTCCATTGAGAAAATATGTAATGGATGATTTAAACAAACGCATATTAGAATATCAACAATTAAAAGAAACAGATATTAAATCTGCAATGAAATTATGGAGAGAAATTGTATTTGATTCTCCTCAGAATTATAATTTTTTATCAACATGGACTGGAAATTATGAAAATCTTAGAAATGTATATCATGGTAGAAAAAATCATAAACAAAGAGAGTTTCCTGATTTTTGTGAGGTTATTGAAAGATTACCATATAGTCAATTAATTACTGTTGAGAGGAAGAGATAGATAATATGGATATAATTTTGTTTGGAGAAATGGGGGCAGGTAAGAGCACTGTAGCAAATTACTTAAGAGATAACTATGGTTATTCTAAATTTTCTCTTGGTGCAAAAATTCACTCTGAATGTGAACTATATAATAAACACGATAGACAACATATGCAAAAATATGGACAAATGATGAGAGAGATATTTGGAATTAATATTTGGTGTGATTATGTCAAACATCAAAGTATTAATACAGACAAAGTAGTAATAGATGATGCACGACAAATTAATGAATATGATTACTTTATTGATTTAGAATTTTTACCAATTGCAGTTGTAGCAGATGATAATAAACGAATTGAAAGACTTAAGCAAAGAGTTAATTATGTTATTGATCCAAATACCTTTAATCATGAGACTGAGGTTCAAGCTAGAATTTGTGCTAATAAGTGTAAAATAAAAATTTATAATAATTCAGATGATATGAATGAATTAATTGAAGCAATAGAATTTAAATTAGGTGAATATTTGGGAGGGAATATTTAATGTACGTATATCTCGCTGGAGCATTAACTATCCATCATAGAAACAATGAATTTCATAAAGCTACTAATTGGAGAAACAAATTTAAATCTTGGGCATCTAATAATTCAGTAAATACATTTGATCCTTGTATTAATTTTCTAAGAGAAATAAATCATACATACGATCCTAAGATTGTGGTTGACCAAAATAATTATTACATTAATAAATCAGATATTTGTATTGTTTGCTTAGATTCTATAGATTTCAGTCCTGGAACTATCTTTGAATTAACTAGATTTAAAGAATTAGGAAAACCAGTTATTGCATTTGGAAGTGATAAACATT
>Ga0209000_1001911_pt1 | contig 12246 bp, 8 predicted proteins | sample RifGroD2_FD_183998 | JGI IMG/M metagenome (GOLD analysis project Ga0209000, IMG submission 183998) | Groundwater microbial communities from Rifle, Colorado, USA - Groundwater D2 (SPAdes) (version 2) | ecosystem: Environmental > Aquatic > Deep subsurface > Groundwater | place: Rifle, Colorado...
ACCCTGGTGATGATAGCGGTAGGGCAACACCTCTTCCCATTCCGAACAGAGAAGTTAAGACTACCAGCGCCGAAAATACTGAACAGAAAGTTTGGGAATATAGGTCGTCGCCGGGGTTTTGTTTTTGTTTTCAACTATAATTTACAATCCCAAAGTATTATCAGCTTAATATGCTAATCCTCGTTCGAACCATAGCACTTCGTGCTATAGAATCGAACTAAGGTCGTCGCCGGGGTTTTTGTATGCCGGACTTTTTTGTTTCGCGAGTTTAAATTACAATCCCAAAATATTATTTGCTTAATTTTTTTCTAGACGCGACTTATAAGCACTCATGGCAGGGTGCTAATTTTTTACCCAATCTCCCTGTGACCGGGCTTTCCCAAAAACCCTAGATTTCCCCGTATTTTCACGTTATAATCTCCCCGTTCCCTTCTATAAAGATCGGAAGAAAGGAGGTTTTTGCTTGAGAAGGTTTCCGGTAGAAATACGAAAGAAGCCCGAAAAGCAAATACCCGAAAAATGTCAAAATCATCAAAGGTTCGTAAGCCGGAATCGGCTATGGCCAAGCTTTTAACCGATAAAGATCTACAGATGAAAGATCTTAGACCCGGAGATTTAGTAGAAGGTATTGTTGTTAGTGTTTCTCACAGTGAGGTTTTGCTCGATGTAGGAGCAAAATCGGAAGGTGTCGTCTCAGGTTCCGATATAGCGGACGCTGACGAGTCCTTTAAACACTTAAAGGTTGGGGACACAATCCTTGCTAAGGTTGTGCAGTCAGAGAATCAACAGGGCTATGTTGTTCTGTCTTTGAGAAAAGCTGAAAAGGACAAGAAGTGGAAGGGCGCCGAAGACGCGCTAGCTACAGGCTCGGTTCTTGAAGCTACCATCATTGAATATAACAAGGGCGGTTTATTGTGCGATTGTGCGGGATTGAGAGGTTTTATTCCCCTATCTCACCTTGATAGAAGCCATTTTGCCAATGATATTGCGAAGTTTGCAGCCGGTAGCGAGGCTGAGTTGAAGGAGTCCCTGAAGGCTTTGGCCGGAAAGGTCATTAAAGTAAAAGTTATTGAGCTTGACCCCTTGAAAAACCGCTTCGTATTGTCTGAAAAAGACGCAATGAGTACATACAGCGACGAAAGCAGAGAAAAGAGATTGCAGGAAATAGCCGCCGGTACAACACTCGAAGGAATAGTTACGGGAATAATGCCGTTCGGAGTCTTTATAGACTTGGATGGAGTGGAAGGTTTGGTACACATAAGCGAAATAGCCTGGGAAAAGGTTAATAACCCCTCCTCATATTTTTCAGTAGGACAAACGGTTAAAGTTATGGTTCTTGGCATCGACGAACAGAGCAAGAAGCTGGCTTTAAGCGTGAAAAGACTTACTCCAAATCCCTGGGAAACTGTGGAGAAAAGTTACCCGGTTGGAACCAAGGTCAAAGGAATTGTCAGCAAAGTTGTTCCTTTCGGAGCCTTTGTGACAATAGAAAAAGGATTAGACGGCCTGATACACATATCCGAAGCCGCGGGACCTTTGAAAGAGGGCGAAGAGGTAGAAGCTATTGTTATACAGGTTGACGGTACCAATCAAAAACTTGCGTTAAGCACCAGACCACAAGAATAAGGATTTTACTTAGAAATTGAATTTCAGTCCCCTGCCTTCCGAGGCGGGGGACTTGCAGATAATGCTAATAGACAGACTTACACAAAGAGCAAAGTCAGTTTTACTCAAACTTCCTGAGAAGGAAGCTATTTCAAGTGCCAAAGTACTTGTCGCAATAACAGAAGAGAGTGGAATGGGTAATACTATTCTCCAGGCACTCGGAATTTATAATCTCAACAAGAGAAAAATGGTTTCTTTAAACGATCTGACACGTGAGGCTTTTGTTCAGGCAGCGAATTTCGAGCACATGTACGTGGGAACCGAGCACCTGATTTTAGCCCTTTTCAAAATGTGCGAATCCCCCGATTTCAGCCGTCTGCGCTTTGAGCTTATAAAACTAAGTGTTTTTCCCAATACCATAAAATCTATAGATAAGAATAAAAAAACTCCGATACTTGATACTTTCGGTGAAAATTTGAATCAGAAGACCGTGCGTAATATGGACAAACCTCTTGTATACAGGACAGTTTATGAATCTCTCGTAGCTTCGTTACTTTTGAAAAATACTCCTAACGTTCTAATCCTGGGGGAGCCGGGTGTGGGAAAGAGGGCGCTGGTAGAACTTTTGGCGAGAAACATTTCCTCTTTGGACGTCCCGCCCGCGTTGGTAGGATACCAGGTCATAGAGTTCGATATGCTGGCTTTCATGACAAGTCTGATGAACAAAAGCGGGATAGAGACGGGGCTCGCGCAGTTGTCGGATGAACTGAGGTCCTTAAACCGTGTAATACTTTTTATTAAAAACTTTCAAAACTCTTTCTTTGCAACGCCAATGGGATTCTCCATGCCGATTTTTTACTCAATGTTTAAGTCCGCTTTGGATAATTCGGACATAAAAATAATAGCGACGATGGCCTCTACCTTATATGAAAAGCTTGGCGCGGATAATGAACACATCCTTGAGGACTTCGGGACGGTTGAAGTAATAGAGCCCACCGAAAAAGAAACCCAGAAAATACTTGAAAGCACGGCGTTGTACTTAAGCGAATTTCACAACGTGGATATCACAAAAACCATGGTCAACCTCATTTATAAAAAAGCGAAAGAACTGGAAAGTGACGACAAATTTCCACAGAAGGGCGTGGATCTTATGGACCACTGTTGCACGTTTGTCATTCTTAAAAAGAGCAGAATACCCGAGAGCTACAAGGAGATGGTGGATAAGAGATTTGATATTCTCAGCCAGCTTCAGGTAACCCTGGACGAAGGTAAATACGAGAAAGCCCTTCACTTAAGGAAAAAAATCAAGAACTACGACCAGAAATTATCCTCAAAAGAAGAGAAAATATTTATCCCCGAGAAAAAACTGAAGATGACATCGGAAGATATTAACGAAGCAGTGTCTATTTTTAGAGAAGAGCGGGAAATGGATGAGGACAAGGCAGGTTTAAAGAACTTGTCCCTTCTTTCGGAAAAAATAAGAGCCAGAATAGTTGGTCAGGATGAAGCGGTAAACCTGGTTGCAAAAAGCCTGGTCCGTTCAAGACTTGGCCTAAGATCAAGAAAAAGACCGGTCGGAAACTTTCTGTTCCTCGGTCCCACAGGTGTAGGAAAGACGGAGATGGCCAAGGTACTGGCCGAACTGTTCTTCGGATCCAAATCTCTGATCAGACTAGACATGAGCGACTTCTCGGAGAAGCACAATGTTGCTAGATTGGTAGGTGCTCCCCCGGGGTATGTCGGTTACGGAGAAGGCGGCGAACTAACGTCGAAAATAGAGGCAAAACCGGATAGTGTGGTGTTATTCGATGAAATCGAGAAGGCCCACCCGGATGTTTTGAACGTCTTGCTCCAGATAATGGAGGAGGGGGAGCTTGTGGATGCCAAGGGTACCGCGTACGACTTTTCGCACGCCGTTGTAATTCTAACCAGCAATTTGGGTACGGAAATATTGCATAACAACGAAATCGGTTTCGAAGAAAAAACTATTAGTGATAAATCAGTCGAAGGAAGGTTAAGAAACAACCTGAAAAAGATTTTAAAACCCGAGCTTCTGAATAGGTTCGACGAAATCATTATTTTCAAGCGGTTACAAAGGGAAAACCAACTTAGAGTATTAGAATTACTCACAAAGGAGATTAACGTTACACTTAAAGCCCAAAGTATCACTTTAAACGTCTCAAAAGAGGTTAAGGAATATTTACTGGAAAAGGGCGGTTCCCTCGAATATGGGGCGAGGGCTCTTAGAAGAACCCTTGAAAAAGAACTCGTAGACGCTTTAGCCGAATACCTTTTACACCACGAGAAAAGACCGTTGTCACTTTGTGCTTCGATGTCTGAAGGGGATATACACATATCCGCTAAAAAAGCTAAAAATTGTTAAGATAGTAATATGCCGAAAATCAGAACGGTGTACACATGCCAAAATTGTAATTACCAGGCTTCTCATTGGGTCGGGCAATGCCCTCAGTGCGGAGAATGGAATACCTTTATAGAGGATGTAGTAGTTAGTCAAAATTCCAAATCCGGTTCCCACGCGGGAAAAGGCGTTACTATTGCACCTATCCAACTTTCCAAAATTTCCACCAAGAATATAAAAAGGCTTTCCTCAAATATTTCAGAATTCGACAGAGTTCTGGGAGGGGGTTTTGTTCCGGGACAGGTAGTGCTGTTGGCAGGAGAGCCCGGTATAGGTAAGAGCACCATCCTTACGGATATCGCAAAAAGCCTCGGAGACAAAAAGATACTTTATGTCGCAGGAGAAGAAAGTCCCGATCAAATTAAGATAAGAGCTGAAAGAATGGGCTATCCCGCTGAAAATTTATTTATACTCCAGGAGTCCGGAGTAGAGCAGATAATCTCGGTTGCCGAAGCGGAAAAAGATTTAGCGTTAATTATTGTAGATTCAGTTCAGACGATTTATTCAGACGAAATCGCCGGTATTTCAGGCTCTCTTCCTCAGGTACGCGGATGTACTCAGCTTCTAACAATGGCCGCGAAGCGTACCGGAATCCCGGTAGTGCTTGTCGGGCATGTAAATAAAGAAGGAGTTGTAGCAGGTCCGAAGGTTTTGGAACACATTGTCGACACAATCTTATATCTGGAAGGTGACCCCCAGCATATGTTCAGGATGCTAAGAACAAGTAAGAACCGTTTCGGCCCGGTGTCGGAAGTAGGGATATTCGAAATGCAGGAAAAAGGTATGAAAGAGGTCAAAAATCCTTCAGAGCTTTTCCTTGAAGAGCACGTTGCAGGAACTTCGGGATCTTGTATTGCGGTGGTTATGGAAGGATACAGGCCGCTGTTATTCGAAGTACAAGCTTTAACAATAAGAACCAGCTTCGGGTATCCCAGGAGGACTGCCAGCGGGTTTAATGCCAACCGTCTCCAGGTCCTTGTAGCAACCATCGAGAAAAGAACCGGAATAGACCTCAGTGGACACGATATCTATCTAAACATTGCAGGAGGTTTCAAGATTAGTGAGTACGCTGCCGATTTGGCTGTCTGCATCGCCGTAATCTCTTCGGTAAAAGACTTGCCGATAAAGGAGAAAAGCGTAGTATACGGCGAAGTAGGTCTAAATGGCGAGGTAAGAAGGGTTTCTCATACTGAAAAAAGGTCGAAAGAGGCAAAAAAGCTCGGTTTTGAAATAATTATCTCTCCCGAAACTGCTAAAAGTTTGAACGAGGCAGTATCAAAGGCTCTGTCCAAAGGATACAATTTAGATAGTGGAAAACACGCTAAACAAAACACAACAGAAAGCAAAAGGTATAACGCAGTTAAGCCGGTTTAACATCTGGGTCAGAATTGCCTTTGCGATAATATTCTTTATCTTAGGTTTCAACCTTTCAAGATCGGCGTTTTTTATGGAACTCCCTTTTTTCGGTTACCATACTGTATGGGAAGTTCTCATATCCGCAGCTGCGGGGTTAATCGGATTTTACGTTTTCCCCCTGTTCTTAATAAGCGCTCAGTACTGGATTGAAGCCACAATCAATAAGGTTGTGAATGAGATAGTGACCAACTTTTGGGATCAGCAATCCCGAAAGATACAGGAAGCAAGGCGGGAAAAGCAAAAAAGGAAGGTTGAAGAAGAAGATTCGAAAAGAAAGTCGGATTGGGAGCATGCCGTAGTTTTGGACACATCGGTGCTTGTGGACGGAAGAGTAGTTGATATTGTAAAAACCGGGTTTTTGGATCACCGGCTCATAATTATTCAGGCAGTATTAGATGAACTTCAAACCATTGCCGACAGTAAAGATAAACTGAAACGCCAACGGGGCAGGCGCGGATTAGATGTTGCGAAGGAACTTAAGAAACATTCGAAAGTTGTTATTCCTGACATAGGGGCTAACGGAAAAGGCGTGGATGCCAAACTCGTTTCCTTTGCCAAGGAACACAAATTAAAACTTATGACCATGGACTTTAATTTGAACAAAGTAGCACAGGTGTCCGGTGTTAAAACCTTAAATTTAAATGATTTAATAAACGGTTTGAAAACAATTATGCTACCGGGCGAGGCAATAAAGATAAAAGTTGTACAGCAGGGCAAGGAGAAAGAGCAGGGGGTAGGATACTTGCCTGACGGTACCATGATAATCGTAGAGGGAGCAAAAGAGCGCGTGGGGGACGAGGTAGACGCCGTAGTATCGAAAATAATACAATCATCCGCAGGAAGAATCATATTCTCGAAAGTATCGGAACAGCTCAGGAATTAGAGCCTAAGTATCTTCCAATATAAAAGTAAATAGAGTATTTTGCGCGGGAGAGGAGTGTGAATGAGAGCACAAAAAAACACTCCACTAGAAGCGACATAAATAGCGGCGACCGCAGAGTGTTTTTTGTCGAAGCGTTTTGCAATCTAAGATTGCAATAAGTCCATGCTTCAGAGCAGCCGAAGCATGATTTAAATAAACTTTATATTATTTACCACGCATAACAAGCGACGAAGATTAGTCCGAAGAGCGTGTTTTTTATGAGGGACACGAAGTTCTGTATTATAATCTTACGTGCGTTGCTGTTATAGAAGTATGTACTATTGTACAGTTGTACGTAGATAATAGATTTACCATTACCCTATAAGTTATAAATAACGTGTGGATAACTTTTAGGATTGTGGGTAACTATTAAAGGAGGCCAAAATGGAGTTTAATAAAATAAAAACAACCGTATTAATTGATAAGACGCTCAAAAAGCTAGCTCAGGTACATGCGATACAAAACGATATGACTCTGGGGGAGCTGATTGAGGAGGGTTTGAGAAAGATTCTGGTGTAGCTTTCCTTTACCGGGTTTGCTATTCTTGCAAAATTTTGCTCGTATACTTTATTTACCCAACCTTGCCCTATTAGCTATTAAATATGCTATAAAACCAATGTAACCCGCCGTATTTACATGACTTATAGTGTGTGATATAATGCGGTAAACAATAATTAAAGGAGGAGAGATGTTAGAATTTGTGCTCGGCGTTATTTTCGGCCTTTTTTTATTTAGGCGGATCAAGGCGGTAATTATCTTCTTGGTCATATACATCTTAATCATGCTGGTCGCAATTTCTCTTGACTTTGGTCCTGTTAACGTAAGTGCTTTTTTGTGGCAGGGCAGCGGACTTTTGCTCGGTGCTTACCTCAAAGCAATAATGGACAAGGGCAAAGTCAACAGACTTGAAGTGGAACGTCAGAAAAAAGAAGCGGAAAAGCTCAAAAATAAGAGAGCTGAAGAACCTAGGGAAGCAGAAAAGAAAGAAGAGGAAAAGGCCCCTGAAGAAGAACAAGAAGAAGAGCAAGAGCAAGATTCGGACGAACTTCCTCAGCTTAACGAATGGAAAGATTAGCCATTTGAAAGCTAGAGGAAAAGTAAGAAAGTTGTAAAACCGGTCTGCAGATGATGTTAAGAAATTAACATAAAAACATCTGCAGGCCTTTATTTTTTCATTATCCAGTTCTTAAACGCCCCATAGTATTGACAAAAAGGCGCGTATCTGTTACTATCTAGTGTGTTCTGGAAGGAGACGTACAGCCGCCTAATTTCAGGCAAATCCCCCAGAATACAAAATATATTTAAACTGTTGATTTATGCGCCCACAAGGCTCATCAACTAGCAGTTTATTAACTGCTTTTTTTACCGGTAATTGCCGGTAAAAGTACTTTGACAAGGTGTAGTGTGGGAAATCCTCTTTAAGGTCTATTTGATTGGACCCGGTTTAGCCTTTTTGGCCATTCCGTTTCGGGATCTAACACCCCTTTTATACATATCTTTCTGTGGATGTGTGTTAAAGGGGTGGTGTGGATCCTAAGTTTTTAAATCAATCAGATATGGGCTTTAACCAGCCCGACCCCAAGGAGGTTGAAATGGTTAAGATTTTGGAAAGTGTAAAGAGAATTCCCGTTCGGACCTTGCTGATAGTCGTAGTTGTCATTCTTTGCGCGGGTGTTTTCGTTTTGCTCGGGAGCAACGCTGTTGCCCTCGCAAAACAGGCCGCCGCGCCAGCCGCCGCTCCTGTTCTTGAAAAAGCGCCTGTTGTGGCTCCTGTGGTCAAGGCGCCTGCCGCTTCCGTTTCCGCTCCTGTTGTTGCAGCGCCTGTCGTTGCAGCTAAAGAGCCTCAGCAATCCCGCTCAGCGGAAGTCGTTACGACCATCCGCCAGGTTGGAGGGGCCGAGGAGATCGTGAGAGACTGGCACAACAAAAATGCCGATCAGGTCACCTTTCCATATGTCGAAGATCTCGGATGGGAAGACATATTAAGGATTGACGGTAAGCCAGCCATTCTCGTGGCGTGGTGTGCTAACAAAGGCACATCAAGTGTTGCCGGTGAGGTCTATCTTTTTGACAAAGGTTACTGTGGGGCTACTATTACCACGGAACCGTCAATAATTTTAGTTACCTCGTGGAACGATTCAGCCAAAGACGTTAAAGAACAACATCGCGATATGTGGGCTGAGGCTTATGTCATTAACGAGAACATGGATCCTGAAGAAACCCTCGGGCGTTTGCTCTCTGAGTGGCTAGTTGTGCAAAGTAAGGATCTTGGTTTCAAAGTGGGTTTGACCGGGGAGCTCTCCAAAATGAAGTATTCGGAGGCACAAGAGGCTGTAAAATCCAACGAACCTCTCTTTCCTGATCAACTTCCACAATTACCCGCAGGTGAAAAGAAACCGATTATCATGACGGTTCAACGGGTTGGTTCAGATGGCACGGTCATAGCCGACCTGAAAAACCGCGATGCGGAGTACGTAACAATGCCCGTCAAGGTTGAAGCGGAGTATGAAGGGATCCTGAAGGTCGACGGAAAGATGCAGCTAATCGTATGTATGTCCTCTGACCCCGGGACTTTCAAGTTCCAAGACGTGTCTAAGGAAATCGATACCGAATTTGTTGCGTGTGTAATTACGCACGAATGGCTCTCGATTGTTGTAGGCACGGGATATAACGAAGACAATGGGCGGCGCAACATCTCTGGTGACGTCTACATTGTCCCTGCCGATGAGGATATCGATGCGGTAGCCAAGTCCTACGCAACGATCCTTAACGTGAAAGAAAATAAACCGTACGTGTTTGTTATTCTTTCTGACGGATCCTTGTTCGAAATAAAGTAAGACCCCACACTCACCCCTAACAAGAGGCCGTAAGAATTGTAGATGCTGAACCCTTTATTTTGTCTAACAAGACAATATATCGGATTCTCTTCTCGTTCTTACGGCCTTGTTTTTTTGTGCGGGTTTTTCAAAAGCATACCTCTTAACCCCGCGCAACCAACGTGCTACCATATATTCAATGGAGATTTCGAAGCTTCCGGAGAGATTTTCGGAAAAGATAAGAACACTGTTCTCGGACAAATATGTGGTTGCTTTGACCGTCATTATAGTATTTCACTTCACTTTAAATGCACTCTGGCAGGTTTTAAATACAGCGCCTCCCACGTGGGACAGTGCAGGTCACATAGTGCTTTCCTATATTTTTACTGACAGATTCCCCGAGTTTTTCGGCGGTCACGCCAACTTAATATCTCTGATAAAAGTCTCAACATACTACCCGCCGTTTTTACACTTTCTGGGCAGTATTGTATTTTTTGTAATAGGAAGAAACTACGAGTATGCCCTAATGCTGGGGACCGGTTTTTTCATTGTCGCTCAAATCTATTTGTATCTATTAGTTAAAGAAGTCACTCAGAACAAAAAGACAGCTGTGTTGGCAGTCTTGATATTCTCACTCTTTCCACAGGTTTGGGAGCAGAGCAGGCAGTATCACCTCGACGTTCCGCTTTGCGCTTTACTGCTCGGCGCCTTTTACCATTTAATTAAATCCCGCGGACTCACAGACAAATACCATTCGGCGCTTTTTTTCTTTTTGTTAGCGTTCGCCCAACTGACGAAGTGGTATGCCTTTGTATTTCTTGCTTTCCCTTTCCTTTATCACGTTTTGTATTCTCCTCTAAAAGCCAAAGTATTACACGATAGAAACAGGTGGACGAACCTGATTGTAGGTGGAATCATTGTACTTATTGTTGCCGCTCCCTGGTACGTTGTTAATTTCAAGACGATCTTAGAAAACGTTCAGGTGTCCTCAACGGCGGATGCCGGCGATCCGTCCGAGGTTCTAAGCTTCGAAAGTTTTTTCCACTACATAAAGCTTTCAACCACGCATCAAATAGGAATAATATCCATGTTTCTGTTCGTAGTATCGGTAATGTTTCTTTTCAAACAGAACAAAAATATGGGCAGATACGTTCTTTGGTCCACGTTGATACCTTATTTTGTGCTCACTTTAATCCAGAACAAAGACCTAAGATACATTCTTCCTCTGACCCCGCTTTTTGCCTTCGCCATCGCCTCTTTTTTCACTACGCGGCCGACAAAAATGTTTCCGAACATCGGTATAGGAATTTATCTTTTTTACCTTTTTTTCTACTACTTCTTTTTCTCGTTTAATCAATATCAAACTTTGCCTAAATCTCTTTATTTCATATCTACGTTGTTTGCAGGACCGGGTTACAGACTTACCTGGGTCGACGAGCCTTATTCTTATGCTTACAACGGCAAGGACTGGAAGGGTGAGGAGATAATGCACACGATAAATAAACTGGCAGACGAGGAGCCTAACATTCACGGTAAATACAGAGTTCTGGAAGTGTCGGATAACAGGTTTTATTCCATAGCATCCTTTGATATGTACCTGCTTGAAAACCGCTATTACGAAATGAATTTACAAATTCCCTACAACCGCCCCGACGCAATGAGCGATGAAGAACTGGCGAATTACCTATCACAAATGGATTTTGCCATCATTCCGAAGGATCCAGGTCCTCCGGGACTGAGAAATATCGCTGTATTAAGACAGTTGGTGTCCTATTTTTTGGACGGACAGCATACTGAATTTGAACTGTCCCAATCATTTGATTTGCCCGATGGAAATGTTTTGTACCTATTCAGAAGAAGTGATTACTTGAAATACAATAACCCCGCACTTTCCCAGGAACATCTCAGGATTTACATGGGAAACAACCTAATCCTTGATCGCGAGCTGCTGCCAGGGCGGTCTTTTAACGTGAGATTCTACAAGGAGAACGGGGAGTTTGTAGACATAAATTACCCTGAAGGAGGAGGAAACCAGATGAGGCTTAGTCTGGAAGGCGTGAATAGAGTCAAAATAGATTTACCGGCCCGTGAAATGAACATCAAGGAGTTGCATGGGTGGAGATATTACGACCAGCACTTCGTTAGAGATAGCAAATATAACGATCTAATAAACGGCTCTTATGACACTTTTGTTTATTACTCCGGGAGACTTGCTCCGAAAAATGTCTTTAATGCGTTCACTGACTTTAACGGTTCTGTTGAGGTAGCTATGGGGGAGGGAGTAGTGAATATCACCGTTACCGACGCTTCAGATCCGGTATACGTAGCCTATGCTTATAACGGCTGGAAATGGGAATCAGCGTTTTTAGACAAGGATAAAGGTAATGTTTCTATCCCCTTACAGGACCTTATACAGATTGAGGTCACCAGTAAGAAACAAATCATCAAAGGGTTCGACAAAATGTGGGATTTTTTCATCTGTTACAACGGAAACGCCGTTTGTTTCTACCCTCTGGCTGTAATCCTATAGTTTTGACTTTTGCTTGTTTTGGGTGTAGAATAACTCCAATTTCCGATAAATAGACCTTAAAATAAAAGGAGGATGTGTATAGATGAAGACCAAAATTGTTGTTTTCATCGTTGTTTTGTTTGTGTTGGTGGCAACTGTAGGCGTGGTTCTCGCCGAGTCATATGGCGAATCCAGTTGTGACCACTATATCTGGGTTGAATATCCAGGATCCCTCGGGGAAAGTGCTTCTTGGCATACTACGGATAAGGCTGTGTTGACCACAAGATTAAGTTCTTATTCCCTTGTGGAAAAGGCATTTATCATTGGCCACGGGGACTATACGCTCGCCGGGGTTCCGGCAAGCAATACCTGGGGATGTTACTATACAGGCGGTTACTATCCGCCCCAGAGTAGGGTAGACGAAATTGTCAGCAGTCTGAGTCCAGCGGAGTGTGTTTTTGTGAGTGAGGAAGGAACCATTACGGTCAATGTTCCGGTAAACGGTTCGTGCGTATTGCCTGAACCGCCCTCACCAACTGCAACTCCGACCGTGCTACCG
>Ga0209000_1001914_pt1 | contig 12228 bp, 28 predicted proteins | sample RifGroD2_FD_183998 | JGI IMG/M metagenome (GOLD analysis project Ga0209000, IMG submission 183998) | Groundwater microbial communities from Rifle, Colorado, USA - Groundwater D2 (SPAdes) (version 2) | ecosystem: Environmental > Aquatic > Deep subsurface > Groundwater | place: Rifle, Colorado...
AATATTCATAATCTCCATAATCAAAAGCATTTATCATATTAATTTCACCACATTTACATATACTTAAAAATTTCTTTTTATTTTTTTGAAACACATAATCGTTAATTTTATTTTTAAATTCTCTCTCGTATTCTTCTTTCCATTTATCAAAATCTTTGTTATCTTTTTGAGAAAATGGTATATATTTTTCATATCCTATAACACTATATTTAGACAATGTATGTAAACCATATTTCATAATAATCCTCCTTTTTAATAAAACTATTGTTTAAAATTAATTATTTTTTAATTTAAACAAATCATTTTCATACCATTTATTAATGTAATCTAATCTATTAGCAATACAAGTAGGACACAATAAACCTGCACCTATATGATAAGTGGGATTAATTAAACTCCATAATTCATCAGGTATTATCATATCATTAAAATTATCATATGGAATTCTACAATCATAACATTTGCCATATGGACGTTCTGAATCTTTATATTTCCATTTGTATTTGTAATTGTTTATATAATCTCCACTCCAAACATATCCATAATCAATGCCACACGAATCCACATTCCATTTTCGCATTGTTGCCAATACTTTGCTCTCTTGTCTTTATCAATTTCAACACTAATTTCATTTCTTCTAGGTAACGGATGAAGTATAATAGCATCATCTTTCATTTTATTTATGTTACTATTATTTATGCTGTATTTAGTTGTATCTATAATTTCATTTGTACCACCATATTCATCTTGTAATCTAACCATATAAACTACATCCATATCAGGTAATACTTTTTCAAAATCCTCAGTTACTTCATACTCTACATTCAATTGTTTCAAAATATCATCTTTAATTTGAAATTTATCAGGAGAAACAAAATACAATTTAGTTTCATTAACTTTATTTAATAATAACGATAATGATCTAACAGTTCTTCCTCTTAATAAATCTCCAACAAATGCAACTTTCTTATTTTCTAATCCATACTTCCATATAGTGTAGAAGTCTAATAATGCTTGTGTTGGATGCTCATTAGTACCACTTCCAGCATTTATTATTCTCATATCATTAGGTAGGTTATCTAATATTTCATAGATAAATTCAGATGATGGATGCCTCATAATTATTAAATCTACATATTGAGAAAATGTTTTAATTGCATCAAGTTCAGTCTCACCTTTTATTTCTGAAGATGTACTTGTGTCACGTATTTCAGAAGTAGATATGCCTAATATATAACAAGCGTTTTGAAACGATAAGAATGTTCTAGTTGATGCTTGTTTGAAATAAAGTATTGCTCTTTTATCTGATAGAATTGTTTTTAAGTATTTAAGTCCTTTTGAAGTTGATGCAATATTTCTGATATTGTCTGTTAGTTTACATAGATTGAGTAGATTTTCTAGTGAATATTGCTGTGAATTTATACATCTAGTATTTATAATAATCACTTCCTTTTATTTATATTTTAATCGTTTTCATCTTCATCAAGAACTATAAAATCTTCTAAATTTTCTCTACAATCATAACAATATCCGTTATAAGATTCGTTGTCAAGTATAGGCATATCACATAATTCACATCTAAGATGACTTCCAATTTCTTCTTCAATGCAATTAATTATTTTTTCATATTCTTTATTTGTTAATTTGTTTTCATAATGTAGAAATTCTATTTTATTAAAATAATCTTTTCTATCTCCTATAAATAATAAATTCTTTACATAAAAATCATCTGTGTCATTTTTAATATTATCAATTATTTCTTTGTATATTTGTTTTGACATATATATTTATTCCTCCTTTTTACATATAAATTATTTTTGTAGTATCAGCACCAATTGCTTCATATATTTCATAATCTTTAGACATCATTACATCATACATTTTTTCTATACCTTTTATATTTGGTTCTTGATGATATTCAATCATTTTATCATTTTCATTAACCACTACACTAATACAATTTTCAAAACGCCATGAATAAGGATTAATTATAAATACTAGGCAATCTTTAAGTGAACATATTATTGTTTTACTTTCTTTAGACATTAAAATATCTATAAATTCTTTTACAGATTCTATATTTATTCTTTCAGTATAATAAACCATTGCTGATTCTTTCATATTATAATTCCTCATTGTTTTGTTCTTTTACATAAAATTTCATAAAATCAATAGCTTCTTGAGCAGTATTTAACCCTGTAAATGAATATTTTTGATCTAAATTTAAATAAAAAATATGCAATTCTTCAATTAATTCAGGCCACTCAATATTATTTAAAATATCAAGTTCTTTTTCTGTAAAAGATATTTCTTTTGGATGATTTTGACATTCTATAATATTATATATACCCTTAAAAAAATCTATTTCATAACAATTATTAAATATTTGTATTTTAGATTTATTTAATTGTTTAGTTTGAAATTCATTAAATTGTTTTTCAATTTTATTAAATAATTCTAATTGTTTTTTAAGTATTTTTTTCATATTAATCTCCTTTTATAATTTTATTTTATATTAACACCAATTCGAACTTTTGTAATGATTTTAATACTAGATATAGTGTGTAAATATAAAATTACTACTATATCTAGTATATTTTAAGTTATTATCCACCAACTTGATATATTTCTTCAATAACCTCACAATCATCCACTTCATCAAATTCTAATACTTCATCTACTTCTTCGATATTGCCATTGCTATCTAAAATAACAATAGCAATTCCACTAAAATTACCTTTAATTTTTGCTTTAACTTTTCTTCTCATGTAATAATTCTCTCCTTATATTCTCTTACCATTATGTTTAAATGGTCTAGTTTTATTATATTCCATTTTTATTTTAATTGCTTCTTCTAAGTCAATTCCATACTCTCCACAAGCATCAAATATTCTAATTATAACATCTGCAAATTCAGTAGGAATACCACAAGGTTTATCATTTTCATAGTAAATTTCTGTGAATGATTTTTTATTTCTATATTCCTCTAATGCTTCTGATAATTCACTATGTATTAAAGAAATAATATCACCAAAACTTCTTGGATTATCTAACCATCCATGTAATATTGCATTTTCATATGCTTCTTGTACTAATTTATTAATCAATATTATTTACTCCTTTATAATCCTAATTCTAATTCATTATTTCTTCTCTTACATTCATTTTTAGCATCTTGATATCTAAAATGTAAATATTTATCCATTTCACAAAAGAAACAACTTTTATCTTCCCAATATCTTAATTCTCCTTTTTCATCTCTATCAATTTTATCTATTGAAACTAATTTATTATTAACTTCCCATTTTTGTTTAGTTTTATTATGTATACCTTTACCACCACATTGAGAACATTTCTCATCAACTTGACCATTTTTATAACATTTATTACAAACAACCTTTATTTTATAATCCTGTAGTTTGATGTGATACATTTGAAGATTAGTATTGTAATATAGATTATTTTTATTTTCTTTTACTTCTATAATTTCTTCTATTATTTCTTCTTCTTCGTTTACAATTTCACAATCTTCTCTTAAAATATAATGACTATAATACTCAGATTCACCATCAGTAATTATATAATCTACAGCACCACTTTCTTCTACTTCAAATTTTTCTCCGATATATTTATTATACCAATAATCATCATATTTTGATTTTATAATTTTAACTTTCATATGGTTTATTCTCCTTTCTTAATTTTAATAATTACCATATTCCATATCTTCATCTGATATTTCTCTTGTTTCAACTTTATAACCTAATAATTTTAATAAATCAATCCAATCCCATTTTGATATAGAATGTCCTTGACGTTCAAAATCTTCACCTAAATTAACTCTTAAAACACTCCAATCACCTGAATTACAAGTTATTAATTCTATTAGTGGTTTACTTATAACCATTCATCGGTTCTAATATGTGCATTTTTTATAAATTCTTCATATAAACAATAATTGCATTGATAATATAGTTTTAAATCATGCAGTTTAATACACGTTGTTAAGTATTCTTCTTTATTACATTTAGGACATTTAATTTTTACTAATAATTTATTTGATTTATTTGATTTATTAATCATGTTAATTTCCTTTTTCTATTAAATTTTTTATTATTATTTTATTATTCACTTTCATATTCTATCTTTTTATTACTAATTTCTCTCAAACCCCATTCAATTGCACCGTCTACATTAAATAATTCATGATCAATTTGAGAAGTCATATCTTTTCCATGATTACATTCATTTTCATCAAAAATTATCCAACCTTCAAATTTTACTATTCGCATAATATTTACTCCTTTATATTTTATTCTTCCATTAACGAATCAAATAAATATTTATCACATCTATCTCTTAATTCTTTAGATAATACTGGGTTATCACCATATATTCTATTTGCATAATTTCTTAACGCACCTCTTGCATATTTATCAGTATCTAATCTTAATACAAAATAATCAGCATTAGGATCAATAGGTGTTCCATCTGCTTTAGAAATTATGTATTTTTGATATAGTCCTTTCATAATTATATTTCTCCTTTATTATTTTATTTTATTTTTCATCTTTAATTTCTTCTAATACTCCAAGTACTTCTGCTATCACAAAACTAATTGCCAATATAGACCATTCATTATATATTAATGATAATGAACAACCTGCAATTCTTATTAATGATTTTAAATTTGATAAATATAAATGCCATTTACTATTCATATTAATTATTCTCCTTTCTATAATATTTTAATAATTGTTTCAATTACAAGATTTTTTACTTGTTCTGATGTGCCAATTTCTTCTTCTAACATTTCTTTAAATTCATTACATGCTGCTTTTTTATAATCTTCCATAGTTATATTTTCTTCTTTAAGAAGATTATTAAATAATTGCTCTTCTACTTCATAAGTGATTGTGTTAGTTATTGTAAATTTCATATGTATACTCCTCTCTATTTTATTATGAAAACTAAAATCGATCATAACTTTCTATATAACTTTAATCTCTTGCTTATCACTATTATTCCAGACCATAAATGAATAACTCGTAGCGTCTGTTCCTTTACCTAAAAAACTTGGTCTTTGACTTAAAACATATAATCCATTCAAAGGATGCTTTTGCCAAAAACTATATCTCTTTTTACTCTCAAGAAAAGCAGTTCTAAGTAGCATTATTATTTCTGTTTTATCAGTAGCAATCTCAAAACATTTTTCAATAAACTCTAAAGCTAAACTATAAGGTGGATTTCCTATTATTGTTGTATATTCTTTATCTACTTTCCATGTCAAAAAATCTGTAATAATAACATTGTCTGCACCTGAATTTATTAAATTACTTCTTTCTTCTTCTCTTAATTCTATTGCAGTAATTGGATTATAATTGTTGTATCCTTCTTCTCTAAGTGTAATAATAAAATTACCGTTCCCAGAAGATGGTTCTAAGATATTACCATGTTGAAGTTTATAATGTTTTAGAAAGTTTTTAATTACAGGAATTGGAGTACAATATGTATCTGATTCTACTCTTTTACTACCTCTATTTGTTGCTGATATATCAAACATCTCCTTTATTTATTTTTAATATTTTATCAATTAATCTATTTAAATCCTAACCTATCTTTACAATAAATCATAAAATCATCTGCTTTTAATCTTTCCTTTAATTCTTTAAATGTAAATTCATTTATAGATATAATTTCAACTTTAATATTATCATCAAGTCTTAATAATTCTCTATATTTTTTAATTGCTTCTTCTGGCAAATTTGCTAATATAGGATAATATTTTCCTCTCCATAATTTTTCTTCTTTGTATTTATTAAATATTAATCCGTTTCTTTTCATATATGTGTACTCATATTTAAGTCTATAAATATCCATAATATCTTTCTCTCCTTTTAATTTCATGATCAATCTTCAATTCTGTCTCAATATTTCATAATTATTAAAATTAATTTCTTTATAATCATACCATCTCTCAATGTCTATCTCATTTCCTTGTTCGTCAGTATTGCACCATCCTAACCATTTTAATTTTACTTGTGTTTCATTTTTATTTGTAACTAATGCCTCATGAAATAAATATATATCTTCTATGGTATCTCCTATTTCAAGTGAATTAAAGAATTGTATTCTTTTGTTTAATTTATTTTTACATTCTATTTCACATTGTTCAACTTTTTCTCTTGTTTCAGATATATAACTACACAATTCACATTTATAACAGGTTATTATTTTCATTTAATTCTCCTTTATGATAATCAATCCAATCTTGATTTTCTAATTTCTTTTTAACTACAATGTCAAAATACTCTTTTCTCATATCTTGCAATGAAAATTTAGCTATTCCTTTCTTTTTAAGATTCTTATTTACCATTTTTATTATTTCTGTTTTATTCATTGGATATAATTTAGTTAATCTTTCCCTTTCTGCTTTCGTTTCTTCCTCTAATTTAATTTTTTCTGCTTCAATTCTTTTTCTTTCTTCCTCCTGTTCGTCTACAACCTTATCTAAGTCAATATTTAATTTATTCCATTTACTCTCCATATGAGCAGGTATGATTACTTCTGGCACTAAAACTTCTTTAATTTCAAACATATCGTATGGTTCATAATCATAATTATAATCGGTAAAATATGAACCATTCCTTTGCACAGAACGAGAAATACCAAAATTAAATTCTTGTATTTCTTGATAATTTCCATCCATTTCAATTAGTTGCCCTTGTTCAGTTTTATATTGGTACTTTCCTTGGTCATCCCAATTATCATCTCCGACATCTTTAAAACCGTAAATTTTATTATTATATGTATATTCAAAATCTTCTAAATTATCTTTTCCTAGTTTCTTTACTATTTTTGCAAATAAATTAATATTCATGTTTTATTTATCTCCTTTTACATTAATAAAATAAACACTATTTTTAGTATAAATCACATAATCACCATCTACAATTTCTACATTAATGACTTTAGAAGTAGTAATATATCTTCCATCATCTATAATCATAATTAAACTTCTACCTATATCAATATCTTCTGAGAATTCAACATTTATTCCAATCCAATCAGAATGTTTATCTTCTCCTTCTGCATTAGTAATTTTATTTATAATTCCTTTCTTCATGACACATTTGCCATTTACAATATTACCTTGTTCATCAACGTAGATTCTATAAAGTGGATTTCCACTAATACTATACCATTTTCCATTTAATTCTTTTCTTTCTTCTTCAGTTAATTGTCTACAATCCTCTTTTCTAAACTCAACATTAATAAATCCAAATCCTTCTTCAAAATTGCCTATGTAATGTGTTTTTGTTTCTTCATATACTCTGATATAATCATCTTCTTCACGACTAATATCACCTAATAGATGTATTGCTGGACTATTACCTTTAAGTATCATTATTTTATTCATGTGTTTTTGCTCTCCTTCTTTATTTATTTTACTATTTTCTTATACAAACATTTTCTTCCATACCTATTTCCAATAATATATCCGTATTTTTTAAGACCATATTTATAAACATCTCTTCTACGATTATCAGTCCATCCTATAGAAATTATATCGCCATTTTTACAATATCGTGATTCTTCAAATTCTATTAATTGTCTTTTTGCCCACAATAATCCTTCTAATCCACATTTACCAGTTTCTTTATCTGATAATATATCTCTTTGCTCATTAATGAATTCTTTTATGTACTTCTTTTTATTTGCTAACAATACTAATACATAATATTCATTATTACTTATATTCTCTTGCCTAAATAAATATATTCCAATTGTCTGATTATTAGATAATTTATGTGTCTTATAATAACCATAAGAATCATTATCTCTATCAAGTTTAATTAAACTAAATTCTTTAATAATATCACCTCGTTTCGACACCAAATTTAGATTCATTAGGATTTAATATTTAATAACTTAAAATCATTAATTTTACTGTATTTATAATTTTAAAATGTTTTAATAAAATTTCTCTTTGGTTCAAATATTGAGTATCACAAACACAGTAATATCAATGGTTTGTGAATTGGTGATTTTTTGATTTTAAATTTTATAAACCAATTTCTTTGTTTTTCTACCAATCCAATTATAAATATCACAAGATAATTGTTTATCGTCATATTTAAGATTTACTACTTTTGATTGTTTAGGTATTGTACAACCGCTTAAACATCCTAAAACTGAATTTCTAATTATAGTTTTACTTTCTTTAATTTCATTAATAAAACTATCCCAACTTTCTACTTGTATTACTCTTGATTGATGGTCTATTATATTGTCATCATAATCTAAAGATAAATTAGTTTCTATTACCTTAATCATATTATTTTTTCTCCTTTTGATTTATAATATTAACACCCACATACTTTACAATAACCTTCAACAAACACTTTAAAATTAAAATATAATTCTTCAATTGTCTCTGCTGAAAAACAATCATACATAGCAAGATATTTTTTATAATTTTTTGAATAATTACTATCATCCATAAATTTACTAAATTTATTCAATAAATATTTTAAATACTTACATTCCTTTTCTTCCTTATTACCTTCAAACATATAAATTGTCTCAATGCTAAGATTATATAATTTAGAATCTCTATCGTAGATAATATCAATATCATTCATAGTATGTAGAGAAGCATCTTTGCCAGTTAAATCATCCCAAGATGTAATTCCCCATATAAATTTTAGTGAACCATTGTTGTATTCGTCATCAATATAATCTGGATAAAGTCTTTTATATTTTTTAACTTGTAAGTAATTTTGGATATTATATGTTTTGCAATATATTTCTAATTTTATATTGTCTATAATTTGTTTTATTTTATTGATCATTTAATTCTCCTTATTTTTATTTTTCTTATTACTCGTAAATTTTGTAAATAATAATATTATTCCAATAAAAAACATATGAAATGCTATAGTTATTTTCCAAGGATGATACATATTTAATAGATATAATATAGTATTAAGTAGAAATAAAATTCCACCTACTTTAAGAAAAATATTCATAAATTTATCTAATTTAATCATATTATTTATTCTCTCTCCTCTTCAAACATCTTCTTATATTTATCCACATTAACCTTTGCTTTATAATACACCTCATAATCCTTCCAATCACATTCCATAATATCTCTTATAGGATTAATTCTTTCTTGATAATATTCACATTCATAACAATTATCATCAGAACCTTTATCATAGCATTTTTGATTATATTCTCCGATAGCACCAAATGGACACCAAGTATTTTTTGATTCTTCATTACAAATTCTATTAGCAGGATGTTCACATTTAGGGAATCTTTCTTTATATGCTTGAATTTCTTGTGGAGAGTAGTAACCATATTTTTTACATTTCTCATGTGATAGGATACCTAGTGAATAGTTTATCCAATCTTGTCCACGCATTAAATCAGAACGTACACCTTGACCAAATCTAGCATAGAACAATTCCTGTCCTGCTAGTGGCATTTTGTTAATGAAATCTAATATTTCTTTTTCGTATTTGTAATTTAATTGCATCATATTATCTTCTGAATATGATTTTATAATTTCTAGTTTCCACCATTCTTGATTTATTAAGGATAGGCAATTATCGCATAAATTTAGTCTACTTGAAAAGTTGGTAAATATAGAATTGTGATTAAGTGTTGGGATTAGTATTTCATGTATTTGAGGATATGACTGTAGACAATTAAAACATATAGAATCTGGATTTTCTATTGCAATGTGGTGAGGATTGATTGAATTGGTTATTTCAATTAACTCTGTTGATTCATGCATATTTTATCTCCTTTCTAAATATATTTATATTATTATTGTATTAACTATTTAATTAGTTTTAAAGTTCCAAATTCTTTAAATTTTTCTTTGTCTAACTCTTCAATTTCTATTTTAATTAATTCCTCTTGTAATTCTTTAATTCTATTTTTTAAATTTTGCTTCTTTTCTTCTGACTTAAATTTCTCAACTTCTTCATTTTTATTTTGTTCATTCGCTTCAAATTGTTCTTTATACTCCCAATAATCTTTTTTTTGTCCTTCCCATGCATAATAACCTAAATCAACAACTTTTTCTATTTTGAAAGCAGGTGCAGTAAAATCACAACCATAACCACAACATTTATATTTTTCATTATATCCTTCATCTTCAGGTGTACATTCACAATATCCCCAATATCTTTCATCATATAAAAACTCTATATGATAACAATGGTTATAGTATGCATCTGTACAATGCTCTGATTCTTTTTCATTATTTGATTTTTCAATTAATATTCTAATTTTACCATTTGTATAACCTCCAGAATATTCTTCATTATAGCCGTTAATGTAATATGTATGCCTAGTAATATCGTCTAAGAATTCTTTACAATTTTTAATTTGTTGATCAATTACTGAAATTATATATGGGGTATCTAAGATTTTTTTGTCGTGATAGATTCTATTTTCATTTTCACTATTTAATTCGTTGATTAGGTTTTGGATAAATTGATCTTTGATAGAGGTTGTCATAGGTTGATTCTCCTTTTATATTTATATTTTATATCTCTTCTGATTGATGTTTTAACTTTTTAGCATACTTTTCTAATCCAATTTTAATATTAATCATAGTATTTATTCTTTCATTATAATCTGTAGTATCATTATACCAAAACAATGATCTATTTTGTTGCTTTTGTTGCTTTTGTTCTAATTTTATTTGTTTAATCAACCATTTAACACAATCTTTAACACCTTCTGCTTTATATAATAATTCTTTATCCATAAATACTCCTTTTTAATATTTGAATGAAACTATCATTTGATCACAATATTTGGTTTTACAAACCCTTGATTTATAAGGGTTTGTAAGTTTTCATTATTGATTATTCATAATTAATTCTTCTAATTCATTCAAACAATCCAATTCTTTAACTAAATTTGCAATTTTGCATGTAACTTCTTCTTTTTTATTAGGAATTGCAGTTATACCATAACATTTATCTAATAAAATATATTTACTAACTAATTGACATGTCTCAAAGTATTTATTGTCCGATTCAAAATATAGAAAACATTTTTCTTTTATACATTTTAATTCTTTTAGTTCATTAGATTCTTTTTCTTCCATTTGCTAACTTGTCCCTTTCTCTGATTATATTTTACATTTATATTATGTTTCTGTCAAGTATTATTTTCTATAATTTCTTAATATTTTAATATTTATTTAATATATTGTTAATATTTATTAATGTTGGTTTAGCAGGGACTAACCATCCCTGCTAAATTGATTACTGTTTATAATTTGCTTCGATTATATTGATATCCGTCACGTTCAGAAGTACCTAATTGACGTTTATAATTTTCAAGATTTTTATTAATATATTGATCAATTATATCTTTAGGATTTAACCCCACTTTAATACTTACGCTAATTAAAAAATGCCATAAATCAATAACTTCTTCTTTAACATTATTCCAATCAACATCTTTCTTATTTTTCCAGTGTTTCCAATTTGTGGCATCTGTTAATTCACAAGCCTCAGTAATAATACATCTACACATTTGTTGAATCCAATATTCTTTATCAGAATAATCAAGATTTCTTTTTTCTTTTATGTATTCATCAAATGTATTTTGTAAATCAAATAATGCTTCAAGTTTATCTACTCCATTATTATCCTTGTATGATTCTAATTTATTCATAATTTGTTGCTCTTTCATATTATTCATTTCTCCTTTTGTTTTTATATTTTATTATTTTATTATTCTATGAACATAAACTAAAACCGCAAACACAAACAACACATCCACCCTCAGATCTTAATTTTTCTCCACAATCAGGACATTTTCTATAATCTTTATTATCTAAACTTTCATTATTACATTCACTACGACTATTATTTTCATTTTGTTTTAATTCGTTTTTAGTTTTACCTAATTGATAAAGCAATTCTTTTGCAATAATATCGGAACAACTTTTACCATCACATTTTCCTTCTTTCCTAGCATTCATAGCAACAGGACATTTAACTGATTGTAATTGGTCAATAATATAATCAGGGTGTACTCCTGATCTAAAAAGTAATGAGACAGTTCTAGTTAATGCTTCTGTTAATCCAGTACATCCACCAGAAGTTCCAGGTTGTGAAAATATTTCAGCAAGATTATTATATTTATCTTTAAAAGTCATAAGCCAGATGCTTCCACAACCTGTAGGAA
>Ga0209000_1001917_pt1 | contig 12221 bp, 8 predicted proteins | sample RifGroD2_FD_183998 | JGI IMG/M metagenome (GOLD analysis project Ga0209000, IMG submission 183998) | Groundwater microbial communities from Rifle, Colorado, USA - Groundwater D2 (SPAdes) (version 2) | ecosystem: Environmental > Aquatic > Deep subsurface > Groundwater | place: Rifle, Colorado...
GAACGACGAGCCGATGGCGGTGAAGCGGGCCATCGGCGTAGTGCCTCAGATGCTGAACCTCGACATCGACCTTACGGCGGCCCAGAATCTTGAATACCACGGACGTCTTCACCGCATGAAGCAGGGGGACATCCATGCGCGGACCGTGGAACTGCTGCGGTTCGTCGGGCTGTGGGAAAAGCGTGACGCCTTCGTGGACCAGCTTTCCGGCGGCATGCGGCGGCGGCTCCTGATCGCGAGGGGATTGATGCACCGGCCGAGGGTCATCTTTATGGACGAGCCCACTGTCGGCCTTGATCCGCAGGCCCGGCGCATGATCTGGGGAATGATCGAAGCGCTGCGGCGCGAGGGGATCACGATCCTGCTCACGACCCATTACATCGAAGAGGCCGATGCGCTGTGCGGCCGCGTCGGTATCATGCGGGCAGGCAGGATCATTGCCGAAGACTCGCCTGCAACGCTCAAAGCGGATGTGGGGAAATTCACCATGGAGTGCCTCGGCCGGCATGATATTGCGCGGCGTTTTTATCCGAGCCGCGAAGAGGCCTTTGACGCAGGCAAGGGCGAAGGCTGTGACGTGGTGGTGCGCGACGTGACGCTCGAGGACGTCTTTATCAGGCTCACGGGCGAGAGGATAGAAGCGTAAGGAAGACAGTAGACAGTAGACAGCAGGCAGTAGACAGCAGGCGGTAGACAACAGGCAGTAGACAACAGGCAGTAGGCCTTCGGTTCATTCGTTAAATGTCCAATTTTCAATCGCGGCTGGAGGCCGCGCTATGAACTTCTACCCCATATTCTGGAAAGAGATGGTGCTGATCCGCCGAAAGCCCTGGCGTTTCCTGGCTTCGAGCATGGTCATGCCGCTGTTGTACCTCGTGACCTTCGGCTGGGGCCTGGGGCGGGGCATCCGGCTCGACGGCGGCACTTACCTGGAGTTCGTGCTGCCCGGCATCATCGCGCTCTCGGCGATGAACAACAGCTTCAGTCCCGTCTCGACATCGCTTAACATCAGCAAGCTTTACACCAAGACGATCGAGGAGGTGCTCGTCTCGCCGGTCAGCCCCTGGGAGATCGCCTTCGGCAGGGCGCTCACGGGACTGGTGCGGGGCATGTTCTCGGCAGTTGGACTGCTGCTCGTCGGTCTTGCTTCGGGCGTGCACCTGCAGGTCTCGGCCCTCTTCTTCGCCGTCATCGCGCTCACGGCCTTCTGCTTCGGCTCCATGGGCGTGGCCGCCGCCATGGTCACGCGGTCCCACGAGGACATGGCGAACTTCAACAGCTTCTTCATGGTGCCTATGTCCTTTCTGGCAGGCACCTTTTTCGCCCCTGACAGGATGCCCGAGCCCTTTTCCAGCATGATCATGGTCTTTCCCCTGACCCACGCGAGTCTGTCGCTTCGCGCGCTCGCTGCCGGCTCTGCTCCCGACGCGATATCGCTCCTCATACTCTCCGCCTATACGGTCATCTTCTTTATTCTTGCCGGCCGGCTGCTCAGGCGGCTGGCATAACCGCGGCCTCCAGCCGCGATTTAAAAAATTGGATATTTCAAATGGTAAAGGTGCTGTATGGCCTATGGCCATGACGTCATAAGCATGGGCGCGAATCCGCAGGTTTCGCAGAAGGGTGCAGATTTTTAAACCAGAATTCGGGTTTGTTTTTCTCTGCGAAATCGGCGTAATCTGCGGATAAAAAAATGATCTGAGTAGTTACGTGTTTCGGTCATTACCTATAGCAGAAGGCATACGTCCAGCGCCCGGTTTTCGATTGACTTTTGAGGGGTATGAAGATAATATGCCTCACAATTGGCTCAAAAGTAACGGTATTTTCACCGTTTTTTGATTGCCTCCATCACGAGGAGAGATCATGAGAAAGGCCCTGCTTGCCGCGCTGTTTTTGTTCCTACCCCTGTCAGCGGAGTCATCGGAGCAGCCGCTCGGCGTTGAAGAGTTCACGAACATGGACGGGGTCGCTTCGGCGATCAGCGTCTACTTTCCCAAGGTCCAGGGGACCATCAGGTCCGTGAAGGGCGACCGCGTCGCCATCAGCGTGGGCAGGAAGCAGGGCCTGCTTCCGGGCATGCGTCTCTTGCTCTGGCGGGAGGGGAAGGAACTGCGGCATCCAGTATCCGGCGCGGTGATCGGTCGCGAGGAGCAGGAGATCGGGTCCGTCGAGATCACGGCAGTGGAGGCGTCCACGGCCAGCGGCGTGATCTCGAACAGGACAGCAGACCCGACGTCGGGAGACATTGCGCGCATTACGCCGAAGAAGATCCGCCTGGCTGTCATCCCGCTCCGAACGGACCGGCCGGAGCTGCTGCAGGCCCTTGCCGACCGTCTGCATGATTCAGGCCGCTTCGATATCCTCGATGCAGAGAAGCGCGATGCTTTTCTGACCAGCCGCATATTGAAGGACAACGAGCTCGTGAAAGAGATGGGCCGCGCCTTTGATCTCGACGCTGCCGTCACCGTGGGGATCTATCCCTCTGACGGCGCATTCCTTGTTACCGTCAAGATCTTTTACGCTCAGGACGTCCGCCTGCTCGATACGGTCGTGGCGAAGCTGAAACTCGAAGAGAAGAAGGGCCTGCTCGGGACCATGAGGCCTCATTTTGCGCCGACACGGGCCGAGGCAGCCAGTTCGCATGATCTTCCGGTTGCAGCCAGGTCCTTCGGCGCAGGCGATTTTGATGCCGACGGCATGGAGGAACAGGCCTTCTCCGATGGCGAGCGCCTCTCTGTCTATCGCGAGGAAGCCTCGGGCTGGCGGGATATCTGGTCCGAACCCGCAACGGACAGGAAAGTGAGCATTCGGCAGTTGTTCGTCGATGGGGCCGATATCAACGGCAATAAAAAACCGGAGGTCTATGTCGCTGCAGTGCGCGACGGCAAGACGGCCACCCTGGTACTGGAAGACCATGATGGCGCCTATCGCGTCATCGCCGAGCTTCCGGGCTTGTTCCGTGTCATCTCATCGCCGGGCAAGGGGCTGCTGCTGATCGGGCAGGAGCATACCGCTTCCCCGACGGGATCGGTGCGGCAGTATATGTGGACAGGGTCGGCCTATCTGGCAGGCGATGAATTCCCGCTGCCGAAAGGCGTTGGACTGTACGATTTCGTGTTGGCGGATTTCGGGGCATCAACGCCGTTCCTGGTGGCCCTTGATGACGCGAACCGGCTGGTCGTTTATTCCGGCGGAAAGCAGGTCTGGAAGAGCGAGGATGACTACCCGGCGGCGGACAAGGCCCAGTCTGTTCCCGGCGCAGGCAGGTCCGGCAGGGCGGAGAAAATGACTGTCGGGCGCAGGATAGCTTCGGTTGATCTGAACAGCGACGGCAAGGATGAGATCGTCGTCGCGCGGAACAGGGACCATTCCTACTTCAAGGGATATACGAAAGCAGACCTGGCGGGCCTTGAGTGGTCGGGCACGCGGTTCGAACAGGTCTGGGACATTTCGGACATTCCCGGAGCCGTTCGCGATCTGCAAATCGTCCGGGGGCCGGCGGGAGCGCCAGGGATCAAAGTGCTCGTGCTGGTGCCCGGCGGTATGTTCTCGAAGGATGCGGCGCGGCTCCTGACCTTTTCAGGGAATTGATAACGTGTGAGCGGCTCCCGGCGTGATGAAAAACGGAAAAAACATTGAATCCACGACAGTGGAAGAGCTTATTTCCAGGCTTGACAAGGCCTCCCTCCCGCAACATGTTGCCATCATCATGGACGGCAACGGCAGATGGGCGGAGCGCAGAGGGTTGCCGCGGATCGCGGGCCACAAGAAGGGCGCCGATGTGGTGCGAAGCATTTCCGAGGACTGCCGCCGAATCGGCATTCCCGTTCTGACGCTCTATGCCTTCTCCGACGAGAACTGGGGGCGGCCGAAGCAGGAAGTCTCCTTTCTCATGGAGATGCTCGAGGGCTATCTTAAAAAAGAGATCAGCACCATGAAAAAGAACGGCATCCGTCTGATGACCATCGGCCAGACCGGAAAACTGCCGCTGGCCGTGCAGGAATGGATCAAAAGGGCCAAAGAGGAGACAGCGGGAAACAAGGAATTGATCCTGAACCTCGCATTGTCCTACAGCAGCCGGCGGGAGATCCTCGATGCGGTCACGCGGATGCTGACGGCGAACGGCAGTGCGCCGGCCATCACTGAAGAATCTTTTGCCGCCCACCTCGATACCGCCGGGCTTCCTGATCCCGATCTTATCATCCGCACGAGCGGGGAGCGGAGGATCAGCAATTTTCTGCTTTGGCAGGCCGCCTATGCAGAATTGTATTTTACCGAGACCCTTTGGCCCGATTTCTCCGAAGAGGACCTCGTCCGCGCGCTGCTGGACTTCCAGGGGCGGCAGAGAAGGTTCGGCCTGGTCGAGGAACAAATGGTCAAGAAGCCATGACCCCGCCGGAGGCGGGGCCGGGCTGCCGCAGGTCGTCACTACACGTTCAGGCAGGGAGAACGCATGCTCGCTAAACGGATCGTTTCAGGGCTCCTGTTCCTTCCGGTCTTCTACCTGATCGTCTGGAAACTCGCGCCGCTTTATCTTGCCGTGCTGGTGGTGATCGCCGCCGCCGTCGGCCAATATGAGTTCTATCGCATGGCGCAGAACAAGGGCGCCAGGCCGCTCAGCGTTCTCGGCATGGCGCTGGGCAGCGCGATCATTATCGGCGGGTTCTATTACCGGATCCCTTCCGATGGAGGCCTGCTGCTCTACGGTGCGGCAAGCATGCTTCTGATCACGGGTGTGCGTCTTTTTTCCGTACGTTCTGTGGACGGCGCATTAGAGGACGTTGCGGCGACGCTTCTGGGCATATTCTACGTGGCCCTGCTCTTTGGCTTTCAGGTGGGCGTCCGGCTGGGCGGGGACGGCAAGCAGTGGATCGTTTTCATGTACTTCGTGATCTGGGCCACGGACATCGGGGCCTATGCTGTCGGGATGTCCTTCGGCAAAAGGCGTCTCTACCCCAAGATCAGTCCCAAGAAGAGCGTGGAAGGTCTTGCCGGCGGCCTCCTGTTCGCCGCGGTCATGGCGCTCCTCTGCCGTGTCTGGTTCATGCCTCCCGTGAGCATCGCCGAAGCGGCGGGGGCCATAGGCGATCTCGTGGAGTCCATGCTGAAGCGGAGCGCCGGGGTGAAAGATTCGGGAACTATCATTCCCGGCCACGGCGGGATGCTTGACCGCATGGACAGCATGCTTTTCGCAGCGCCGGTGCTCTTTTATTATCTCATGTTCCGATGATTCCCTCTGAAATATAACGTGAGTGCATCAACAGTGCGCTGAATTCTGGAAAGAGCGTATTCCCCGCAGCTTGCAGGCTGTCCGACAATTCCTATTTCTTCTGGTAGAATAGGATGAAAATGATCGGACAAGGAGCGCGTGAGATGGCATATATCCAGTCGCATAAAGAGCAAGCATGGTTGTTACCGCCGAGCATAGAGGATTTGATTCCCGAGGATCATATCTGCTTTTTGGTTGAGAGCCTCGTGGACAATCTTGATTACCAGTCATTTGACATTAAATATTCCGGTGCGGGACGTCCGGCATATCATCCAAGGATTTTGTTGAAGCTCTTGGTCATAGGGGTTTTGGATCGAGTGCGGTCTTCCCGGCGGCTTGCGCGGAATGCCCGCGAGAACGTGGTGTACCTGTATTTATCAGAGAAGCTGACCCCTGATTTCAGGACGATCAGCGACTTTCGGAAAGACAACCCGGCTCTGGTGAAGGAGGCTTTTAAACATACAGTAAGTTTTGCCAAGGAAGAAGGCCTTCTGGATCTCTCCCATCTTTCCACGGACGGGAGCAAGGTAAAGGCCAATGCATCGAACCGCAGAGTGCTGACAAAAGACGAACTGAACGTTTTACTGAAATTTGTCGAGGAAGAGCTTGAAGAATGGGCAAAGCAGGATGCCCAAGAAGATAGCGTATTCGGTGATCTCCGGGGAAGCGACCAGCTCCCGAAACAGAGCAAAAAGACCATTCGGAAAGCGGCACAATATTACATCAAAAAGGTCCGGGAGAAAGGACCTGCTTTCAAAGAAGATGTACGAGATACACTTCAAAAGGCCAGCCAGGAAGTTGAAGAGCAGGGATTAAATAAGGTCAGCATTACAGATCCGGAAAGCCGCTTCATGAAGAACAAAAAGGGACGGATAGAGCTATCGTATAATCCTCAGCTCACCGTAGACAAGGCGGGCTTTATTTTAGCCAATGATATTACCCAGAGCGCCCATGATTCCGGACAGCTACAACCCCAGGTCCTTCAGACGGAAGAAAATCTCAAGGGAATTCCAGAGCACGTTGCCTGGAGCTTTGATTCCGGCTACTTTGAGGGTAGCAATATCAAGTTTCTGGCAGACAAAAAGATCGACGGCTACATACCGGATAATAATGAAAAGAAAGAATCCGCTCCCTTTGACAAGAAGCATTTTCAATATGACGCAGCCAACGATGCATTTCGATGTCCCGAAAACCATGCAGTGATTTTTGCAGGAGAACATTTCGACAATCAGAAGAATAAAGCGATAAGGGTTTATAAAGGGATAGGCTGCTCTGCTTGCCAAAGTCAGAGTAGATGCACGAAGCGGAAGGATGGAATCCGTTATCTCAAGATGTTTCCCTATGAGGTAGAGCGAAACGTCATGGTTGCGAAGATGAAAACCCCGCAAGCCCATAAGGTGTATAAGCTACGTCAGCAGATCGTTGAACCGGCGATAGGAGACCTTAAGGAGAACCAAGGACTGCGGGCATTTCTTGCCAGAGGCATTCAAGGAGCAAGGATAGAGCTCAGCTTGGCTTGTGCAGCAAGGAATCTAAGAAAAATCTGGATATGTCTGCAGACGAAGAAGGAAGAAGCGGGAGATAAAGAGAAAATACCCGGTCAAATACACTCTCCACGGTATCCTTCTTTGATCTGTCAGTTTTGCTAGAAAAAAGACCCCGCCGAGCAAGCAATTGTCGGACAGCCTGCAAGCTGCGGGGGATAGCAAGTTCAATGAGACGAATCGTGGCAGCGGCGATCAATGGAAGGGAAGGGGTAAAGGAGATGGACGGATAATCGAAAACGACGCAGGAATGTGCCGTATCCCCGCGCAGTCCCTCATTTCATCTCCTCCCCTTTCTCATCAGGTCCCTGACTTCATGGCTCTCGACGCTCCAGTATGCGGCCAGGATCGATTTCGTGCCCGCGCACTTCATTCACTCAAAAACAGTTGCGCGGCGCCAATAAATTTTCCAGGAAGAGAAAGCCTTTTTCGATGGAGGAAGAAGGAAGATGATGCGAAAAAGAAAAAATACAGCGGCCCTTCTATCGCTGATGCTGCTGCTTCTCGTCTCGTTGTCGTCTGCATTTGTTCTCAACTATACTCCTGTTGCGAGTGCAGCGGGCACTGACCACGGCGTGTCCGAAAAGGTAAAACAACGCATGGCGGAAGGAGAGAGGCTCTTCAAGGCAGGAAAGCTGGCGGAAGCAAAGGAGACCTATGAGCAGACACTCGAGGACGCAAAAAGGACGGGAGATAAGTCTTCGGAGGCGGGTGCCCTCAAGAGCATCGGAAATGTCTATTTCGAGCTCGGCAAAACCGATCTTGCCTTGGAATACTATCAGCGTGCTCTCGATACAGCGCGGGCTGCGGGAGCGGAAACTGAGGCAGCCAAGGCATTGAGCAACATCGGACATGTTTATTACAAAGTCGGGCAGTATTCAGATGCGGTGAAGTATCTTCAGCAGTCCCTGGCGATAGCCCATAAGCTTGGAGATACGGCGGTCGAGATAAGGAATCTGGGTACCCTTGGCGTTATTTCCTATCGCCTCGGCAAGAACGCTGATGCATTGATGTATTTGCAGCGATACCTGAAGCTGGTAGAGAAAACAGGAGAGCATGCTCGTGTGATCCTGTCGCTTAAACTTATCGGCGGTATCTATGAAAGCTCCGGACAGTACGAGGAGTCGCTGATGTATTATGAGCGGTGGCTTGAGATCGCCCGCCAGATCAGCAGTCCGGCTGAAGCGGTTGAAGCCCTCCGTAACATCGGGAGTGTCTATTATCGCCTCTACCAGTACCATGAAGCGCTCAGGTATCACCAGCAGTCCCTGCAGATAGCACGTAAACTCGGTGACGCGACTGTGGAGGTCAGGTCCCTTGACAGCATCGGGCATGCCTATTATCGCCTCAGCCGGTACCAGGACGCGCTCAAGTATCACCAGCAGTCTCTGGCGCTCAAAAGAAAGATCAGCGACGTGGCGGGCGAGGCCGGTTCCCTCAATAACATCGGGAATATCTACATGAGACTCGGCCAATACACCGAGGCGATGAACTGCGCAACGCAGGCCCTCGAAATAAGCAGAAGGATCGGCAATGCGGCCGAAGAGGCCGCCTCCCTTCGTCACATCGCGAATGGCTATTATGGCCTCAGCCGGAACCAACAGGCGCTCGAGCATTACCAGCAGTCACTGGTCATATCCCGCAAGATCGGCGATACGGCCGGCGAGGCCAGTTCCCTCAACAGCGTTGGGCTCGTCTATGACAAGCTTGGCCAATACACTGAGGCGCTTTCGTATCAGAAACGGGCTCTGGACATGGCGCACGAGATCGGCGATGCGAATCTTAAGGCCGCAGTCCTCAATAACATCGGGGGCATCCATTCAAGACGCGGACAACACACCGCTGCGCTCAATTATTTCCATGAGTCCCTAAAGATAGCCAGGAAGACAGGCGACGCGGCGGGAGAAGCCGCTCCGCTTGGCAACATTGGGCTTGTTTACGACAGCCTCGGCCGCTACGCAGAGGCGCTTTCGTATCACCAGCAGGCCCTCGAGATCAAAAGAAAAATCGGTGATGCGGCAGGGGAGGCAACATCTCTTGTCAATATCGGGAATATCCATTCAAGACTCGGACAAGACACCGATGCGCTCATGTATTATCAGCAGTCTTTGGAGATAATCCGCGAGATCGGCGATGTGGGCAGTGAGGCGGCAGTCCTTAATAATATCGGGTTTATCTACAGCAGTCTTGGCCGGTACGAAGAGGCTTTGAAACATCATCAGCAGTCCCTGGAGATAGCCCGCAAGAGCGGCAATTCGGCCGGCGAGGTCAATCCCCTCAACAACATCGGGCTCATCCATTATATGCTCGAACGATATGGGGAGGCGTTGAAATATTACGAACAGTCCTTGAAGATCGCCCGAAGGATCGGCGATTCGGAAGGCATGATAACGTCTTTGGGGAACATGGGCAGCTCATATAATTGCCTTGAACAATACGAAACAGCAATCAAAGCGTTCCGCGAGGGCATCAGTATATTGGAGACTATTGATGACGCAGAAGCGCTCTGGAGATATCACAGGTGGATAGGCGAATCTCTTCGAAAATCCGGCAAACCCGCTGAAGCGGTCACCCATTATCAGCAGGCAATTGTGTCCATCGAACATCTTTACATCAATACACAGGGTCTGAAAGACGAAGCCCGTTCCTCCCTCATCGGCGAGAAGGCCTTCGTGTACCAGGAGTTCATCGAGCTCTTGCTGGAACTGCACCAGAAACGACCGGGCAAAGGCTATGACAAGCAGGCCTTCGAAGTCTCCGAGAAATCCAAGTCCCGCGCCTTCCAGGAGATGATGGCCAAGGCAGGGGCCAGGACCGCCTTTGCCGGCGATGCAAGGTTTCAATCGATGATTGAAACAGAGCAGCAGCTCATCGGCCAGGCCGTAAACCTCCGCCAGATCCTCGGCAAGGAGCTGTCCATGCCGGCAAAAGAGCAGAATAGGGAAATCATAGATTCCCTCACGGACCAGCTTGCTAAAGCGGAAAGGTCCCTCGCAGACCATCAAAAGGCCATCGACGACGCCTACCCCCGCTACGCAGACCTCAAGCGGCCCAAGGCCCTCTCTGTCGAAGACCTCAAGGACGTCCTCAAGGACGGAGAGATTGTCGTCTCTTACATCGTCACGGGGGATAATACGATTGCCTTCGTCATCAGCGGGAAAGGCTTCAATCTCATCGAGCTTCCCGTCTCAAAGAAAGAACTTGCCGACCTCGTGAGCGCCTTCCGCACCGGCCTGGACAGCGTCCGGGACTACAAAGACCTCGAAAAGTACAGGCCCGAAGCGGCCCATGAGCTCTACCAAAAGCTCTTCCGGCCCCTGTCAGCCGGGCTCAAGGACATCACGACCCTCTACATCTCCGGCGATGACGTGCTGCACACCCTGCCCTTCGAGGCCCTGGTGGACGGCTATGACCAGAAGGCCTTCCGCGAAGCCAGGAAGGCGGGCAGAAAGGGCGACGGCCCCTATCTCGGCGAGTACAGCACCCTGCACTACCTCGTGGACTCCTACACCATCGCCTATCTGCCCTCTGCCAGTGTCCTGAGATCACTCAGAAAGTACGAGAAGCCCGGATACGGGAACTGGGACAAACAGCTCATCGCCTTTGCTGATCCGGTGTTCAGCCCGGAAGAAGTCAAATCGGCGCAGGGCAAAGACAAAAAGAATAAAGAGATACCGCAGCGCGGCATCACTCAGGAGACTGAGCTGGCCCTGCAAATCCTGACCCGCTCCACCGGCGGAGCTGAGCTTGCGCGGCTCAAGGAGAGCAGTGAAGAGGCCAAGGCCATTGCCAAAGAAGTAAAAGGCAGGAAAGAAGACATCTACATGAGAGAAAAGGCTACAGAGGAGAACGTCGGGAAAACAAAGCTCACCGCTTCCCGTTACCTCCTCTTCTCCACCCACGGCCTGTTGGGCGGCGACTTCTCAGGCGTGGCCGAGCCCGCGCTGGCATTAACTTTGATAAACAATCCTGCAGGCACAGACGGGTTCCTGACCATGAGCGAGGTGTTGGGCCTGGATCTGAACGCAGAGATGGTGATCCTGTCGGCCTGCAACACCTCGGGCAAGGGAGACAAGACGGGATCAGGTGAAGGCTTTGCCGGCCTCACCCGCTCCTTCATGTACGCGGGCACGAAATCGCTCCTGGTCACGCACTGGAGCGTGGAGAGCACGGCAGCCCGGGACCTGATGGTGGGGACCTTCAAAGAGATGACGGACAACACAAGACCCGAAGCCCTCCGGAAGGCGAAGCTCGCGATGAAAGCCTCATCGCGCATGACCGGCAAACAGGAGCTTTCCCTGTCCCACCCCTTCTTCTGGGCGCCTTTCGTGATGGTGGGAGAGGGGCAATAAGCCAGAGATAATTTCTTTGCCCCTGGAATATTCATGATCCTCTGGACGATCCAGACAAGTGAAGCGTGGAAGAGACTGCAGGAGAAGGGTGTGCTTCGCGCCGACGACGGGCGCATCAGCGAAGACATGCGGCTGGGATACGGGTGGATGGCGAACCAGATGCGCCGCCGCCTGGGGCCGCCGCCGATGGAGCGTGCCGCATTGCTATGGGCCTGGTATCAATGGAGCGGAGTTAAGCGAAAGCGGCCGGACCTGCGCTCCGCCGGACACCTTCCTGCCGGCTCCCGGGGCGTCCGCATCGAGTTCGAGATCGACGACGGACGCGTTCTCTTATCGGACTTTGACCTGTGGCACTACGTGCTGAATTACTGGTACTTGCCTGTCTCGGAAGCTGACGGGGATGCCTTTTTGCGTGAATTGCAGGAGCGAGGGCTTTCTTTTTATACGGCCAAGCCGGTTCCGGACCCCGGATACCACGGGAAGATCGAGCGGAGCTGGGAACGCATCTTCGACCTGCAGTGGACAGAGGAAGCACTGGTACACCCACGGGAACGAAAGTCCATACAAGCCTGCATCTGGGAGCTCCGGTGGGAACAGGTGAAACGCGCTGACCAGTTCATAGCGAGGTGAACAAGAGGCAAGTGGGTTTTGCCTGAGAACGCTTGTTACGAATCTTTCATCTTCGATACACTGGCTCTGGCATTCGGTCTGTTCCTGGTGCTCGGATGCGGCATCGTGTTTCTCGCCGGCATCATCTCCGGCTCGCGCAGACTGCTCACCGTGCCGGCCCCGCTGTGGGTCTATATTGCCCTTTCGGCGATAACCTATCCTTTCACACTGTGGCTGGCGAACATACTTGGGGCCATGGCGATTCTGTTTCTGCAGCCTGTCGTGTCTCTTTCGATCGCGGCGAAACTGCCCGAAAGGACACGGGGATAGTCAATATCCTATCCAGTTCACTCCCGCAAAACCTCCTTCACCACTCTGCCGTCGATGTCCGTGCCCGGCCGCACGCCCAGGAGATGCAGGATGGTCGGGTACTGGTCCTGCACGCCG
>Ga0209000_1001921_pt1 | contig 12208 bp, 9 predicted proteins | sample RifGroD2_FD_183998 | JGI IMG/M metagenome (GOLD analysis project Ga0209000, IMG submission 183998) | Groundwater microbial communities from Rifle, Colorado, USA - Groundwater D2 (SPAdes) (version 2) | ecosystem: Environmental > Aquatic > Deep subsurface > Groundwater | place: Rifle, Colorado...
TTCTGGTACATCGCCTGCAACTGCGCCAGTCCGGCCTTGCCTTCGCGCGCGACAAATTGCCGCACCGCGCTGCCGTAGCCGAACCAGCCCGGCAACAGCGTGCGGTTCAGGCCCCAGCTGAATACCCAGGGGATGGCGCGCAAATCCTCGATACGGCCGGACGCCTTGCGCGCCGAGGGGCGGCTGCCGATGTTGAGTTCGGCGATTTCGCGGACCGGCGTGGCCGCGAAGAAGTAATCGGTGAAACCCGGCGTCTCATACACCAGCCTGCGGTAGGCGGCGAACGCATCGCTACTCAACGCCTCCATGATGCGATGATATTCCGGCATGGCGCTGTCCGCGCCGTGATGATGCAGCAGCGTGGCCTCCATGGTCGCGGCGATCAGTGTCTCCAGGTTGCGCCGGCCGATTTCCGGATTGGAATATTTGCTGGCGATCACCTCGCCCTGTTCGGTGATGCGTATCTGCCCGTTCACGCTGCCCGGCGGTTGCGCCAGAATCGCGTCGTAGCTGGGGCCACCACCGCGTCCGACAGTGCCGCCGCGCCCGTGGAACAGGCGCAGCTCGATGCCGTGCTTCTCGAACACTTTCACCAGCTCCAGCTCGGCCTTGTACAGTTCCCAGTTGGCGGTGAGATAGCCGCCGTCCTTGTTGCTGTCGGAATAGCCGAGCATCACCTCCTGCGTGTTGCCGCGGCTGGCCAGCAACTTGCGGTAATACGGAATGGCAAACAACTCGTCCATGATGGCGCCGCAGCCGCGCAGGTCCTCGATGGTCTCAAACAGGGGAATGATATTGACATGTAACGCGGGGTTTTTACCGCCTTCCAGCAACCCGGCCTGTTGCAGCATCAGGGCGACTTCCAGCATGTCGCTTACCGCATCGGTCTTGGAGATGATGTAGTTGGGCAGCGCTTCGCGGCCATAGCGTTGATGAATCTGTGCGGCAGCCTGCATGATGCGCAACTCGCTTCGTGTTGCGGGAGTATATTGCTCAATATCGGCGAGCAGCGGCCTGCCGGCTTGCAAGGCGGCGAGCAGCACTGCACGGCGCTCCGCCTCATCCAGATCGCAGTAATCCGGTTTGCCCAAACCGTGGGAGAAAAGCTCGGTCACGGTCTGCTCATGCATCGCGCTGTGCTGGCGCATGTCCAGCGGCGCCAGATGGAAACCGAACACTTCGACGGCACGGCGCAGGTTGGCGAGCCGTCCGCGCGCCAGATGTACCGCGCCATGGCTGAGCAGCGAGTCGATCAGCACATCCAGATCGGCAATGAATTCCTGCGGCGTGGCATAGGGCTGTGCATCCTTGCCCATCGGCGACGGGTGCGAGATTTCGTGGCCGAGTTGTCTGGCGGCAGCGGACAGGCGCGCATAGACCAGGTTCAGCGCGCGGCGATAGTGCTCGTCGGCACGGGCAGCATCCCTGTCCGGAGAGGCGTCGGAAAGCTGGCGCAATTCGTCGCTGATCTCCACCAGATGATCGGTCAGGCTCAGGCGCCGGCTCAGCACATAGGTTTCGTTCAGGTAGTGCTCGAGCACCAGCGCGGAATGCTGCTGCACCGCATCCAGCATGACATCGCAGGTGACGAACGGATTGCCGTCACGGTCGCCGCCGATCCAGCTGCCGATGCGCAGCAACGGCGGAATGCGGGTGTCCTTGCCGAAACGCGCCTTCAGTTGTTCTTCCAAAGTGGCATAGATCTTCGGAATTTCATTGAGAAAGGTATAGCGATAGTACTCCAGGCCATTATTGATTTCGTCGCGCACGGTCAATCCGGCGGTACGCAACATCCGGGTCTGCCACAAAAGCAGCACGAAGCGACGCAAGGCCGCTTCGTTCTCCGCCAGTTCGTCCGGCGTCATATCGATGCGGTCGCGATTGGACAGCAGGCTGGAAATGATCAACTGGCAATCGAGAATGCTCTTGCGCTGCACTTCGGTAGGGTGTGCGGTCAGCACCGGCGAAATCAGTGCGCCATCGAGAAAGGCCTGCAGGGCTTCTTTGCTGACGCGCTTCTTTTCGACGCGCTCCAGCGCCAGTAGCAGACTGCCGTCCCTTGGTGCACTGCCCGCCTTGAGATGGGCGCGATGACGCCGGTTGTGATGCAGGTCTTCGGCAATGTTGGACAGCTGCGAGAAGTAACTGAAGGCGCGCACCACGACCAGTGTTTCGCCGGGCGACAGCGCATCCAGCATTTGCTCGAGTTGCTCACGATCGCGATCATCCTGGGTCTTGCGAAAGCGTATGGCGGCGCGGCGCACGTTTTCGATCAACTGGAAGGAAGCTTCGCCCTCCTGTTCGCGCAGCGTGTCGCCAAAAATCCGCCCGAGCAGACGCACATCTTCGCGCAATGGCAAATCCTTGCTGGAAATATCAGCGGGAGCAGAAATCAGGGTCATCACATCTTACTGGAACCTACTGAAATAGGCTCTGTATACGAAAAATACAATGCGCCTCATGTTAGAATGCGCCGTGCATAATCAACAAGATTCAGGAAATCCAATGAGCAAAACAGCTTTCCCCTCCCATTTAGTGATTGCCTCGCGCGAAAGTGCGCTGGCCATGTGGCAGGCAGAACACATCCGGGACCGGCTGCGCGCATTATATCCGCAAACCGAAGTCAGCATCCTCGGCATGACCACGCAGGGCGACCAGATTCTCGACGTGACGCTGTCAAAAATCGGCGGCAAGGGACTGTTCGTGAAAGAGCTGGAAACCGCGCTGGAAGACGGCCGCGCCGATCTTGCCGTGCATTCGCTGAAGGATGTGCCAATGCACATGCCGGAAGGTTTCGTACTGGCCGCTATCGGCGAGCGCGAAGACCCGCACGATGCGTTTGTCTCGAATCAGTATGAGAACCTGGCCGCGCTGCCGGCCGGCAGCGTGGTGGGCACCTCGAGCCTGCGCCGCGAGAGCCAGCTGCGCGCGCGCTTTCCGCATCTTAAAATCGAGCCGCTGCGCGGCAACGTGCAGACCCGTTTGCGCAAACTGGACGAAGGCAAATATGCCGCGATCATCCTCGCTGCCGCCGGGCTGAAACGCCTCGGGCTGGGCGCGCGCATCCGCAACATCATTTCCAGCGAAGACAGCCTGCCCGCCGTCGGGCAGGGCGCGCTCGGCATCGAATGCCGCGCCGACCGCGCCGACGTGATCGCCCTGCTGCAGCCGCTGCACCATTCCGATACCGCCGCCTGCGTATTGGCGGAACGCGCCATGAGCCGCGTGCTGGCGGGCAGTTGTCAGGTGCCGCTCGGCGGCTTCGCCGAAGTGCAGAACGGCAGGCTGCGCATGCGCGGCTTCGTCGCCAGTCCGGACGGCAAACAGATGGTGCGCGCCGAATCAACCGGTGATGCCGCCGATCCCGAAGCGCTGGGCAAGCAGGTTGCCGATGCCTTGCTGGCCCAAGGCGCGGGTGAAATTCTTGCTGCCCTGAATGGCTGAGCAACCGCTGGCCGGACTGAAGATTGTCGTCACGCGCCCGCGCGAGCAGGCCGCACGGTTGATGCAATACATCGAACGCTCCGGCGGCAGGGCGCTGTTGTTTCCGCTGCTGGACATCGCTCCCGCCGCCGATCAGCCAGCCTTGCGCGAGCAAATTTCGCGCATCGCCCAATTTGATCTCGCCATCTTCATCAGTCCGAATGCGGTGCAATACGGGATGGCGGCAATTCGTGCCGCTGGCGATTTACCGCCTGCCCTGAAAATTGCCGCCGTCGGGCAGGGCAGCGCAAAAGCGTTGCGTGAACTGGGCATCGCCGACCTCATTGCCCCCACCGAGAATTTTGACAGCGAGGGCTTGCTGGCCCTGCCGGAATTGCAAAGCATTGCCGGGTGGCGTGTACTGATTTTTCGCGGCGATGGCGGGCGCGAGTTGCTGGGCAATACGCTCAAAGCGCGCGAGGCAATGGTGGAATATGTCACCTGCTATCAGCGCAGCAAACCGCAACTGGATGTGGCTGCACTGCTCGATGATGCACCGGATGCGATAACGGTGACGAGCAGCGAGGCGCTGGATCATCTGGGGCTGATGCTGGACGACAAGGCGCGGGCTGCATTGCGTGACAGGCCGCTGTTCGTGCCGCATAGGCGCATCGCCGAATTGGCGCACCTGCAGGGTTGGCGGCAGGTGCTGTTAACCGGCGCTGGGGATGACGGCCTGGTGTCCGGTTTGGTAGCATGGGCAAGACAGAGGACAGAAAACAGGGAGCAGTGTTCCGGCACCTGCTCTCCGGGGAGCCCGATATGACCGAGCAGCCGCAACCAGCAGAAAATACCAGCCGCGTCGAGAGCGAGGAGTCGCCGCCGTACGTCGTGCACCCCGCGCCGCGCCAGAATTTTTTCGCGGCGGCCATCTCCAGAATGAATCTCACACAACTGACGCTGGCGGTGCTGGTGGTGATTTTCCTGTGGCAATGGCTGGACGGACATCGCGCCATTAACGACATGCAGCAGCAACTTGCAAAAAAAATCGCCGAAATGGATGGCGCGAGCAAGGCCAATCAGATGTTGCTGGGGCAAAGCCAGGATGAGGTGCGCGAACTTTCCGCCAAGATGGTGGCACTGGAGGCGCGATACGCCGAAGCGCAGAATCAGCGCGCCGCGCTGGAAGTTCTGTATAACGACCTGTCGGTGAGCCGCGACGAAACCGCGCTGGCGGAGGTCGAGCAAATGCTGCTGATTGCCGGGCAGCAATTGCAATTGTCGGCCAATGTAAAAGCGGCGCTGATCGCCATGCAAAGTGCCGATGCCCGTTTGCAGCGCATGGACCGGCCGGCGTTCAATGGCCTGCGCAAGGCCATCAACCAGGATATGGACAAGCTGCGTTCATTGCCCGGCGTGGATATCGCCGGCATCAATTTTCAACTCGACAAGCTGATGGCAGCCGTCGATGGACTACCGCTGGTTTATCAGCAACGCGCAGCAAACAATGAGGAGGCCACGCAGCCTGCGTTAAAAGATGAAACGGCTTGGCAAGAACTGTTACGCGAAATCTGGCACGAGGCGAAACAACTGGTGCGCATTGAAGACATTGGCAAGACTGATGCGCCGCTGTTGCCTCCGAACCAGGAATTTTTCCTGCGCGAAAATCTCAAGCTGCGTTTGTTAGCGGCGCGCCTTGCATTGCTGTCGCGCGACGAGGATAGTTTCCGCCAGGAACTGAAAACCGCGCAACATTGGACAGCGCGCTATTTCGACGTCAAGTCGAACGAGGGCATGCGAATGCTTGCCGGGCTGAAGAAGATTGCCGTATCCAGCATCAGCATTGAACTGCCGGACATCAGTCCCAGCCTGCAGGCTGTGCGCAATTACCGCCTGACGCATGAAAACGAGCCAAAGGCGAGTTTCGAGGCACGGCCAAACGCAACCGGGCGCAGCGTGAACAGCAAGACGGCACGATGAAATATCTGCTCTGGCTATTATTACTGTTCGCCGCCGCGGTTGCGCTCACCGTTGCAACGCATAATTCCGCCTACGTGTTGCTGGTGTACCCGCCGTATCGCATCGAACTGTCGCTTACGCTGTTCACCGTTTTGTTGCTGCTCGCTTTTGTGTTTGGCTATGCGCTGCTGCGCCTGATCCATACCACCACGCAACTGCCTGGCTACGTAAGAAAATTCCGTTTGGAACGGGTGCAGGCTAGGGCGCGCAAGCTGTTGGACGAGGCGCTCAGCGCATTCTTTGAAGGGCGTTATGCGGCAGCGGAAAAGGCTTCGGCGCGCGCGATGGAACTGGGCGACACTTCCCCTTTGCACCCCATTATCGCGGCACGTTCCGCGCACGAATTGCAGGAATACGAAAAACGCGACGCTTACCTGTCCGCCAGCGAAGGCAAGACGATTGGCGATGCCACCATGCGCCTGATGGCCACCACAAAATTCATGCTCGATCAGCGCGACCCGCAAGCCGCGTTGCATGCTCTGAACGAATTGCGTGCGAGCGGAATCAAGGTTCATCCCGGTGCATTGTCTCTGGAGCTGAAAGCGCAACAACAGGCTGGCAATTGGGATGAGGCGCTGGAGGTGCTCACTCAGCTTGAAAAATGCAAATCCATCGATGTGACGGTAGCGTCGCAATTACGCCAGCAGGCCTGGCTGGAAAAGATTCGTCAGCAGGAAAATCTGGATGACCTGACCGTTTGCCTGAAGAATATCCCTGGCGAGTTCAAGCGACGCGGCAAGATTGCTGCCGCTGCCGCGCGTGCGCTGGCTCAGCACGGTGGCTGTTCGCTTGCGCAGCAATTGCTATCCGATAGTCTGAATGCGCAATGGGACAGCGAACTGGTAGCGCTGTATGGCAATTGCCTGCCCGAAGGCGGTCAGCCCAGCGGGATGACTGCGCAAATTGAACAAGCCGAGAAATGGCTCAATCAGCACAGGGACGATGCCGGATTGCTGCTGGCGCTCGGCAAGCTGTGTTTACACCAGAAGCTCTGGGGCAAAGCGCAAAACTACCTGGATGCCAGTGTCAGTATCGCACCCAGCCGCGCTGCCTTCACTGCGTTGGGGCAACTTGCAGAACGGTTGGGCAAAGCCGACGAGGCATTCGAACATTACCAGCAAGCAATGGCAACGACGAAGACGGGCGACGAATAGCATTGCGGGGACACGATGGATTGCGCTCCTGCTGAAAGAATGATATCCGCCAGTCCGGCCATTTATGGCACGTTGCAGAGCATGAAACGCCTGCTGATTATCGGATGCGGGGACGTGGCGATGCGCGCCATTCCGTTGCTGACACGCCGCTATCGGATATTTGCCTTGATCCGCAACCCGGCCTACACCTGGGAAAATTACGCTCACTCGGCGTGCTGCCGGTTATCGGCGATCTGGATAATCGCGCCAGTCTCGCGCGCATCACGGGGCTGGCAGATGCCGTGCTGCACTTTGCCCCTCCTGCAAACAGCGGCGCCCGCGATACGCGTACACGCAGCCTGCTCAGCGCGCTGTCGCATGGCACGCAACCCAAGCACCTTGTCTACATCAGCACCAGCGACGTGTATGGCGATTGCGGCGGCGCCCGGGTGAGCGAATCACATCCGCTCAATCCGCAAACGGCGCGTGCAGCACGGCGGGTGGATGCGGAAAGGCAAATCCGCAGCTGGGCGAAGCGGAACCATGTGAAGGTCAGTGTTCTGCGCGTACCGGGTATCTACGCGGCGGACCGGTTGCCATTGGATCGACTGCGTGCGGGTACACCTGCCATCGCACAGAAAGAGGACAGTTACACCAACCATATCCATGCCGACGATTTGGCGCGCATCAGTATTGCGGCATTGCAACAGGGGGGAGCGTGTCGCGTTTACCACGCCAGCGACGACAGCGATCTGAAAATGGGCGACTACTTCGACGTGGTGGCGGATGCGTTTGGCCTGCCGTACGTTCCACGTTTACCGCGTGCGGAAATCAAACGTATCGCGTCGCCGGCGCTGTGGTCGTTCATGAACGAATCGCGCCGTCTGGCCAACACGCGCATGAAGCGGGAATTGAAAGTGAAGCTGCGTTATCCGACGGTGGCGGATGGGCTAAAAGGTGTATGAACGATGAGCCTCCCCCGAAGAATCATCTTCCAGGGGCGGTCATTTCTGTTGCGGTCCTACTTTCCGGCATCCTCTTCTGCCAGATTATTCATGCCCAACAGGATGTTGTTAACCAGGTCTTCTTCGACATCAAATACTTTTTCCGCATGGCCAACCTTGGCGAAATACGCTCTCTTCGCCCGATCCTTGTTGCCAATCATGAGGACAAACGGCTTTTCCATTCTTTCCATGTGTATGGTCAACTGCAACATCGGTGAAGAAAGGCCGTACTTTGCCAGATCCGTAGGACTCTCATCGGCGAACGCCTTGATTTCACCATTCTTTATTCCATAGAGGAGTTCCAGCACCCTGGCCATGGAAGCCATTTCTGCCGTGGGTTCAAGCAGGTTCCATTTTGACTCATTCTGCTCGACGACTACTCTGGGCGTACCTTTTTTCACAATTTCGAGTCGTCTCATCTTGGGCGGATCGAAATCCAGAATGACCTTATCGCGCAAGTCGTAGGTATCCAGGCTCACTTCCTTTTTGAGGTCTGAATGTACGCGATATATCTCCGGCCTCCCCTTGAACATGGCGTATGCCACATTGTTGGTAGGTCCCCTTTCTCCGAAAACGATGACGGTTTCCAGATTTGCATACTTCAGACCCATTTCAATCTGAGGATCACCCAAGCCAAGTTCTTCCAATTTTGGCTGCTCAACCTTTTCAAACAGTACCGCATCCTTCCTGGCTGTGATGACGTTGGTCAATAGTTTTTCTATCGCCTTGGCATCCCCTTTAACGTTTATTGGCTGCACTAATTGCCATGCGTCGTTCTCGCGAACCACCTTGATTTGACGATTTTCCTTGATGTAATTTATCCAGAATTCCGAAACTTCCTTCTCGGCGGTGGGCAACAGTTTCAGCTGCTCTTCTTTTAACTGCTTAACTTCCTCTTCCTTTTTGTCATAGAAAAAGGACACGCCGCTCAGTGCGATCAGCACGATAAACCAGAATAGTGTCTTTTTGGTAAAGTTCACGTGCTACGCCTTCTTCTAGCGGTTACACCAAGCCCCGTCACTAAAAACAGCGATGGCACAATGACCACGGAAAGCCAGAAAACAATTTTCCCCTGAACGGCAGTCAACATAAGCGGCGTCAGGCCCGGTTCTTTTTTCCTTACCGATATCAGAATATCTTCCTCTGCCAACCAGTTAAGCATGTTCAGCAGGAAGTCTTTATTGCCGGCCTTGAGAAATTTATTGCTGGCAAAGTCGGAATCTCCCGTGACCAGGATCTTTCCCCATGTTTTCAGGCTGTCTTCCTGCCCTTCAGCAGGTTTATCACTCTTGGGCTTATCGTCAGTGACTTTACTGCTCTTATTGTCCCCGAGGTTCACCTCCACTGCGGTGACTGCCACCACACTGAAGGGCCCGCGTTTGTGCTTGTCAGCGTCAAAATTTTCATCTTCCTTGGTAAGTTTCCTGAGATCGCTGGTCACCGTCCAGGTTTTGTCGCTGGTTTTTGCGAGATCCCAGCTTCCCTTGGCGGGTTCTTCTTTTATATGAACAGAACGCGCAAAAGGGAGAAAAGTAAACTGCTCAAATTCCCGGGTGACGGGATGGTCCTTGTGATATTGCACCACCACCGGTATTGCAATATTGCCACCGGACGCTTCACTCGTTTTATCAAAAATGACATCATCCGCGAGCTCGAAGCCGAAGCCGCCCAGGTAACTTACAAGATTTGGCAAACCGCCGCTGGGATCGACCATGAAAATCGCTCGCCCGCCTTTTTTGACGAATGCCGTGATCATGTCCAATTCGGCTTGCAAATAGTCCGTTTCGGGGCCAGCCACCACCAGGACAGCAGCATCGTCAGGCACCTTTTCCGCATTGATCAACAGCAGGTCGCGTACCTGATGGTTTTCTTTCTCGATCGCGTCCTTGACATACAAATAGCCATTTTCTTCATCGCTACTGATACGCTTTTCGCCGTGCCCTGTGACAAAGTAGAACACCTTGACGTCCTTGCTGATCAATTTAAGCAGGGAATTGGTAAGTTTGTTTTCGGATTCAGTCCCTTCGACAATCTCCTGCTTGTCGCCATAGTTCAATATGGTGGTTCTGTAAGCCGTAATTCCATACTTCGCCGTTTCTATCGGATCCCTGTCCGGGTCTACAAAACGAAAGCTGAAGTTGGGTGAATTATAGGAATATTCACTCAACAGGTCGGACATCGTCTGCCTCGTCCTCTGGTCATTGCGATAGAACGCAATGGCTTCAACGTCCCTTTCCAGGGATTTTATTATCTTGAGCGTATGGTCGGAGAGGGTGTACCTGCTGTCCTTCGTCAAATCGACGCGCACCTTGTATTTGACCGACATGCCGGCAATGAGCCCGATTATCACTAAAAACACCCCGCTCATAATCGCCGTATTCAATGCATACTTGGTAGAACGCTTGGTGATGAATTCCCTGATTTCCGGAAAATAAATATAGAAAAACAGCAGCAGTAAAAGAAGTCCCACCCAAATCAGTGTCAATGGCAGGTTGCCCATCTCACCGGTTATCGCATAAGTAATCCCTCCTGCCGCCAGCAGGAAAATGGACAACAGGCCCAGTGGTGCAAACAATCCTTTGGCTTTCATTATTTCCACCTCTTCGATTCTAAACTTCTAAGCGTAAGAAACAGGAATAGAACGATGAAGCAAAGGTAGTAAATGATGTCTGTCGAATCAACGACCCCCTTCGACATGCTTTCTATATGCTCGTTAATCGAAAGGTAACTAAGAAATTCACCCAGCCCGGCAGACACCAGCTGGACCGAATAGCCTAAAAACCAGAAAAAGAACAGCATGGCAAAGGATAGTGTCGCGGCGACAATCTGATTTTCCGTTAACGACGATGTGAAAATACCCAAGGCGATGGCGGCAGCACCCAGCAGGACAAGCCCCAGGTAACCCGTCCAGATTGGCACCACTTCCGGCTCCCCCAGAACTACAAGAAGAATGGGATAGGTAGCCGTCAGCAATACCATGACCAGCATTACAACAAGGCAAGCCAGATATTTACCCAGCACCACGTCGATATCATTGACCGGGAATGTCAGCAGCAGCTCGATCGTGCCGGTCTTTTTCTCTTCGGCCAGGAGTCTCATGGTCAATAACGGCGTCATCAGCAACAGGATAATTCCGATACTTCCAAACAGCGGCCTGATTACCGTCTCATTGATATTCAACAGCTGATATTGCTTGGCCAGCATGGGGTCGGACTGTGCCTGGTAACTGACAATCGAGAAAGTGGCGATGAGGTTGTAGAAAAAATAACCCGTCATCAGCAAAAACATGATGATCACTATATAAACCGTAAACGAGCTGAAATAGGATTTCAGCTCCCGATTGAGGATAAGGCTGACATTCCTGATATTCATGCCTCCTCCTTTGTGACCATCTTGATGAAAATGTCTTCCAGACTAACCTCCAAGGTGCGCATTTCCACAAGCTCCCATCTGTTCTTTTCAATCATGGCCTGAATGCCTTGCCTTCCCTTTTTCTCATCTTCAAGCACGACAATAAATCTGCCGACATCGTCAGAAGCCAGTTCTCTTTCAACGCCTTGAATGCCGTCCACACGCGAAAGCTCCTGCTCGATCGTCTCTGCATTACCGTTGATGCGCAACAACACCCGCTGTGCGCTTTCAGTTGCAAGATTCTCCGGCCTGTCTTCTGCCACCACTTTCCCCTTGTTGATAATGATTACCCTGCCGCAGAGGATGCTGACTTCCGGAAGGATATGGGTGCTGAGAATAACGGTGTGCTTGCCTGACAATTCCTTGATCAGACTTCTGATTTCCTTGATCTGCTTGGGATCAAGCCCTACGGTAGGCTCATCAAGAATCAAAACCTCGGGGTCATTGACCAATGCCTGGGCAATGCCGACTCGTTGCCGGTACCCCCCGGAAATCGTGCTGATCAGTTTGCTGGAAACGTCGCCGAGGCCACAGTCATCCATGACTTTGGCGGCTTTTCGATTGACCTCTTTCGCAGGCGTTCCCTTGATGGCCGCCACAAAACGAAGATAATCGCTCACCCTCATGTCTTCATAAAGAGGGACTCTCTGCGGAAGATAGCCGATCCTTTTGCGCACGTTCAAGGAATCTTCGAAACAATTATAGCCAGCCACTATGGCCTTCCCTTTGGTGGGAGGGAAAAAACAGGTCAAGATGCGCATTATTGTAGTTTTCCCCGCCCCATTGGGACCAAGAAAACCCAGAATCTCGCCTTTTTCAACAGTAAAACTGACATTGTCAACGGCGCGGAACTCGCCATATTCTTTGATTAAATTTTCGACTTCGATCATTAGTAGGGACTCGACTAAATAATATTTTTCGGTGATAACCGTATTGGCCTTATCTCGCAACGCTGTTTGTCTACGCTCTAATATCCTGCCGGCACTCCTTCAAACAGCGCCGGACAGTATACATGATGAACTGCGTTTTTGCGATGACGAGAAGAGTGAATGCAGTCGCGAGACTCCTTATGGGTCAATACACTAAAGTGGGTCCGGTTCTCAAACGGAAAATTAAGATGTTAGTCTGCTGTAAAAAGGAGCCGTCGATCCCGATGCTGTTGAAATCGGCTCGGGTGATATAATCTTCCAGGGCAGAAAGTAGTTACGAAGTTGCTGA
>Ga0209000_1001925_pt1 | contig 12182 bp, 12 predicted proteins | sample RifGroD2_FD_183998 | JGI IMG/M metagenome (GOLD analysis project Ga0209000, IMG submission 183998) | Groundwater microbial communities from Rifle, Colorado, USA - Groundwater D2 (SPAdes) (version 2) | ecosystem: Environmental > Aquatic > Deep subsurface > Groundwater | place: Rifle, Colorado...
ACTTTTCCTGACACAGTCCCCGGGACGTTCAGGTCAAAGTTGATTTTACAGTGATGTTATAGCAGACAAACGTTGACTTGTCAAGGGCCCCCGGCTTAAGCCCGGCCCGGCTACTTATTCCCCAGGTTGGCCACGGGGGTTTCTACGGGGGGCTTCCACTCCACGATCGTGACATTCCCCTTGGAGTCGACCTCCATTATCGCCGTATCCCCGTAATTGACGTCCTGGCCTTTAAACTCGTCGGAGATCCCTGGCCCGGTGCCTGAATAAGTGACCTCGTATCTCTTGGAACCGCCCGCCCCGCCCTTGGTCTCTTGCCAACCCACCTTGGTATCCGAACCCATAGTATTGCCGTCGCCGAGCGCCGCGGCACAAAGCGCCGTGGGAGGGCCGTCGTTCAGGTTGCATTCTCCGGAATTCGGTGGATCTTTATCCTCGGGAGGGTCTTCTTCGTCTTCAGATTTAGGCTTCGTCGGCTCATTGCCTAAGGCATCAAGACCGGCCGCCGCCGCTTTTTTCTTCATCTCGGCTTCGGCGTCTTCCTTAAGCTTCTTATCCGCGGACAGGGCTTTTGCCGTGCCTTCATTGTCCTTAACGGGGGAGCTGACCTCCGTGGTCTTAAGGGAGCCCTTGCTGTCCATCTTTAGATTGGAAATTTCGCCGCTCTTGATCTTGTCCAGATTGACCAGGCCGGTCTTGGCGTAGGCCAGGTCCCCGGTCTTGCCGCCGCTGCCGGCTACGCCGAAGCTCTGCCCCCACTTGCTCCTGGCCGTCATCGCTGAATCCGACCTGAGGCCCTCGCCCAGCATTGCGCGGGCGTTCTTAAGCGTGGCCATGGTGCCTTTGCCGGCGGGCCCGCCGGCCCCGGCCTGCGCTTTTGCGGAAACGTTCACATTGCCGCCGGTATTGCCTTCGCCGAAGCGGGAAACTCCGCCCGAGGATTTAGTCCCGCCCCCGCCCGAACCGCCGACGGGCGAACCGGCGCGGCCGGCCATCTTGGGGACCGAAGTGGGGCTGCCGCTGCCGCGGTAAGCTGAGGCCGAAGGGGCACCGGAATTATTATTGGCCATCCAGTCCGAAACGTCCGCCGGCGCGGCGGCCACCGCGGCCAGGTCCCCGCCGGTGTCTTCCGCCACTTTCCTGGGGCGGACCACGTCTTCCTCGAAAGTGGAGATACCCAGGCGCTTGAAAAGCGGCAGCACCGCGTCGCGGACGCTGAAGCCATAGGCGAAATTATTTTTTTTACCCTTGTGGGTGAGGTCCTCGGAACCCTGTATGATGAAGAAGAGGAAGACGCCCCCGCCGATGAAGAGGAAGGCGAGCACAGAAACTACAAGGGCTTTTTTTCTGCTGTTCGAATTGTCCGACATAACCGCCCCCTATGAAAAGCAAAAATACATTCCCGTTTTTCACCCTTCCCCGTTCCGGGGAAACTGAAAAAGCAGGTTCCGTCTTTTAGAGTCTAGCAGACGAAACGGGAAATTTCAAGGGCCTGTACGATATCGCAATATTTTGCCCATACGGTCTCCATTTGCGAATTTATAATCCCAATGATGCTCTCTGCGCCCAACCAGGTTAACTCACTTTTGATGATGAATCCCGTCCCAATCCGGATTTTCCAGGACAGCTTGTAAATCTTTTTTTTGCAATAACGGCCCCGTGATGGGCATGTTTTTATCTGACTCGGCCAGAGATTCATCAACATTAGATGGTTCCGTTACAATTTCAAGTGATTCAGCCCATATATGTCCGGCGCCTTTTACAACCCAGTTATAATCTTTTTCGTATGTCCCATCAACAGGGTCCATAAGCATCAGATGTAGCGTCCAATCGCGGTATTCTGCCCCTTTAATAACCACTATTCGGTCCCCAGGGCCAGTGTTTGAATCGTCACCATAATCTCGAGCCCAACGAATTAACACGGGCACGCGGAAATGGTTAACACTTATAAATACTTTTTCCGGAGTCATCGGAGAATCATATCCACGAGATTCAATACCCCCAAATCTCAGGAGAATTTCATCCACTCCATGCCTGTTTAAATCCCCGTTGCCATGCAGGAAGTTCGGAACATCGTATCCATTTGTCCCGTAATCACCAATTTCTACCTGTGACTTGCGAACGTAGAAATATTCCAAAACAGCTTGCGCAGATGCAGCCCAAGACCAATTTATTTTCCCCTCCTCAATATACTTCTGCTGGATAGGGAGAACCTGCGCAGAAACAGTAAACGGGCACAGCAGGCACCATGTCATTGCGGCAACAAGCTGTTTCACTCTCATTTTAGGTCTCCCATCAATTTGCCCGCATCAATAAGGCCCGCCCCCTGCTCATCAGACTGAAGATCCAGTTTTACAGCCGCTTTTATAAGGGCTTCCCTGACTTTAACTGGCGTATCGGCGCCCAAAGAAATCGCTAGCGCCACCAAGCCAGCCACGTGCGGGGAAGCCATGGAGGTACCGGATTTGGTTGAATAAGAAGCGCCTGGAGATGTTGAATAGACCTCCACTCCGGGAGCAATAAACGCTATCTCCGGACCTCTTGAGGAAAAATCAGCTATTTTATCTGAAGAATCGGAAGCGGAAACCGCTATAGATTCGGGATATTTGGCGGGATAATTTACCTCCCCGGAGGTGTTACCGGCCGCACAGACTATCACTATACCTTTCTTATAAGCGGCCGTCACCGCCTGGGCGAGACTATCCACTGAAAAGTAAGCGCCCAGACTCATATTAATAACATTCGCTTTATTATCTACGGCCCATTCTATACCGGAGATGATCCAGGATACCTGGCCGCTGCCGTAGTAGTCCAACACTTTAACCCCATAAATTCTGGCCCTCGGGGCCACACCGACCACGCCTTTAATATCACGCACGGCCGCTATAGTACCTGCCACATGAGTGCCGTGCCCATTATCGTCCATGGCGTCCGCAGGGGATGTTGAAAGAGTTATGGCATTGTAGCCGTCGGCATAATTACCCCAAATATCCGGATGTGTAAAATCTATCCCGGTATCTATAACCGCGACTTTCACGCCCTCCCCCATAGTAACATGCCAGGCGGCAGGGCCATTGACTCTCTTTACTCCCCATGGAATCTCTTTTTCCTCATCGGTTATATCTTGAGCGGCAGGCGTCGGAAGGTTTTTCAACACTTCGTATCCACCCGTTTTTATCTGCACAAGTGCGGCCTCAACCGAGGACAAGGGCAAGGCGGCAGGGACGTCCTCTATCCACTTGAGGTATTTATCTTCCTCAATACTGATTACACCGTTAAGAGAATAGATGTCGGTGTCCTTAATATTTTCGGGGATGGCGGCCACGAGCGCGTCTATAAGATGAAATTCCCGGATCACTTTTCCGCCGATGCTTTCTATTCTTTTAACCCTCTCGGCAGAGCTGATGACGGGGTCGAAACCGACTATCTTCTGGGTGGCGGAAGCCTGAGAGACGACCATTAAGAGCAGCGACACAATCACGGCATGTAAGTTTGTTCTAACCATAAACACCCGCAAACACGGAAAAGTATTTCTCATTCTTTCTCACTCTTTCTCACCAATCTTTCGATACAATTCAACAGCCTCTAACTATCCCCGCTGATTACATATTATGCATTCTGTACGGGATCCCAAAAAACGTGTCGCCGCCGATAATTGTTTTTAACAGGACACTGTCGGAAACGCCGCCAAATGTTATATAAATATCCGCCTTTCCAGGGCACTTTTCACTTGGCTCCGGAGCTATAAAATGTATACCGTTATATGAGCTTCCGGAGCTATCGCCTCTTACAGGATATTTTTCATCTTTTTCCCCGTTACCAAAGGAAACCCATACAAGTGGGCCAGAAATATCTGGCTTACCTGGGCTTGAAACTTCTCTGCGAATTTGCCTGATTTTCTCTATAACATCCCGATGTTCTCTTAAAACACGCTGAATTTCCGCTTCGGTAGGCAACTTAGAGCACGGCAAAAAATGATTATATTCGCCGGACGACTTACTATTAAAGACGGCACGTCTGACCGCCCCTGTTTGCTTTTCGGCCGCTATCGCAAAACACAAGGCAGCAATACCCGCAGTCAATCCAATTTTAATTTGTTTTTCCATATTAAAAACTCCCGGATATTCGGAAACCCTTAGGCAAATCAGAATTTCTGATGCCACCAATACACATAATTTCCCCAATCATAATACGGCCACACATAAGAATGCAGTTCAGGATTTGGCTCCGCCCCATGTATTGAATACCATGTTGGCGCATATTGATTAGTAGCCCCATGCATCCGAAAACGAGGACTCTCACAATAACCATATGGACTATTGCTCCAGGTCCCCGATGTGAAATCGTGGTCGCAATCAATCTCCACGTAAATCCCGCAAGCGTAACCCGCGGTTCGATGAAACCCCATATCAAAAAGCGTCTGCTCCGGATTATATGAGTAACCCACCAACGGGTCCGGCTTGCTATCTGGGATGGGATGGGCATAATCCCCACAAGGCTCAATCCGTTCCACACCCTTGATTTCTACTGGCTGCCCTTGCGGTTTCATATCATAGAAAGCCGCTAATCTGGGATATTTTATGACATCAAGAGGCTCGGTCATCACGTTTTTCTTTCCAGAGGCTATTGCTTTCATCATCCCGTTCTGAAACTCAATTATCTCTTTGACCAGCAACACCATATCCTCAGAAAAGCCATTTTTTAGAGCGGCTTTGGCGTTAAAAGTTTGCATCCGGATGTTGTTTTCCTGCACAGTCAGAACATATGGCGCAAGCCTACGAATATTCTGGTTTATCTCATAAAAACTCATCCCGGCATTTTGAGTTATTGGGCTATATGCTCCCACCGGCCCGGGAATATTGGGGGGCACATCCACGTCTTGGGCTATCTGAATTGTCTCAACAAGACCGCAATTCCCCTTGTCAAAATCACAACCGGGTTCGGCGCTGAATAGTGGTTTTGCCATCGCAAAACCGAACAGGGCAATCGCATACACAGCAATTCGTTTCATTTTTATTATCCCCCCCGTCTTGTGCTACGCACTAATATTTCCTACGCGATATAGGTATTAGGCACCATTCCACTAATACTACCCATTTAAATGTTCATTACATTGCATGGCACTCCATAAAAGTTTTCACCCTTCAATATTTTATGCACATCAATTCTATCCTGCTCGCCTGAGATAATTTTAGTCTTTTTGACCATAAAAGCGGCGTTGCAATATTTTAGCCGCGATTAGAAGGAATACTCCCACAATAACCAGACAGCCATACATAGCCAATTGATAAGGCCCGCTGCCAAATTTACTATATGGCGCCGGGCCGCCAATAATCCATAAGTAACGCTCATAATTGCCATGAATCCACCAGTACAGAAACCCCGGGGCCAAGATAAGCATCATTCCCATGCCATACAAAACATGAAACACCACCTCAAGCAATGAAAAACTAGTTTGTGTTTTTTGCTGCATATTTCTCCCAGCTTGTTTTTTGATCCGGATTTGTGCACGTACAGCAATATTACCGACACAGTCCATTGATTTAATACTGCCAGTTCATATTGCCCGGCGCGCTGATTACAGCCATTGAGCTTGTTGTGGCATCCGCAAAAACGCACCATGTGGAATAACATGAGCCCGGTGAACGGTGTCCTTTTTGTCCCTTGATTCTCACGGTAGAATTTGAACCTGTCCCTGGCGATAAAGTCATGTAAGTGTAATACTGGGTATCAGTCTTCAGATCAGCCGCGGTGAATGTCCCGATAGTGAAATTATCTATTTCATCCATAAACGGCGTATCATAATATGCCGAAGGCATATTGCTACTCCAATAACCTGCATAATCTGAGAAATTAGTATTATACACCTGTGTTTCGTGCTCATAGGTTGCAACATCATTGTATTCGGACAGGTTATTAAAATAAAACGTTTGCCATGTTTGTGTTTGGTCAACTTGGGAACTGCCGCTATACGGCGCCCATGTTTCATGATAAGAAGACTTGACGTTATCTTTATCGCAATCAGCATTTCCCGGTTCCCTGGAACTCCGCCGCGCCGGGGCAATACTTTTTACGAATTTAACTTTTCTCAAATTCCCAATAACTTCGCTATTATCCACGTCAATCGCATCAATTTGAATTCCATGCTTATTCGTTTGAGACTGCGCAAAAAGCAATTGTTCATAAAGAATAGACAGCCTTTGTTGCACAGGAACACCGGTTGCTTCGGCAATGTCCTTTCCGGTTTCCGCAATAGCCTTCGCAAGAAACGACTTATGCATAGCAAGCATTTCTTTTAGAGACTCTTCTATAGACTCTTTTCGAATAACCGAATATCCCCCCAGAATAGCCCTTTGTGAATAGTAAAGCTCTACGGGGTTAACTCCGGTATACTTAACAATATCCACTAAGTCAGTCGCGGGAATCGGTGCGGTGAAGACTATCCGCCAAGATATTTTCTTCGGGCCCAGGGGTTGCTGCGGTGTTGTAATCTCAGGAATTTTCAGGTTTTCGAGAAATATTTGATTGATTAGATTGGCGCTATTGCAATTCCCCTTATCAAAATTGCAACCGGGTTCTGCGCTGAATACTTGTTTCGCCATCGCAAAACTTAAAAAAATAAGAGCACACATATTTAGTCTTTTCATTTTTACAATATACTCCCATCTAATGCCGCTACTTACTCCTGAAAACATCCAAATTCAGAGACGATATTGGATCCGGTTGCATTAAAATATTTTCGGGCGCCACGTTCAGATGTTCTTCAACTTCCCAACTTTGCTCTGCTGCTTTAAACTCTTCTTTTGTGATCTCGTAAATATCCCACGCTATCTGTGAACCCTGGGGGGCGTGTTTAAAGGCCAGCTTAAGCGGTGGGGAGTATTTGTTTTGCGCACCGACCCAACCGTCCTGCTCATTCCATTTAATTAACTCGATAAAATCCGCAGGTAGGCCACCCGCGCCGCCCATCGGGGCACCTTTACTGGCGACATAACCATATCTATAGGTCGAGCGGGAGATATCACCGTAATATTCATCTGTCCGCATTCTTTGCGGGATAAAACAATAATTTGCCACATCCGTACCGCAATATTTTGCGGCATTCTGCGCCCAGACATTAATCCATTCTTTAAATGTCGTCTCTTTACTGAAAGAAGAATTAGGTTGTCCGTTAACGCATTTGGTCATGGTAAGCTTGCTGGTTGTAAACGCAAGGTGGAAAGGACCCGAAGGGGTATTAAAACATCTCTTGCTGCCGGGAAAGATAAAGTTATACATCGCCACTTCCCCATAGTCAAAACCCGTAATGTCAGCCATCAAGGCGACGGGTTCGGTTACATACGTACCCCCTAACGAAGAGCCTCTGATAAAGCCGGTTTTTATGGAAATTAATCGGTCATAAAACTGCACAATCCAGGCGCCATCTTTATAGATCTCCTTGGCTGTCGCAGACCACTTAGTTGAACCCAGATAATTAGCCGAAGCAGACGGAGCTTCGGGGGGGAACCCCTCCCCGGCTGATCCGAAGTCTACAGTGATTGCGAGATTTGGCTGCGAGGTCCTGGTGAGGTACTCTCGAACCAAATCAGTAAGTTTGTCACGTTTTGTAGCGTCAGATATCGAATCTGCGGCGAAAAGAGGTGTTGCCGCGGCCACCGAAAAGATTACAACCGAGAAAAGTCTCAAAGTTTTAGTAACGCTCATTGTTTTATTCTCCTGTATTTCACACTCAACCAGCAGTTTTCCGCAATAGAGACTACCGTTTTAGCGCGCAGGGAATGCGGGTGAAAGCACCACGTTTTTAAACAAGTCACCCGGCATTGTTTCCCAAATCTGCTTTCCCATCGACAACTTGTCTTTTGTGTTGGAATAGATATCCCATGCGAGGTAGGTGCCCTGCGGGGCTAATGTGAAAGTTAGATTTAACGGCGGAGAATCCACGTTTCGCGCACAAACTGCATTTTCAGCGGTGCCTTTGCATAACTCCACCGAGTCCGCAGCCAGTCCGCCACCTCCGGATAGCGGAGCGCCTTTATCCACAATAAGTCCAAGCCGGAATGTTTTATCGCTTTTGAATATTGTCTGCGGAATAACGCAATAATCTTTCACGGCTACCCCACAATACTTAGAGGCATCTTTAATCCAGACATCCCTCCACTGCTGATAAGTAATAGTTCTGCTGAACGTGGAAGAGTTAGGTTGACCGTTAACACAACCAGATATTGTAAGCTTATCCGCAGCGAACGCAAAATGAAAAGGCCCGGAAGGGGTCTGAAAACATCCCGCCGAACCGACGAGAGCGTAGGGGTAATCTTTCGACTCATCGTAATCCAAATCCGTGACATCGGCCAACATGGCAACAGGGGTTGTTTTATATGTTTCTGTCAGAGAATTGAAGGCCCCCCGGATAAAACCGAGCTTAATAGCAATTATTCTCCCGAAAAACTGCACCTGCCAGGCACCATTTAAATATCTCTCTTCCGATGTCTGTGACCATTTATACGAGCCCAGATAAGTTGCCAAGGCAGATAGTTCTCCTGGGAGGATTCCTTCCATATCGGCGGCAGCATCAATATTAACTGCAAGACTCGGCTGCGAGGTTCCGGTGAGGTACTCCTGGGCCATATCGGCAAGCTTGACACGTTTTGCAGCGTCGGACATTGAATCCGAGGCGAAAAGAGGTGCCACAGTAAAAAAGATAACGAGTGATAAAAATTTCTGAGTTTTATTCGTTGTCATGGTTTCTCCTATTTCTTTCAGCATCGTGTAAATACAACAAAGCCTCACTATCTGGCAATGCCATCCCAATTCGGATTATCTGCCAGTTTAGCCGGCAAATCGATATTAGGGGCAACCCAGTTGTTTTGAGGATTCATGTCGGCTATGTCCAAGTCCACTGCGTTATCCAACATCGGGCCCGATCTCTGGAGGGCAAGGGTTTCAATCCATTGATAGTTATCTCCGGAAACAACATCATAATAAGGCAGCCAGAATTTTCTTCCATCAACAGGATCCATAAGACGCAAAGATAAGTTTTGAGAATCATAGTTGACGCCAATAATGACCATCATATGATCCCTACCCGATGAATCCCTTAATCCGATTGGCATTGGCCGGCTTAAATTCTGTATTGATTCCACAATATCGCTTCCTGGAACAGGAGAGTAAACACCCAACGAATAAATTCCTCCGAAATAGGCTAAAATTTCATCCACACCATGGTTCGGCCTGTTTGCCTGAAACAGGTCGTTTGTGGCATTGTCCTGGCCAGGAGTCCCGTATGCGGCTATTTCCTGTTGCGAGTAATATCTGCCGTAATACTCCAGGACAGCCTCAGATACTGCAGCCCAACACCACTGGTCTTTTTCCTGTACCTTTCCCGGCACAGACAACGAATATTCCCCTGAAAGAGGAATAGCAGCAGAACACATTATGCTCATCAGCGCTAGCAAGGCAGCGCTTTGAAAAAACATAAACTTTCGTTTCATTTATGTTTCTCCGGACCTTTTGTTAATTCCTTAATCTTTCTATCATGAATATTTTTTTTGATTTCGGGTTTCAGCCAGCCCATCACATTGTCTATTGTGTCCAATTCAGGGAATGTTGAATATTTTTTCAGGTATGGAGCTTTTGTAATCAGCGTTAAATTATATAAGCTCTTTGCAGGCGCAGTGATAAACGTATACATAAATCCCCCATTGACCAGGGCCGGATTGCAGCCATCGGATTGGGACCAAAAGTTACCAATATTGTTCAATTCTTTTGCAAGTGTATCATACCCTAATCCGGCAAATCTCCAGCCAATGCCCGATTTCCCCTTCCTAACCAATAACATAACCTTCTTCTCACCTTTAATAATAAGAGGAAAGTACCACAAATCGGTGTCTGAAAGGATGGATTTAACCGTGTCGCCTTTGTGGTACTTAAGTAAATTCTCTATATTAATTGTATATGCCCGGAATGGCTCTCCCAAAGTCGCGGCACGCAACTCCTCATCGGTGATTCCCCAGTCTTTAGCTGTTTTAAAATCTGTCCAGCGGGCATAGTTTTCTTTCGCGGCCATAAGAAGTTCAGCCGGCGGGTTGTTCTTTTCCTTCCATTCAGCGAGCTCGGCCTTTTCCTTTTCGGAAACAGCAGTCTGCCTCACCGTCTCAACTGCCGACAGACAGCCCACGCCAAATAATATGGTGAAGATACCGCACAGGATAAAACAGAATATTCGCATAATTTTAGCCTCCGTTAATCACAGAACACGCAATACAATCACGGACAGTCAGGCTCCATAGGCAAAGCTTCATTAAATCCCGACGCCAAATCAATGCAGTCCTGCGGGATACCGGCAGTTCCGGTAGGGCAACAAGCCTGCATCCCAATAGGCGTACCGGCAAAAGATTTATTCGGCACCCCGCGCAGACTGATATGATAATGTGACGGGTCTTTTTCCGAGTAAAGCTCCGTATCAACCGATACATACCGGCACATCATTTCTATGAGTTTCCTTCTATTTCCTTTATTGACGCCTATTTTGGAAACATCGGCGGTGGTCCCCCAATCGTGCAGCCAAGCCGGCATCGACCAATTGTCATTCAAATCAAAGAGCCCGCCCCATGGGAGGCTCATGCGCTCATATCGCAGAACGGCTGATTTGGGGCAAGTTTGATTCCAGTTACGTCCTATTGCGGCAAGTTTTGGTTCAAACAGCTCATGAACGTTATGGATTTGATAGTTATGTGAGCCCAAAGGACCATACTCCAAAACGTATCCGGTGCCTTTACCCATGGGAAAAAGGTCCCTCACTTTGAAATCTATTGTTCTTATTAGCTTACCGGTACATTTACCACCAAAACTCGCCGTTTCAACGATACGCGCCCCATAATTCGGCGCGGTCCAGGTAAACGTATTCCATGTGTTGGCGGGTAGGTTGCTGTCAGACAGCTGTGCTGGAGGGACTGGAGCGCCTTGCGGCGTATGAGCTAGAGGAGGAATATCCTTGCTGTGCTCGTGCCCACCAAAAGAGGGTTGAATCAGAAAACTGGAGTTAACAGACCATGGTCCCGCGCTGCAAGTATATCGGCTTCGGTATTCGCGGCCGTCAGGCAAGTAAACATAATAGCTATCCCGCCCACCATCCTTCACCGAGTCGGGCTCAAGAGTAACCCATTCCCCCGAAGCAGACCGGGCTTGGAGAATAGCTTTCGCTTCACCGACAACTTCTTCCTTCGGCAATGGTGAAATATTAATTATTTCGCTTTCAGAAGCAGTCGGGCTGTTTGACAGCACAGCCTTAAGATGAGCTGCGACAGCCTTATGTTCTTTATATTTACCGTCAAAGTCAATCGCGGACTCCGCCGAAAAAGCGAAGCCACAGAATAGCGCCAATACCACACACGCGTTCAGTTGAATAAGTAGTTTTTTCATTATCCCCCCAGTTGATTACGGTCAATTCTAGCATTAAAAAAGAAATAGTATCAATAAAAACAATTCTTCCATATTTTAAAGCAAAAAACTAACTTTAGAGTGCGGTTTCTCTAATAGCTGGTTATGATATATCCGGGCGGGGAATTCGCGGTGCTTTACCTTGACCTGGACAATTTCAAGGCCTATAACGGCAACTACGGCTTCGAGGCAGGGGACCGTGTTATCAAGGCTCCGCCAACCTGCTGGTGAAGCTGACCATACAGAACAAGAACTCGCAGGATTTCATCGGCCATATCGGCTGTGACGATTTTATAGTGATAACCGCTTTCGATAAATCGGAAGAGCTGGCCAAACCCATGAGAGAAGTATCACAAAACAGAAAAGGCGAGTCAACAACGGGGCCTATTTTCAGCCCTTTCTTCAGGCGCAGCGGGGCAGGCCGGCGTGCTTCTCCACTATCGTGGCAGCCAGCTCGTCCACCAGCTTCAGGTCCGCCTCGGTAGGCATACCCTTTATCATGATGGGCTTGAGCACCTCGGCTTTTATATTAGGGATCATCCCGGCTATGGTCTCCACGGCGCGGCCGCCCCAGCCAAAGGAGCCTATCACGGAAACGAACTTCGCCTTCGGCCTCAGGAGGTTGGCCAGGTGGGCGCCGTAAACGGCCTTAGGGTGGGGGCCGGTAAGCACGGTGGGCGTGCCTATCACTATGGTGGCGGCGTCCACCAGCGCCATGGCCACCCGCCCCTCGTCGAACTGCTCGA
>Ga0209000_1001927_pt1 | contig 12170 bp, 10 predicted proteins | sample RifGroD2_FD_183998 | JGI IMG/M metagenome (GOLD analysis project Ga0209000, IMG submission 183998) | Groundwater microbial communities from Rifle, Colorado, USA - Groundwater D2 (SPAdes) (version 2) | ecosystem: Environmental > Aquatic > Deep subsurface > Groundwater | place: Rifle, Colorado...
CCCCGCCATGAGCGCGCTGCCGGCGGTAAAGCTGACCAGCAGCACCGGCAGTACGAAGGCTATTATCGCCGCGCCCCGGGCCCCGGGGGGCAGCGGGGAAGTGGCGAAAATAAAGACCCAGAGCAGCAGCAGGCCGCCAAGGCCGTAACCGAGGCTTTTGAGCGTATGCGCATTCCCGACGCGGTAGACGTGCAGGAAATATTTTTTAAAAACTCCGGCCAGCGCTACCGCCACCAGAATAAGTATCGCTTCGTACAGCAGGGTTATCTTCATATCCATCCTTTAGCCGCAAGCTGCGCCCGCAGGCGGGCTATCGCCAGTTCCTTGGCCTTTGCCTCTACTTCTATAGTCACGTCCAGGCCGCGCCAGGGAGCTGGAAAGTCCTTGAGGTCTATGTAATCGTGGTGGCTGCGCGTGTCCGGGCCGTGCCAGCCTTCCTTCGGGCTGGACAGGTGGAAAAGCGGTTCCCGGTCCCAGGTCTTAAGCGCCAGCTCCGTGACCTTCTCGATCCCCAGCCCATCCGGCAGGCAGCGATGATGGTGCACGTCATAGACGAAGGGGACCCGGTGCTCGCGGCAGAAGGGCAGCAGGTCGGCCGGGGTATAGACGCGGTCGTCGTTCTCGAGTACCAGCCGCGAGCGTACCGCCGGCTTGAGTTTATTTATCGCTTTGGCCACCCGCGCCAGCGCCGCGGCCTTGTCCCCGTAGGCGCCGCCGCCGTGGATATTTATCACGTCCGCGCCTATCCACCCCGCGACCTCGGCCTGGTACTCCAGTTCCCCCACGGCGGACTCGGTGATCTTGGGGTTTTCTGAGCTGAGCAGGATGAACTGGTCCGGGTGGAAAGTGAGGCGCAGGCCCAGCCGCCGGGCCAGGGCGCCGCAGGCCTTGAAAGACTTTACTATCTCCCCGCCGCCCGGCAGGTCCGGCAGCCGGTAGCCGAGCGCGGGGTGGGTTTTAAGCGGCAGGATCTGGCTGTTAACGCGGAAGGAGCCTATGCCGTTGGCGGCGCAGCAGTTCAGCGCCTGTGCCAGCGCGGCTGCGTTGGCCCGGCACAACCCGGCCAGTTTGGCGCGCCTCGCCGCGGGCTTCAGGCGCCCGGCGGACAGGGCGGTGGTCACCGGGAATTTTATCTCCGCGGCGGAGAATTTGCAGCAAAGGCCTAGACGCATCATTTTTTGGCGGGCATGGGATGCCGCAGAAAAAAATCCCGGATCTCGTCGCTGGCGGCCATCTCGTCGGAAGTTTTCCCTATGATGAACCGCGGCAGGTACTGCAGGCCGCCCGGCCAGGTATGGCCGCCGCCCTCTACCTTCACAAAGTCCACGCCCGAACCGCCGGCGCAGTCGGCGTATACTTCGCGGGCCAGGGAAGTCCCGTCGTCAGGGTTCTCGTCCTTGCGCGAGAGCACGGCCTTTTCCGCCCGGCAGGCGTTATTTTTCAGCCAGAAGTCCCGGGTCCGCTCCACCGGCAGCACCCGGCCCAGTTTCTTGCGGCCCAAAGGGCCGGTCACGTCGCCGCCCGCCCAAGGCACCAGGCTGTCCTTAGTCCCGTTGATGATCATTACAGGCACGGGGCGGGACGGCGAGCAGGCGGCGGCCAGGTTCTCCGGCATGGACCCGGCCACGGCGGCTATGGCCGCAAAGGTATCCGCGGCGCGGCAGGCTAGGGTATAGCTCATCATGGCGCCGTTGGACATGCCGCCGGCGTAGACGCGCGCCGGGTCCACGGGATACCTGGCGGAAATTTCGGCGGCCACGGCCTTAAGGAAAGCCACATCGTCTATGTTCTCGCGCTGCGCCCGGCGCGACGGGTCGCCGCGGTAATCGTTCCAGTTCTTCTCCAGCCCGTCGGGGTAGGCCACCAGCCCGCCGCTGGCGGCGGCCATTTTTTCAAAGCAGTAGCCGGTAAGGCGCCGCATGCCTTTGCCCGTGCCGCCGCCGCCGTGCAGGAGCATGAACAGCGGGTGTTGTTTGGCGGCATCCAGGCCGGAGGGGACATAGAGCCGGTAAACCCGCTCGTAGCCGCCGGATTTCAGGGTGAACTTTTTAACGCTCCCGCCCTTCCCGGCCGCACAGGCCGGGGCCGTCAGCAGCGCCGCCAGCAACGAGCTCAGGATCAAAGTTTTTTTCATATAGCCGCGGCCTACCTGGCCTTGCGCCTCCCGCTGTACGGTTTAGGGCGGCGGCGGATGAGCGGCGCGCGGGAGCCGCCCAGGATCTCCGCCTCGCGCAGCAGCGCGTCGGCCGGCCGCAGGGAACGTTCCTGCCGCCAGCCCACGATGCGGTAATGCTTTTGCGCGTCCAGGCGGCGGCTGACGAAGAACACGTTCTTGTCCGAATACAGCCAGTCCGGCTTGAGCAGCGCGGCGTCCAGCGGCGCGGAGAATTCCCTGAGCGTCTTTTCCCCCCCGCTGTTGTAGTAGAACTCGAAATAGCTGCGCGCGAGCTCCGCGCAGGAGGCGTACACCGGCTCCCGGTAGCGCAGGCCGCAGAAATGCGACATGGCCACCGCCCCCCAGCGGCCGTTCTCCGTGAAAGGCGCTATCACGTGGTCGTCGTCGCGCGGGTTGGCGCGCAGGTCCAGCAGCAGCGGGGGCCGGCCATGGAACAGGAAGGCCGCCGCGGCCAGCATCGCCCCTTCTATACAATGGGCCCTGCCCCGTTTGAGCGTCTCAAGGGGAGAATAGCAGGTATCGGGTTTGGAATCGTTGTAGGCCAGGACGTAATCGAGAAAATCCTGGACCTTTCGCGGGGAGTCCAGGCGGCGCAGGACGGCGAGCTGTTCTCCGGGGAAAGCGAAGAACGCGGCGTCTATTTGTCTTTTTTTATGCGCCAAGGCTTTTCACCGGAGCTGTCATGGCTGTCCTTCTTCTCCTGCACGTCGAAGGCGGCCGCCACTATCATGCGTATCTGCGCCAGGTCGAAAGGCTTGGTAAGGTAGCCGGAGGCGCCCTGGCGCAGGGTCTCTATGGCCGTCTCCAGTTCGTCGTTGCCGGTGAGCATCCACACTACGGGGGAGGCGCCGGTGGTCTTTATCCGGGCGAGCACTTCCATCCCGGTCAGGCCGGGCATTTTTATGTCGAGGAAAACGAAATCCGGCTTTTCCACCCGCATCACCTCAAGGGCTTTATCCCCGGCCGCGGCCGTATGCACCTCGTAAGTGTCCTGGAAAGCCTGCCCGATAACGAAAAGTATGTTCGGCTCGTCATCGACTATCAATATCTTTTTCTTTTTCATAAAGGCGTACCGCTGCTGTCCCCTGCCTCTATTCTATAACAAGACAAGCGCGTTTATCCACAAATAAAAAACCCCGCCGGAGCGGGGCTTTCTATTTGCGGCCAGGCCGTCAGAGCAGCGGGTTGGAGACCACGCCGTCGGCCAGCTTGGGCTCGAACCAGGTGGACTTGGGCGGCATCACCTGACCGTCGTCCGCCACGCTGATCAGCTCTTCGAGCGAAGTGGCGTGCAGGGCGAAGCCCGCGGCCATCTCGCCGGAGTTCACGCGCCGCTCCAGCTCGCCGAGGCCGCGTATGCCGCCCACGAAATCCACGCGGTCGCTCTTGCGCAGGTCCTTGATGCCGAGCACACGGTCGAGGACCAGGTCGCTGAGCACGCTGACGTCCAGCGCCTTCACCGGGTCTTCTTCTTTAGTCGGCGTCTTCACCGTGGGCTTGAGCAGGTACCACTTGCCGCCCAGGTACAGGCCGAACTCCCGGCGCGCGGCCGGCTTGGCCTGGCCGCTGACTTCTTTCACCTCGAAGCTTTCCTTTACCTTGGCGAGGAACTGCTCCGGGGTAAGGCCGTTGAGGTCCTTGACCACGCGGTTGTAGTCCCAGATCTTCATCTCGTCCACCGGGAACGCCGCGGCGAGGTACACGTTGTAGGGCTCGGTGCCGGTGTGGGCCTGGCCGCGCTGCTCCATCATGAATTTCTTCACGCGGCTGGCCGCGGCGGAGCGGTGGTGGCCGTCGGCGATATAGACGGTCTTCTGCCTCTCGGAGGCTTCGGCGATGGCCCTGATGTCGGCGTCGTCGCTGATGACCCACAGGGTGTGTATCACGCCGCCCTGCCCGGTGGCGGAGAAAGCCGGGGCGTTCTTCACGGTCTTCTTTATGACGGCGTCGATCTCCGGGACCTGCTTGTAGGCGATGATGCCGGGGCCGGTCTGGGCCTTCACGAATTTTATCTGGTTCACGCGGTCGTCCTCTTTTACGGGGCGGGTGAACTCGTGTTTGCGGATGCGGTTATTGTCGTAGTCCTCCACGCAGGCGCCCACCATCAGGCCGGTCTGTATATGGGAGCCCATCTGCAGGCGGTAGGCGTAGAAGCAGGGCTTATCCTCGCGGATCAGCAGCCCCTGCTTGAGCATTTTGTCGAAATTCTCGGCGGCCTTCCTGTAGACGCTCTCGTCGTGCACGTCGGTGCCGGGCGGCAGGTCTATCTCCGCCTTGGACACGTGCAGGAAGCTGTTGGGCTTGCCCTTGGCCATCTCGCGGGCCTCGTCGGAGTCCATCACGTCGTAAGGCGGGGCTATTATTTCCTGCGCCTTGCCGGGCGCGGGCCGTATGCCGCAGATGGGAGAGAAAAGAGGAAGTTTTGCCATGTCTTTGTCCTTGGGTTGAAAATAAGCCCGGGCCCCGTTGCCGGGACCCGGGCGTAAGGCGGCAGAGTTATATCTTGTCGCCGTTGACCGCGTGGGTGCGCTTGCCGGTGAGCAGGAAGTCCGCTATCTGCTCGGCGGCCTGCCTGGCCACGGTCACCTGCGCGTCCTTGGTGGAGGCCGCGATATGCGGGGTGCAGATCACTTTCTCCATGCCGAAGAACATGTGCTGCGTGGCGGGCTCTTCGGCGTAGACGTCCACGGCGAAGCCGGCTACCTGGCCGCTCTCGATGGCGGCCTTGATATCGGCCTCCAGCATGATGCCGCCGCGGGCGCAGTTGATCAGGCGCACGCCCTTCTTCATCTTGGCGATCGAGTCCTTGTTGAGCATGCCCTTCGTGGCCGGGTTGATGGTCACGTGGTAGGTTATGAAGTCGGCCTTGGCGTACAGCTCGTCCAGGGTCACCATCTTCACGCCCAGCTCGCGGGCGCGCTCGGTGGTCATCTTGGGATCGAACACCAGCACGTCCATGTGCAGGCCGCGCGCGCGGTCGGCCACCACGGCGCCGATATTGCCGCAGCCTACTACGCCCAGCGTCTTGCCGGTGATCTCTACGCCTTCGAACTTGCTCTTCTCCCACTTGCCGGCGTGCGTGGACGCGTTGGCCTGCGGGATGTGGCGCGCCAGCGCGAACATCATGGCAATGGCGTGCTCGCCGGTGGAGACGGTGTTGCCGAACGGGGTATTCATCACGAGAACTTTCTTCTCGCTGGCGGCGACCAGGTCGACGTTATCGACGCCGGCGCCGGCGCGGGCCACGGCCTTGAGGTTCTTGGCGGCCTCTATGATCTCGCGGGTGATCTTGCTGGCTGAGCGCACTATGATGCCGTCGAACTCATGGGCGCAGGCTTTGAGCTCTTCGGGCTTCATGCCGGTCTTGACCACGGCTTCAATGCCGCGGTCCTTCAGGGTCTTCTCGCAGAGGGGGTCGGCTTTGTCGGCTATAAGAACTTTGCTCATTTCACTGCCTCCTTGGAGTATTCTTTGGCTACGGCCTCGTAGGCCCAGTCGAGCCACGGGATCAGGGCTTCAATGTCGGAAGTCTCCACAGTGGCGCCGCACCACACGCGGATGCCGGCCGGGGCCTTGCCGTAGGAGTTGATGTCCTTGGCCACGCCTTCCTTGTCGAGCATCGAGGTGATCTTCTTGGCGGCTTTCACTTTGTCCTCGTCGGACAGTTTGCCGAACCACTCGGCCTTGATCTTGAAGCAGACCGAGGTGCTGGAGCGGGTCTCTTTGGTCTCCGCGAGGAACGAGATCCAGGGGGACTTCTCCACCCAGCGCTCGAAGGCGGCCAGGTTGGCGGTAGAGCGCTTGATCAGGCCGGGCAGGCCGCCCACGGTCTCGGCCCATTTCAGGGCGTCTATGGCGTCCTCGACGCAGAGCATGGACGGGGTGTTGATGGTGCTGTACTCCAGCTCGCCGGGCAGCAGCTTCTTCTCGTCGACGAGGCGGAAGATCTTGGGCACGGGCCAGGTGATCTTGGCGTTCTGCTCTTCCATGCGCTTGACGGCCTTGGGAGAGAGGATGATGACGCCGTGCGCGGCTTCGCCGCCCAGCACTTTCTGCCAGGAGAAGGTGACCACGTCGAGCTTGGTGAAGTCTATGTCCATCGCGAACACACCGGAGGTGGCGTCGCAGATCATGAGGCCTTCATGGTTCTTCGGGATCCAGTTGAGGTCCGGCACTTTTACGCCGGAGGTGGTGCCGTTCCAGGTGAAGATGATGTCGTTCTGCGCGTTGGCCTTGGACAGGTCGGGCAATTTGCCGAAGTCGGCCTTGTACTCGTTGACGTTCTTGAGCTTGAGGTATTTCACGGCGTCGGTGATCCAGCCTTTGCTGAAGGCTTCCCAGCCGAAGATGTCCACGGACCGGGGCCCGAGCAGGGTCCACATGGCCAGTTCCACAGCGCCGGTGTCGGAGCCGGCCACTACGCCTATGCGGTAGTCGGCGGGCAGTTTGAGCACGGCCTTCATGCGGTCGGACACTTCCTGCAGGCGGGCTTTGCCTTCCTTGGAGCGGTGGGAGCGGCCCACCAGGGCGTTCTTCAGCGCGTCCACGGTCCAGCCGGGGCGCTTGGCGCAGGGGCCGGAAGAGAAGTTGGGGCAGTTGGGTTTTACTGTGGGTTTTTCCATGGTTAAGGATCTCCTGTTCGTATTCTTAAAGCCGGTGATTATATATAAACATAATTAAATTCTTTTGACAACCCCGGCCGGGACCCCCGGATCGGGCCGTTTGGCGGGCACGGCCCCCGTTGCGTTTAGTAAAATATCAGCATGCCCACTACCAGGAAACCCAGCGATTTCGAGATAGAGTTCGGCGGCTTTGAAAAACTGATGCCCCACAGGATCAAGCACGTCCTGATGGTGGCTTCCCTCTACGACTCCTTCCTGCTGGCGGACGACGACCGGCTCAACGAGGCCCTTTTCGGCGAGATGACGGACACGGGCCGGGCCACCCCCAAGATAACCCGGGTGGCCACCGCGGAGCAGGCCATGGAGAAGCTCAAGCGCGGCAACTACGACCTGGTGATAGCCATGATCCAGGTGGGCGAGACCGACATGGCAGATTTCTTCCGCGGGCTCAAGGCAGGGCGGCCGGACCTGCCGGTGGTGCTGCTCTCCTTCAACGTGCAGGACATCAAGAACATGCTCGACGAGGCCAGGGAGCTGGCCGACGGCATCTGCCTGTGGAGCGGCGACACCCGCATCTTTTCCGCCATCATCAACATCATCGAGGACGAGAGGAACTGCGACCAGGACTCCAAGGTGGGCGTGCAGGCCGTGCTGCTGGTGGAGGACAACATCAAGTTCTACTCCACCTACCTGCCCCTCATCTACAGCGAACTTATGAAGCAGACGCAGATAGTAATGGCCGAAGAACTTAACCCGGCCAAGAAGAACCTGCGCCTGCGGGCGCGCCCGAAGATACTTTTCTGCAGCACCTACGAGGAAGCCTGGGCCCTTTACGAAAAATACAAGGACAACCTGCTCGGCGTGATCAGCGACATAGAGTACCCCATGGGCGGCGCCTGCCACAGCGAGGCCGGGCTGGAGCTGACGAGAAAGATCAAAGCCGACAAACCCGACATGCCGGTGCTGCTGCAGTCCTCCAACGCCCGCATGGCCGGCCGGGCCGCCGAGCTGGGCGCCGCCTTCGTGCACAAGGCGGCGGCGGACCTGTCCAAGCAGCTGCGCGCCTTCATCCTGCGCTATTTCGGCTTCGGCGACTTTATCTTCACCGACACCCACGGCATGGAGATAGCCAGGGCGGCCGACCTGCACACCATGCTTAAACTGCTCAAACTGGTGCCGGTGGAGTCCATCCTGTACCACGCCGGGTGCAACCATTTCTCCAAGTGGCTGCTGGCCCGCACCGAGTTCGAGGCGGCCTACAATATCCGCCCCAAGCGCATCTCCGAGTTCGGCAACCCCGAGGGGCTGCGCAAGTACCTCATCGAGACGCTGCACCAGTTCATCTATAAGACCCAGCTGGGCACCGTGCTGAAGTTCGACCGCAAACAGTTCGACGACACCACGCCCCTGGTAAAGATAGGCGCGGGCTCGATAGGCGGCAAGGCCCGCGGGCTCGCCTTCGTGGACTTCCTCCTCAGCAAGACCGACCTGGAGAACCGCTGGCCCGGCGTCACGGTGAACGTGCCCAGCACCATAGTGATAGCCTCGGACGTCTTCGATTTCTTCATGGAGCAGAACGCGCTGGACTCTGTCGCCTGCGACAGGCATACGAGCGAGCAGGTGGCCGCGGCCTTCGAGAAGGCCCGCCTGCCGGATTATGTCGCGCGCGACCTGGAGGCGGTCATCGAGAAACTGGAAGGGCCGCTGGCGGTGCGCTCCTCCTCGCTGCTCGAGGACTCCAAGACCCAGCCCTTCGCCGGCGTGTACAAGACTTACATGCTGCCCAACAACCACCCGGACCCGGCCGTGCGGCTGGAGGAACTGAAGCGGGCCATAAAGTTCATCTACGCGTCGGTCTTCTCCGCCGAGGCCTGCGCCTACCGCAAGCTCAACCCCTTGATCCCGGACGAGGAAAAGATGGCCGTTGTCATACAGCGGGTGGTCGGGCGCCCCTATGGCGGCGGGCGCTTCTATCCCGCTTTCTCCGGCGTCATGCAGTCCTACAACTACTACCCGGTACCGCCGCTGGAAGCCGAGGACCCGATAGCGCACATAGCGCTGGGCCTGGGCAAGACCATAGTGGAGGGCTACACCGCGCTGCGCTTCTCCCCCGCCCACCCGCAGAACCTGCACCAGTTCTCCACGCTGGGCGACTTCCTGGCGAACTCGCAGAAAAAGTTCATGGCCCTCAGCCAGGACCCCGCCACCGGGCCCCTGCGCTATGACGAGGAGCCGGCCCTGCTGACCGCCGGCATCGAGGAGGCCGAGGCCGACGGCTCCCTGGAGCTGGTCGGATCGAGCTACTCCGCCGAGAACGACCGCGTCTACGACGGCATCTCCACCCCCGGCCGGCGCCTGGTGACCTTCGCCCCGATCCTCAAGAACGGCGAGCTGCCCCTCTCGGACATCCTGATGGAGATCTCCGCCCTGGGCAAGGAAGCCATGGGCTGCAACATCGAGATAGAGTTCGCCTGCGACTACGACAGCGAATCCGGCAAGGCGGCCTTCAACATCCTGCAGATGCGGCCGATGGTCTCGCGCAGCCCCGTAAAGAAGGTCTCGCTCAAGGACCTCAAGCCGGAAAGCCTGCTCTGCCTGAGCCGCCAGGCACTAGGCAACGGCGCCCACCGCGACGTGCGCGACCTGGTCTACGTGATCCCGGAAAAGTTCGACGCGCTCAAGACCCGCGATATCGCCGAGGAGATCAACGTTCTAAACGCGCGCCTGCGCGCCGAGGAGCGCCCGTACATCATCATCGGGCCCGGGCGCTGGGGGTCCAGCGACCCGCTGCTGGGCATCCCGGTCAAGTGGAACCACATCTCCGGGTCCAGGATCATAGTGGAGGCGGCTTACGGCGATTTCATCGTGGACCCGTCCTACGGCACGCATTTCTTCCACAACGTCACCTCGCTCGGCCTCGGCTACCTGACGGTGCACGAGACCACGCCGGACTCCTTCATCAACTGGGACATGATTAAAGCCACCAAGCCCGTCAGCGAGGCGGCCTATATCCGCCACGTGCGTTTTGATACCCCCCTGGATATCCGCATCGACGGTTCCGAAGGCAGGGGCGCGGTGTCGGTCTGAACCGCGCTAAAAAAGAAAGAGCCGCTTTCGGGCGGCTCTTTTTTTTTGCGCGCGGCGCGGGTCAGCGGCTTATATAGTTCAGTCCCTCCCCGGTTTCCTTGACTACCGGGACCCCGTAATCCCAGAGCCCCAGCGAAAGCACGTCCTTCATGAAAGCCTTGCGGCCGGATTGGCCGGTGCGCTCCCATTCCGGGGACAGGTCCTTCAGGGAACTGCGCAGCAGGAAATCGCGCAGGCCCTCGTCGAAGTTGCGTTTAACGTCGTCCACCAGCGGCGAGATGGAAAGGCGCACCCGCTTGCGGTATTCGGGCGTGGCCGCGGAGACCACCCCGCCGGCGCCGGGCGTGGCCGGAGCGCTCTTCTTTTCCCTGGCGATCAGCATCCGCCACGGGTTGGTCCTGAGGCCGTAATAGTTGAGGCGAGTGTTCTCCGTTATGTCCCAGGAAACGATGGCCCGCACCCCTTCCGTGATAAGGCCCAGGCGCGGCCGGAAGGAGCCCAGGTCGGAAAAATCCCAGCGCAGGGAATAATCCAGCCCCACCCTGGAAGTATAGGCGTCTTTGGTTATGTTCAGCGTCAGGGGACTCTGGGCGGCGGGCGCGGTGGAAACTGCCGCAGCCGGCTGGGCGCCGGCGGCGGCGGGAAAAAGGCACAGGGCGCAAAGCCCGGCCAGTCCCCGCAGGCAGGCCATACCTAGAAGCCTTCCCGGCCGTACCGGTCGAGCAGCTCTCTGGCCAGGCGGCCTTCCGGGTTAAGCTTGAGCGCCTCGTCCAGGGCGGTCTTGAACTCCGCCTCCAGCCGGGCGGTGTTCTTAAGGCGCTTGCCTTCCACGGCGCGCAGCGCGGCCAGGTCGGCCGCCTTCAGGGCGTAGACCTCGCCCAGGAATTTTTCCGGTTTCACAAAAGGCAGCGCGCTGCCGGCCCCGGACTCGATAATTTCCCGCGCGCCTCCGTAGGCCTTGTAAAGCAGCCCGGCGGCGGTCTTGCGGTCGCCGGCGACCGCCGCCAGCGAGGCGCCTTCCTGAAAATCGGTCTCGGCCAGCTGGCGCCTGGCGTCGGTCAGGCCGGGATAGTGATTGAGGGCGCCCTGGTAGAAAGCGCGGGCTTTGGAATACTCCTTGCGCACCAGCGCGGCGTTGCCCTGCACGGCCAGCTCAACGGCCTTGCGGAAAGGCTCCTCGGCGGCCGTCTTCGCGCTGAAGTCCGCTACGCGCTTGAGCGCCTGCGGATCGCGCAGGGCGTCGGCGGACGCCACCTCAGCGGCCGAACTGAGAGCCTGCGGGGCCGAACTTTTCAGGGAAGGGTCCGAGGCCGCCAACCGCTGCGCCTCGGCCTTAAGGGCCTGGATGCTGGCGGCGGCGGCGGCGTAGGCGGCGGCTTTTTCCAGCAGAACTTCGGAGGATTTGTTGAGAGCCAGGTAACCTTCGGACTCGAGCCAGGGCAGGGCCGAGGACCGGGCGGCGAGCGCGGCCAGCAGGCCGCAGTACCGGGCGGCTTCGCCGGCGCCGGCAGCCTGCGCCTGCGCGGCCTGCGATTCAAGGCCGCCGGTGTCACCGCGCGCCGAAAGGAAATCTATCAGGGCCAGCCGGGCGTGCCAGTTGGCGGGGTTGGCGGCCAGGACTTTTTTAAGCGAACCGGCCTCGAGCTCCTGCGCCTTGGCGTAGCCGTTCTTGGCGGCGGCGGCGGAGAGCTCCTCGAGCATCTCTACGGCCCGGTCCGAACCCGGGGCGTAGGCGAGGGCTTTGTCTATGCTGGCGAAGGCGGCCTCTATCTCGGCCGGCGAGGGGCTGGCCGAGGCGATGGCCTTGTGCGCCCTGCCGAGGTGGTATTCGGCGGCTTTCTGTTTTAGCATGCCGCAGCCGGAGAGGGCGAGCACCAGGAGGGGCAGGAAAAGTTTCCCGAGTTTCATTTGAAGTGTTCCGCCTTTATCAGCTTTCCGAAATAGACAGTATGAGGGACCTCGCCGGGCTGGTAATATTTGGCGAGAGCCACGGGCGAGAGTGTTTCCCGCTTGAGTTCGTAGCTGCCGTACAGGGCGCACTGGTAAACCAGGGCGCAGCCGTCGAGGTATTTCACGCCTTTCACGGCGCCGTCCTTGAGTTTAAAACCGCAGACGCGCAGTTTATCGTACTCGCGGCCGGACTTGGTGCCGCAGAAGGCCAGCTCTTTTTTCAGTTCGCCGGGGCGCGGCACGCAGACGGAAAAATGGGTGGCGGTCTTGAGCATGGCGTAGGTGTGGCGGGACGGGCGCACCAGCACGCTCATTATGGGTTCCCCCCAGATGAC
>Ga0209000_1001941_pt1 | contig 12092 bp, 13 predicted proteins | sample RifGroD2_FD_183998 | JGI IMG/M metagenome (GOLD analysis project Ga0209000, IMG submission 183998) | Groundwater microbial communities from Rifle, Colorado, USA - Groundwater D2 (SPAdes) (version 2) | ecosystem: Environmental > Aquatic > Deep subsurface > Groundwater | place: Rifle, Colorado...
CCGCCAGTGCTGCCGGCGCATTCGCGGCGCAAGGCTGGACTGGCGGCCGCGCATGGCCGTTACCTGGTTGTTTAAGGATGCCGGCCTGGTCTGCGTTGTTTGCGCAGATCTGGCCGGCCTCATTATCGTGAAGAGCGGCTCGCGGCTGCAGGGCCGGCTTTGCCGCCAGGCAAAGGCGGAGCTGCGGCCGCAAGGGCCGTTTCCTCGAATCAGAGCGTCGTGGCGCTCGTCGTAAAACAGGGGGTACAATCACACCGGCCCGTCAGGAAGACGCTGTCCTGGCGCATCCTCGCGCGAATTTAAAAGAGTTAAGTAAACTTTGGTGTTGGTTTTTAAGGGGCTTTCCCGTCGGGAAAGCCCCTTTACTTATACTTGTGCTAGTATAACTCAATGAAAAAGGCTATGTTCGGCCTGCGGCCAGCGCATGCAGAAGTGGGGGCACACTAAAGCTGGAAAAATCCGCTGGTATTGCCGGTTTTGTACGAAAAGCAGCGTACAAAAGCGTCCTGATCTAGAACAGCGCTGGCTATTGCGGCTATTTCGGAACTGGGTTACTGGAACCGACACACTTCAACGGATAGCCTCCACAAGAAACCACACACGACAAGCCCTTTCAAAATCATTTTCGTCTTTATGGGAAGCCATCCCGGTCCCCACAATTCCAGAGGACCTTGCTGGCACATACCTAGTCGCTGACGCGATTTATCTGTCCGGGCATAATGAATGCGTGCTGATAGGGCGAACGGGCCTAGGGCATGTGTTCTGGCTTTTTGCCAGGCAGGAAACCCTGTCGGCATGGACCGATTTTATCCGTATGATTCCCAAGCCCAACGCGCTTATCTGTGACGGCCAAAGCGGTCTTCTTTCCGCCGTGAAAGGCCTTTGGCCGGAGGTTAAGGTCCAAAGGTGCCTGCCGCACATGCACCGCCTTGGAATACAGAAGCTGACACGGCGCCCCAAGACGCCTGCAGGGCAGGAACTACTAAAGCTTGTTTATGCGATCCATGCGGTTAAAACAACGCAGGAAAGGGATAAATGGCTATCCGATTTTGATGCCTGGGGTATCCGGTGGGAGCGGTTTTTAAAAGAAAGAACTCACGGCCTTCACCCTTGCGGCAAGCGCACCTGGTGGTATACCCACAGGAGGATACGGGCCATGAAAAACACGCTCGCGCAGGCACTAGAGAACCTTTTCGTTCACATTGATTGCCCTGGTGTGCCAAGCACAACGAACCTAGTGGAAGGCGGCATCAACAGTCGGATAAAAGAATTGCTGCACAGGCACCGCGGGATGGGTCTAGAGCACAAAAAAGCAATTGTGGCATACTTTCTAAACAGCAGAAGTATGCCACAAAAACCAACACGAAAGTTTACTTAACTCATTTAAAAGGCCATTTCGCCAGAAATGGCGATAAACGCGCTTAAAGGGCTTTTAAGGGGGAAGGGCCGTTTTGGCCGGGAAAGCGCCTCCAGGAGCCGCCGGAGCCGTTTGTATGGGGGTGTAAACCTGGGGAGCTCAGTGCCGTTTGCGACTGTTAACTGATAAGGCGCGGCCATGCGGCCCCACGAACCGGGCCGCAGCAGCGGCCGGGCGCCGCTTCGTGAAGAGCGGCCCGAGGCAGCAGTGCCGGCTTTGCCGCCAGGCAAAGGCGGAGCTGCGGCCGCTAGGGCCGTTTCCTCGGATCAGCGCGTCCTGGTGCTCGTCGTAAAACGGGGGGTATAATCACACCGGGCCGTCGGAGAAACACCATCCTGGGGCATTCTTGCGCGAATTTAAAAGGCCATTTTGTCAAAAATGGCAATAAGCGCGTTTTGGGGGATCAGGTGCACCGGCAAAAAAAGGACGGGGCCGCGAATATCCTTTTGGGGGGGTTGGGGTTTGGGTTAGGGAGGAGTAGACGCGGCCCCGGTATAAATATCCTACATGATAAAAAACCATTTCGCCAGAAGCAGCGATAAATGTATTTCCGCCGGCAAAGCAGCCGCAGGCTGCGGCGCCTGCGGAAATACGGGGGGTTAAATTCGGGGAGCTCAGCGCCGCTTGGTTTTCAATAAGCCCTTGACCGGGTTGAAGTCCACGTCCGTCCGGGGCGGTATCCAGATGAGCTTGCCGGTCCTGGGGTGCCGGACATGGCGGCCGGGGCGCGTCTTTTTAATGAAGATGCCGAAATCCTTGAGGTAGACCCTCTCGTCTTTCCGGAGGCTGCCGGTTATCTCCGAGAAGAGGAAGTCCACGAGCCGGCCGGCTTCGGCCAGGGAGAGGTAGAACTCCCGGGCAGCTGCCCGGGCGAGCTGGGGCTTGGTCATTTGCGCTTGCGCTTGGGGTTCTCCTGCGCGGCGATCCATTCCAGTATGTTCTTGGAAATCTTCCCGAGGTCGGTGGGGTTGTGCTTTATGACCGAGGCCGCGGTCTGGTCCCAGGTGAGGTCGGTCTTCTTGAGGTACTTATCGAGCGCGGCGGTAACGTCCACCTTCATAACCGTGTTGCGCTTGGCGGCTTTGGCCAGGCGGACCGCTTCGACTATGACGGCTTCGAGCACAACATCGAAGTCGGCGATAAGTTTAGTAATCGCCGCGGCCTGGGTGCGCATCTTCTTGGCCTTGGTAAAGTAGGCCTTAACCGTCGTGGTCTTGATGATTCCTGTTTTAGCGGCCATGTGTCGCCTCCGTCTCGGGGTGGGTAAGTTTGAAGATGATCAGGTCCTTGATAGCCTGGTTAAGGTTCTTCATCTCGTAGATCTTGAGGGCAGCCTCGTTGCCGCCTATCACGGGGAGCATGACTTCCTTGAGCCTTTCGGTGATGCGGGCGGTGGAGATCGCCTCGGCTTCGAGGCCGTAGAGTTTCTTCTTGCCGCTGGGCAGAGTCTCGACCAGGTACTTCTGGTTCTTGTAATGCCGGGCTTCCACTTCGGCAAGCCATTTCTTATTCTTGGCTTCCATGTCGGCGCCGGCGCGGATGGGGTAGCGGGCCAGCATGATTTCCTCGGGCGTGAGCATGTCCGGGTTGATCAGGTCGTAGACTTTGGTGTTTTTAATCTTGTAGTGGTTGAGGTTGTTTATGAAGGCGTCCCGGATTATCCAGCCGGAGGGATCGAAGTCCACGATACTGTAGAGGTAGAAGGAACGCTTGAGGTTGAACTTCGGGCCGGCGGCCGCGGCCTGCAGGCTGAGCAGCGGCGGCCGGTCTTCCAGGGCTTTGCCGGATTTGGCTTTCTTTATGTCGTCTACGAAATACTCGATATTCATCACGGAGGGCTGGCCGCCCAGGGCGATGGTTGAGACGTTGTACTGCTTGCTTATATCGGCCAAGTAGGTGAAGTGGCCGAGCTTCTCGGAGAAGGGGATCACATTGGCATTGACGCCGACGCGCTTATTGGCCTCGTTCTCGTCGCGGAAGCCGATGTCCTTGTAGGACATGAGGGTAAAATCCTTCACCATAGCGACGATGTTCTCGGTGAGCTGCTTGTACTGGTCGGTCTTGGCCGAGAGCGCGCCGGCGCGGGCCAGGGTGGACTTTACGTACATGTACCAGTAGGTGCGGACCAACTCGTTGAATTCCTTCTCGCCGGCGGCGACGCGTTCTTTCATCTGCCAGACCAGGTTGCGCGTGAGCCGGGACACGTTGATGGGGTAAGTGGGGGTAGAGCCTTCGGCCTTGAAGTTCTTGAGCAACCAGTCTTTCTTCTGGTCGTGGATAAGTTCGTCGTAGTGGCGGATGCCGGCTTTTTTAAGGCGCTGCGCGAGTGTTAGTGCCATAGTTTTGAGTATATAACTAAATACGGCTATTTGACAGCCTTTTTAAGCCTGAAACGGGCTGATAGCCTGTTTCAGGTGGTGTTTTCGGGGTCGGAATTCGTGCCTAAATAGTGCCCGATTATTGGCGGTTATTTAGGGGCTTCCGGGGGACTTATCCATTCGATTTTTGCCGCCGCGCCGCCTAACCGCTTATTTCAGCCGTGGTTTTTATTTCACGGTGAAGACTATCTTTATTTTACCGCCTGAGGCAGTTGCATGGTACGGCCTGGTGCCGGCGTTAATATAATCCACGAAGGCTTTTGCTGTAGCGGCCGCGGTCTGGCCGGGCTTTAGAACAGTTGGGATATTCCAGCCGGCGACATGGTCGGTTGTGCCATCAGGGCGCATATAGCGGAATATGGAAAGCCATAGGTCGCAAGTTCCTTCTAACCCGGCTTCCGGTATGTGCCCGGTGGCAATGCCGGAGATTTCAGCGCGGCCGGGGATGCCGCCAACCGTCACTTTAGAAACTGTAACTTTTATCTTTTGGGTTTTGTCGTAAGAGGCGGCATCCAGGGTGGCGCCTTTCGCGAGTTCGATCTCGGGGTTATATGCGGGCCGCTTCTTTTTTTCCATATAGGGTTCCCTTGACCGTCCCCCTTCTGCTGCCGGGTAGTTGCTCCCTGGCTAGGTTATTAACATCGTCATCGCGCTGATTACTTGTATATATATAATTGTCTTAACTATTTGCCGAACGATAAACCCTTATAAAACAAGCGCTTTTTGAGTTTCGCATATCAAAAGTGAAGATGTACCATATCAAAAGTGAAGGGGATAACTTTCGTAAATTTGGGGGTCCCCCTCTCAAAACCTAAAATTTACCCCCATATCAAAAGTGAAGGGGATAACTCAGTTATCCACCGAATTTTTGTTAGTAATTGTTATCGGCGTTTTGCTTGGGAGCCGGTGCTGAACTGCCGGCGGCGAAGGCCGCAGCTCAAAGAAACCATCCTCAAACTTGGCGTTAACCGGCCAGTAAATTTGAATCAATTTCAGTATCTTTTTAAGCCGGTCACGGGTAACAAAATGCGCTGCCTGGTCTGTTCCCAACTGCTGGAAAAGGAGGTGGTCAGGAAAGGATATTGTTTTATTAAGTTCGTTGTTCCGGTATGCCAGGAATCTGTAAAAATCTAGCGCCAAAGGATTCCGTTTAAAGCACCGGATCATATTCATGTCCAGCGGGACTGAATGGTCATGAATATACCTGGCATAGTCTTCACTAAGTATTATCTTCCCTTTAAAAAGAGTCAATTGTTCCGGGTTCGGAACGTCAAAGAAGAAGTCCCAGGCTTTGGCTACCACAGTATGGATTCCGCTGATATGGCCGGGCGTGGGGTCTTTAATGTCCAGTTTGATTGAGCTGGTAACGTAATTAAGCAGCTGTTTCGCCAGTCCTTTATTAGCTTTTCCGTCTTTATAACCAAGTTTCTGTGTGTAGTCCCTGAAAGACCTGCCGACATCTATCACATTTGTGTTTTTTGTCCGGACTTCCGTATCAATAAAAATCTGATTCATGCGGGCGTAACACCCATAGGGTATTTCGCACTTTGGGTCGCGGGTTATTATAAGGTCGTAAGAGTTACTTTTCTTTATCCAAAAGGCGGGATTCTCTTTTATCCTGTGCGCCGGCAAACCGAAGATCATGAAAATATTGGAACAAAACGCGATATCGTCCGGCAGCTCATGGAATTTCTTCCGGACCATTAAATCAATAACTTTCAATGCCGTTGATTTGTTTATCATGCTTTTATCCTGCATTTCCGGGCCTCCAGTTGGCCGCTGCCGGCTATTCCGACCTGTTAAAGAAGGGGTTCCCCCCCCCCCCGCGCCCACCTGGGCGATCGCCCTTTAAGGTTTAGCTGCCGGGCCTTTGCCCGGTTTCCGGTTTAGCCTGGTTATGTCTTTGCGGTCCTGCTCCCGGTTAAACTGCTGTTTCAGTTTAACCAGGTCTTCGCGGGATATATAGTGAACGATCACTTCCCGGAATTTACCGTCTTCTTTTTTTCCCCAGGCTTTTTCAAAATCGATTGTGCCCTGCGAATTGAAAATATCAAGCCGGTGCGGCTCCTGGCCGATAAAGAATATCTTATCGTCCAGTAGATCCTCTTTTTTTAACTCTATCCCGCAGAACTCTTTGACGGCCTCCGCGCATTTTTCGGCGTTGTCCGCTGTCGGCCGGATCCAGAAGTCGATATCCTTTGTATCCCGCGGGACGTGGGTATGATAAATCACGGCATAAGCGCCCACGATCAAGTAATCCACGCCGTGCTTATTCAGCAGATCGGCGAACTCTTTATAATCATCTTCCCGTGTTCTCTCGTTTACCATAAACGCTCCTGTCTATGCGCGGCGATATGTGCAGGCCGAACAGGTAATTGTGGGTTTTCCGTATCGACTGTAATACGTCCAGCGCTGTATCGAAGTCCTTCTCGATGTTCAGCTGGTCCACTTCCTCGGCCGTTCCTTTACCGTAGTACCATTTCCTGCCGGTTTTATCAGTGAATTTATTTAATTCCATAATAGGCAGCCTGCCCGGTTTACCGGGGAGTCTCGGCTTTGTTTACTTCTTTCCCTTTTAATCCGTCTGCTACGACCAGGTTGAAGGCTTCCGTTATGCTGTGCCTGTCCCAATATGCAAAATTCCGGAGCTTACGGAAAGAATCCTCTTTTATATAAAAAGTCATCTTGACGGTGCCCTCGGTGTCTTTGTTCTTCTTGTGGGCTTTGTCCGCAATGTTTGCCTTACTCTTAATGTGTGCATTGGCTTTATTATGTGCTTTGCTTGTAATATCCGCTTTACTTCCTTTGCTTTCATCTACCACCGTGCTTTTAATAATTCTGTCTTTAAGGTTTACATTCTTGCCTATAGCCATATTGCTCACCTTCCTTTTAGAAATTCTTTTGCCAAATCTATAAAATCAACAGCGCCATTGCTCCCCGGCGCATAGCTTAACACGCTTTTGGCGAAGCTCGGGGCCTCCGCGATCTTAACACACTCCCGGATAACAGTATTAAAAATCCTCTCCTTCGTGTTGGCCTTTAAAGTCTGTAATATCTCCTTAGACAGGTTCCGGCGGTTATCATACATGGAAGGGATAATCCCCGCGATCTTCAGTCCCTTATTCAAAACCTCTTTAACCTCGACTATGGTATTAAGCAGCTGGGTAAGCCCCTGTAGGCTTAATATCTCCATCTGCAGGGGGATCAACACCTCATGGCTTGCGTTAAGGGCGTTAACGGTCAGCATAGACAGCGAGGGGGGGGAATCTATAAAGACAAAATCAAAGCCTTCCAATCCATCCAGCCGGTTCTTTAAAATATTCTCCCGGCCGATTTTGGTGGAAAGGCTTAACTCCACGTCCGCCAGCGTTAAGCTGCCGGGGACAACCTGGGGGCCTTCCTGGGTAGGAGTCAGCGTACTGGTTAACCGGGTCTTGCCGTTGAGCATTACATCGGCGATTGTGGGGTTTGCGTCTTTAATCCCCAGGGAGTAGGTAAGACTGGCCTGTGGGTCGAAGTCAATCAAGAGCACACGTTTGCCTTTGTTTGCCAGGGCGACACCCAGGTTAATAGCCGTGGTGGTTTTGCCTGTACCCCCTTTTTGATTGACGATGGTTATGATCCGCATAGGTCTTTTAATCCCCTTTGTAAGTAATGTTTACAAACCCCACAATAGAAATATAGCAAACAACAACTGCTTTAGCAACATTAAAAGCGCTTCTTAAACTCCGCGCAGGCGTCCTCCGGAGAGACGTTTAAGTAGATCTCCGTTGTCGCCAGGTGATCGTGCCCAAGGAACATCTGCAAATATCGGGTATTGAGACCTTTCTTAATACAGGTCGAGGCGAAGGTATGGCGCAGGACATGGGGGGAGATCTTCTGGGTGATGCCGGCGCGGTCTGAAACACGCCGGACGATCTTCTGGATTCCCCTGACGCTGTAGCCGAAGGTGTCGTTTAATGAGAAATAATGGGAGAGAACGGTAAAGGCTCTTTCTGTCAGCGGCACAATGCGGCGCTTTGTTTTCTTGCCGAACGGACCGCCTTTGCCGTATACGCGCAGCCGGCGATCCTGCCAGAGGATATTTTCTTTGGTCAGGCCGGCCAGCTCTGAAACGCGGAGCCCGGTATCGAGCAGTGTAGAGATCACAACCTTTTCTATACCGGAGCGGCAGGCGGTAGCGAGCCGGTCGGCGTTTTCGTTTGTTAACGGTTCCCGTTTGTATTGGTACATAGTACGTATTCTACAAAGAAAGCGAACATTATGCGCGCATATAACCAAAGCGCTGCAGGGAGGGGGGATTTGGAAATTAAGAAAAGTGCGCTTTTATAGTCCGAAGGCGAATTTTATAATAAGAGCTGTTTTACCGCGGCGGCGCCGGGCACTGGTTTTCTTTTTTCGGGAAGATAAGTGTGAAAGTTGTGCCTTTACCTACGGAGCTTTTTACTTCTATCCGGCCTTTGCAGGTTTCCGCGATTTGTTTTACCAGCGCGAGCCCGAGGCCCAGCCCGCCGCTTTTTCGGGTCATGTAATCGGCCACCTGGTAGAAAGGGTCATAGATCGCGTTAAGTTTCTCTTCCGGTATGCCGATACCGGCGTCTTCCACGCTGAGCCGGATGCCGCCGGCGTTTTCGACCAGCGTTATTTTAACGACGCCGCCCGGAGGGCCGAAAGTGACGGCGTTTTTTATGAGATGCTTTATCGCCACGGTTAGTTTCTCCGGCTCGCAGTTTATGGTCGGAGCGGTTTCGGGGAGAAAAGTAAGCGCGGATGCGTTATATTCCTTGAAAACAGGTTCCAATTCCTCAACAGCTTTTTTTACCAGGCCTGCGGCGTCTGCCGCCGTCGGTTGCGCCGGGCATATTGAGTTTTTAGAAGCTGTATACGCGAGAATATCGTCGATAATTCCCTTAAGGCGCAGCGCACCGGTCTGCGCGGCGTTTATTATAGCCTCGGGCGCGCCCGAGGGGCCGCTGTCTTTGATTATCTCGATCCCGCTCAGGATCTTTGTCAGCGGGGTTTTTAATTCGTGGCCGATCACGGACAAAAAAGCGTCTTTCATCTTTTCAAGCGCTTGCAGCTGGGCATAAGCGGCCAGAAGTTCGTCCCGGGCGGCTTTGGTGCTGGTAAGTTCAAGGGAAAGTTTCCGTTTCTGCAGGCAGCGTTCCACGGTAAGGTTGAGCATTTCGTCGGAGAACGGCTTTATCAGGAAATCATAGGCGCCCGCTTTGAGCGCGCCTACCGCGTTTTCAAGATCCGGGTCGCCGGTCATTATGATTATATCGCACGTGCCGGCTCTGGTTTTTATTTCTTTGGTCAGGGTTATGCCGTCCATCCCCGGCAGGTTTACGTCTATCAGGGCAAGCTCAAAAGGTTCAAGCAGTAGTTTACCCAGGAATTCCTCGGCCGAGCCGGCTACAGTGGGCGCAAAACCGCGACGTTCAAGGGCGCGGCTGAGAAAGCCGGATATAGAGCTGTCATCGTCTACTATAAGTATGGCGGTATTATTCTTATCCATTTATTTATTCTTGTCCGGGACGCCGGGCTCTGCCAGGTCCCCGTAAAGCCGTTTCATGCATTTGGGGCACAGGCCGTGGGAGAACTTTATGTCCGCCAGGTGCGTGCCGATATAGCTTTCCACGGAGTGCCAGTAGTCGTCCTCGTCGCGCACGCTCTTGCAGCCGGCGCAGATGGGCAGCAGGGCGCGGGCCTCGGTGAGGTCGGCGATATCCTCCAGTATGAGCAGTACAAGCTTGCTGTCCCTGAAACTCAGCGGCGCGGCGGTTATGAGCAGGGGGATGGATGTCTTTTTGCCCCCTTTGTAATGCTCGAACACGGTCTGCTTCCTGAACACGCGGCGGCCGCTGCAGACCTCCTTGACGCTGTTCCTTACGACGCAGTCGCGGCAGCGCGGGCCGCGGCCGCAGCCATCGGGGCTGGCGGTGCTGTTGACGCAGCGGGCGACATCCCCCAGCTTCCGCGCCAGCACATTCGCATCCGCTATGAGCTCCCGCGCCAGCCTGTTGCAGTAAAAAACCCGCATATCCTCGTCCACCACGAAAAGCACCGAAGGCACAGCCTCCAGCGCTTTCTCCACCAGGGCACCGGTCCGCCCGAGGTTCTCCGGGGTCTCGTATTCCTCGCGCACCGAGTCCATGCGCCTGGCCACCAGCAGGTAGAGGACCGGGGAGACCAGCAGCGACAGCAGCAGGGCGTCGAACAGCCCGTTGACTACAATGGAGCCCGTATCCAGCGCCGGGACGACGAACATCACCGCGAACTCGGCCGCGGCTATGACAGCCAGCAGCCGCAGGAATGTTCTTAATCCTTCTTTCATACGGCGCCTCCGGCGGGCTTTCCCGGGGCAACGGCGGGGAAATACACGGTAAAAACACTGCCCTTTCCCGGGCTGCTCGCCACGGTCAGGTAGGCGCCGTGCCGGCTGACTATACCGTATACTGTGGACAGGCCGAGGCCGGTGCCTTTCCCCTCCGGCTTGGTGGTGAAGAACGGCTCGAATATCTTAGACAGGGTCGCTTCGTCCATGCCCTGGCCCTCGTCGCGCACCGAAAGCACGGCGTATTCGCCCGGCGGCATCACGCCCAAAGGCGTCGGCAACGGCGCAGAGACGGTGTGCGGCAGCACCTTTATCTCGACCTTTCCGCCGGCGGGCATGGCGTCGCGGGCGTTCACCGCGAGATTGACCAGCACCTGTTCGAACTGCCCCCGGTCCGCCTTCACAGGGGCGGCGTCCCGGCAGGCCAGCTCCAGCGCGACGCGGCCGCCCAGCAGGGTCTTCAAGAGCTTCTCGTTCCCGCAGACGACGGCTTTCAGGTCCAGCTCGCGGAAAGCCGTTTCACGCTTCCGGCTGAAATCCAGGAGCTGGCGCGAGAGCCCGGCGGCTTTCTCCACGGCTTTCCCTATCTCCGCCAGATCGCCTTCCGCCTGCGCATTGCCTTTCACCGCCGGGGCGAGGAACGTAGCATAGCCGCTTATGGCGCCGATGATGTTGTTGAAATCGTGCGCCACGCCGCCGGCCAGCCTGCCCAGGGTCTCCAGCTTCTGCGCCTGCCTCAACTGGGACTCCTGGTCCTCCGCCTGCGTAATATCCTCCTGGATGGAGGCGTACGCGGTTATCGCCCCGGCGGGGCTTTTGAGGGGGAAGATAATGGCGTTCATGACGCAGCGGCCGCCGTCTTTTCTCCTGTTCACCAGCCGGCCCTTCCAGGACCCGCCTGCCAGCAGCCTGTTCCAGATCTCCGCGTAGAATTCAGGCGGATGTTCGCCGCTTTTAAGCAGACCCTTTTTCCCGACGGCCTCGGCGGCGGAGAAGCCGGTCAAACGCTCGAAGGCCTCGTTAACGGAGGTTATCCGGCCGCCGGTGTCCGTTATGATGACGGGCTCGGCCGCCTGCCGGATTATCTCGGCCAGCACGGCGTTCCCGGCCTCGGCCCGTTTCTTCTCCACTACTGCGGCCAGCACGCCGGCGATATTCTCCAGGTGAAGGACTTCCTCCTCGATATAGGGATGGCCGTGTTCCAGGTAGAGGTTCATCACCCCCACCAGCACGCCGCCGCTCTTCATGGGGACGCAATAATGGCCGTGGGGGGCGATGCCGGTGTAAACGTTCTCGTGGCGGCCGTCCACTTCCGAGGCGTGGACGGTCTCGCCGCGCGCGGCCGCCCGGCCGCAGAGGCAGCGCCCGTAAGGCAGAACGGCGCATATGGACTTCAGGGAGTCCGGCAGGCCGTGCTGCGCCGCCAGCCGCAGGGTTCCCGGCTGGCCGTCCGTCAGGAAGATGGCGCCCTTGCGCTCTTTAGACAGCCAGGGCCGGGCTGCGACCGCCTCCAGCGCCTTCCCCAGAAAAGTATCCAGCGGCTCAGCCGTCAGGGCAAGGACCAGCAGCTCCGCGGTTGTTTTCTGCTGGCCGCTCTCCCGCACTATGGCGCGGTTCCAGTTGGCCAGGGCGCCGGCCAGGAGGCCCAGCTCGTCCTCCCTGCCGCGCCAGCGCGGACCGGCGAAATCCCCGCCGCCGGCCGCCGCCGCGGCCAGTTCCTGTACCGGCCGCAATATTTCCAGCCACAGGAGCCGGTAGGTCAGCAGGAACAGCGCCGCCGCTGCGGCGGCCAGGGCCAGCAGGATGGAAAAAGCCGTGTCTGTGCGCTTCTGCACGAGCCGCCGCAGGTCCGCCGTCAGGGCCTGCGCCGCCGCCAGCAGAGCCGCCGACTCCTTATCCAGAAGGGCCAGCCGGCCCCGGAAAGCGGCATTGCCGGGCTCTTCCAGCGCGGCCAGGCAGA
>Ga0209000_1001947_pt1 | contig 12068 bp, 9 predicted proteins | sample RifGroD2_FD_183998 | JGI IMG/M metagenome (GOLD analysis project Ga0209000, IMG submission 183998) | Groundwater microbial communities from Rifle, Colorado, USA - Groundwater D2 (SPAdes) (version 2) | ecosystem: Environmental > Aquatic > Deep subsurface > Groundwater | place: Rifle, Colorado...
GAGCACAGTGGCGATCACGTTCACGATGAACCAGCAGTCGATGCCGATGGTGCGGGTAACGCTCCTGCCGTTGGCGACCACCACCATGCTCATGTGCATGCAGCTTTTTCCTGCCTCCTGTCGGGCGTCATTGATGTGACGCCGCTTGAGGGATGCAGCCTCATGGTTGCAACTCCAGCCGGTACTTTCGTCTCGGCACCACAAGCTCTTATCGAGCATCCGCCCAAGGCATCTCTCGCCTGAGCCGGCGGGACGCTTCTCTTTTCCTGTAGCACCCTGCGCCTGACCCTATGAAGGTCATCGTCCCGTCGAAATTCAACTTTTTAGTTTCGGCATAACGCCCGCTTACGCGGACATTAGCCTGCTCTGAAACTTCGTTTTCGTTGAAGGTTTCGATGATGCTATATCTGCAAAAAATTTCGTTCGCCTTTGCTGTAGATACGGCAAGGGGTGCATTGAGCCAATCAGCATTGGCATCCCCCCTGAGCAAATGCGTTCTTCTTGATAAATAATTGGGAGCAAAAAAATGTACAAATTCAAACTAAGCTTGTTAGCGCTGGCAATGGCCGTTAGTACAGAAGCAGTGGCGGCATCCGCCGATGAGATTCAAGTCTATGATGAAGCCATCAACAAAAAGGGCGAGCTTAACGTTGACATTCACATGAACTATATCAATTCCGGTATCAATACTCCCGCCTACGACGGAGAGGTACCGGCACACCATAATTTCAGGATGACACCGGAATTCGCCTATGGATTCAGTGACAACCTGGAAGGCGGACTTTATGTCCCTGTTCTTCGGGATGCCGCTGGTAATTGGTATTCTGAATTGGCAAGAGTGCGCCTGAAATATATCGGCGACAACCGGGAACATGGATTTTATTGGGGCATTAATTTTGAACTAGGTCCCTGCACAATACGTACCTGTGAGCAACGCTGGAATTTGGAGACTCGCCCTATCGTTGGATACAAAACCGATGACTGGAATCTTACAGTAAATCCAATTGTAGGTTTGGCATTGTCCGGTAACTCCCATATACCTGGTTTTTCTCCAGCATTCAAAGTTAGCCGTAGGGCAACGGAAAAAACATGGCTTAACATTGAACACTATTCTGACTTCGGGAACACGAACCAGATGCGCAGCATAAGCCAGGAAACTTATCTGACAGCAGACACGGAAATTATTGGACATGACATCAATATCGGTGTTGGTCATGGCTGGACGGGGGAATCCAATAAATGGATAATAAAAACGATTTTTAACATACCGTTATAGGCTCAAGTTTATTTCATTATGCGCGCCTGTTTTTCTTTTCTTCTGGCTATCATGCTCTCACTGAACGCCGCTTACGCGGCATCGGTGGGTGTTTGCGATGCACTGGAACACACATCGAATCACGCCGCACATTTCGGACACCACGGCCACGAGCACAGTGGCGATCACGTTCACGATGAACCAGCAGTCGATGCCGATGGTGCGGGTAACGCTCCTGCCGTTGGCGACCACCACCATGCTCATGTGCATGCAGCTTTTTCCTGCCTCCTGTCGGGCGCCATTGATGTGACGCCGCTTGAGGGATGCAGCCTCCTGGTTGCGGACCCGGCCAGCACCTTCGTCTCGGTACCACAAGCTCTCCCCTATCATCCGCCTAGAGTAACTCTCGCCTAATCCGGCGGGACGCCCCTATTTCCCTGTAGCACCCTGCGCCTGACCCTGTGAAGGGTTTGGCCGCGCGTCCCGTCGAAATTCAACTTTTTAGTTTCGGCATAACGCCCGCTTACGCGGACATTAGCCTGCTCTGAAACTTCGTTTTCGTTGAGGGTTTCGATGATGTTACATCTGCAAAAAATTTCATTCGCCCCTGCCGTTGCTGCGGCAAGGGGTGCTGCGGCCATTACATCCAGAATATCAGCCAGTTACGCCTGGGTTACAAGCGCCTTTACACACCATTCACACTGTTTTTTTCTTGGCCACGAGCCAAGGTTGAGCAAAACATTTTCACCTTCTGGAGTTCCCCATGAAAAAAGCATCCCGCATTTTCGGACTTGTCGTCCTGTCTATCACTCAATTTGCATGGGCGGGCGATGACATCGCACTCAGCGCAAAACAAGCACAAACGCTCGGCATCGCCACTGCCGCTTTGCCCGGCAAGCAATCCGGTGAAATATCCGGGTTGCCCGCGCAAGTGGTCATTCCACCCAACCAAATGTTCGTCATCAGTACGCCGCTTCCGGCCATGGTCGAGCAGACGCTGGTTGGCGTGGGCGATAGCGTCAAAAAAGGCCAGCCGATAGCGCGATTGCAAAGTCCGGCATTAGCCGAGGCACAACGCGGCTTGTTGCAGGCCAGCGTGCAAGGCCAACTCGCCCAAGAGAATCTCGCCCGCGATGAAGCGTTATGGAAAGACGGAATTATCTCCGAGAGCCGTTATCGTTCAACAAAAGGGTTGGCATTAGATGCACAAGCCGCGTTAGCGGAGCGTACACAGATGTTGCATCTTTCTGGCATGTCTGAAATAGCTATTGCTCAACTGCAATCCGGCAACAATTTGAGCAGTTTGCTGATTGTGACCGCGCCGATTGATGGCGTGGTGCTGGAAAAATCAGCCAGCGCGGGACAACGCCTTGATGCCGCTGTGCCGATATTCAAGATTGCAAAACTCAATCCGCTTGCCCTGGAGATTCAGGCTCCGCTGGCCTACACCCGCGATCTGAAGATAGGCGCGAAGATTACCGTTCCTGCGTTTGCTGCCAGCGGCAAACTTATCGCAATCGGGCGCAGCCTGTCTGGAGCCAACCAGACCATCTTGTTGCGTGCCGTCATCCAGCAAGGCGCAAGAAATCTAAGTCCCGGACAATTTGTCGAAGCCAGCATCAGCGCCGGTGTGAACGGCGGTGCGCAGTGGAATATTCCAAACAGCGCGATTTCGCGCATCGCGGGCAGAACGTTGGTGTTTGTGGAAACACCTCAAGGCTTCCACGCACAAACCATCACCGTGCTGAATGAAGGCGCACAAAACAGCGTGATCAGCGGCGAATTCGTGGGGGATGAAAAAATCGCCGTGCGCGGTGTCTCCACACTCAAATCCAGCCTGATGGGCATCGGCGGAGGTGAATGATGTTTACCAAACTGGTTGAATTCGCCCTGACACAACGGATGCTGGTGGCGGCGTTGACGCTGCTGCTGATCGGCGCGGGCATCTCGTCGTACCGCGACTTGCCGATAGACGCGTTTCCCGATGTTTCCCCGGCGCAGGTCAAGATCATCATGAAAGCGCCGGGCATGACCCCGGAGGAAGTCGAAACGCGCATCGTCGCCCCCATCGAACTGGAGATGCTCGGCATCCCCAATCAGGACATCCTGCGCTCCACCTCAAAGTACGCGATTGCCGAGATTACCATCAACTTTAATGAGGGCACCGACATCTACTGGGCGCGCCAGCAAGTCGCGGAACGGCTGAATAACGCGCAACGCGACTTGCCCTCCAATGCCACAGGCGGACTCGCGCCTATTACCACCCCATTGGGCGATATGTTCATGTTCACCGTGGAAGGCGAAAACTTCTCCCTGCAGGAGCGCCGCACCATTCTGGATTGGGTGATACGGCCCGCCTTGCGCACCCTGCCCGGTGTAGCAGATGTCAATACGATAGGCGGCTCGGTGCGCACTTTCGAAGTGGTTCCCGATCACCATGCACTCGCCATGCACGGCATCTCTTTTGCCATGCTGCAACAAGCCATACAAGCCAACAACCATAACGATGGCGCTGGACGCCTTAATGATGGCGATGAAGCGCTGCTGGTGCGTACCGAAGGCAACATCGGCAATCTTCAGGATGTGCGCAACATCGTCGTCGCCAGTCCGGGCGGCAATCCGATCCGCGTCAGTGATGTCGCGCAAGTGCGCATCGGCAGCCTGACACGCCTCGGTGTCGTGACCAAGGACGGGCAAAGCGAAGCGGTGGAAGGGATAGTGGTCGGCCTGCGCGGCGCGAATGCGCAGAAAGTCGTCGTTGCAGTAAAAGCCAAATTGGCGGAAATTGCGCCCGCGCTGCCGCAAGGCATCACCACCAAGGTGTTTTATGATCGCGGCAGTCTGGTGGAGCGCGCCGTCAGAACCGTCTCCACAGCCATCATCGAAGCTATCGTGCTGGTCGTCATCCTGCTGGTGCTGTTCCTTGGCAACCTGCGCGGAGCCATTGTGGTAGCGATCACTTTGCCGTTTGCCATGCTGTCCACTTTTATTCTGATGCAGCAGTTCGGCATGTCCGCCAACCTGATGAGCCTCGGCGGCCTGGCCATCGCAATCGGCATGTTGGTGGACGCGGCGGTCGTGGTGGTGGAAAACATCGAGTCGCATCTGGCGCAGGATACAAATATCGGCAAGCTGTCGCATCTGCATGTCATTTTTCGCGCGGTGAAAGAAGTCATTACACCCGTTGCCGCAGGGGTCGCCATTATCATCATCGTGTTCCTGCCGTTGCTGACCCTGCAAGGGCTGGAAGGCAAGCTGTTCATTCCGGTGGCGCTGACCATCGTGTTCGCGCTGGCCGCATCGCTGCTGCTGTCGCTGACCGTGGTGCCGACGCTCGCTTCCTTCCTGCTCAAGCGGGTCAGCCATGAAGAGCCGTGGCTGGTGCGCAAGGCGATGGGTATTTACGCGCCGCTGCTGCAACGCGCATTAAATAAAGAGCGTGTGGTCATCATCGGTGCGCTGGTCATGCTGGTTGTCACCGCTGCCGTGTACACCCAGATCGGCAAGACTTTCATGCCGGAAATGGACGAGGGAGACATTATCGTCGGTATTGAAAAATTACCCTCCGTCAGCCTGGAGCAAACGGCGGCACTCGATCTGAAAATTCAGCAAGCCATCATGGTGCAAGTGCCAGAAGTAAAAAGCATCGTGGCGCGTGCCGGTTCCGATGAGATTGGCCTGGACCCGATGGGGCTTAACCAGACCGACTCCTTCCTAGTGCTCAAACCCATGAAAGAATGGCGCGAGCCAAACAAGGAATGGCTGCTAGGCGAATTGCGCAAGGTGCTGGATCAAATGCCGGGTGTTTCCTACAGTTTCAGCCAACCCATTGCCATGCGCGTTTCTGAAATGCTGACCGGCGCACGCGGTGATATCGCGATCAAAATCTTTGGTGCAGACTTGGATAAGCTCAACGAAACCGCCGAGCAAATGGTCAAGGTGCTGAAAGGCATCAAGGGTAGCCAGGATGTGTACACCACGGAGAATAGTGGTGTGCAGTATTACCGCGTGGCGATAGACCGTCTCGCGGCGGGGCGTTTGGGTTTGAACGTGGAGGACATCGGCAGCACCCTGCGCAGCCAGATCGAAGGCCAGCAACTCGGCATCGTGATTGAAGGCGGGCGACGCACTCCGCTGGTCATGCGCGGTTCAAGCGACATTCAACAATCTCCTGCGCTATTTTCCGCGCTCACGCTGCCGCTGCCCGGCGGACAAAGCGTGCCGCTGACGGCGGTCGCCAAACTGGAGCGCATGGATGGCCCGGTCAAAGTGGATCGGGAAAACGGCCAACGCATGGTGGTGGTGCGAAGCAATGTGCATGAGCGCGATCTGGTGGGTTTCGTCGATGAAGCCAAAGTCGCCGTCGCCGCGCAAATCAAGTTGCCAGAAGGTTACCGCTTGACCTGGGGGGGCGAATTCGAGAACCAGCAACGCGCGGCGGCACGGCTCACCATCGTCATTCCGGTGGCGCTGGGCATGATTTTCATGCTGCTGTTCGCCACGTTCGGCTCCGTGAGGCAGGCCGCACTGGTGCTGACCAATATCCCGTTTGCCTTGATCGGCGGCGTGCTGGCCTTGTGGGCCAGTGGGGAATATATGTCCGTGCCCGCCTCGGTCGGCTTTATCGCCTTGTTGGGGATTGCGGTGCTCAATGGCGTGGTGATGGTGTCTTACTTCAACCAGCTGCACGCCGAGGGTATGGCAATTGCCCAGGTCGTGCTGGAAGGCGCGAAACGTCGCCTGCGCCCTGTGCTGATGACAGCCAGCATCACCGCTCTGGGGCTGTTGCCGCTGTTGTTTGCCACTGGCCCCGGTTCGGAAATCCAGAAACCGCTCGCCATCGTTGTGATAGGTGGATTGATCAGCTCGACGCTATTGACGCTCATCATGCTGCCCATCCTGTACCGCCGCTTCGGCCTTAAACATGTGGAGAAATCATCATGAAAGATATGAATTGTTGTTTGACGCTGGTCTGCCACCACTCTCTTGAGGAGCGGCTGATAGACCACCTGCTGGAACATCCCGAATGGGTGCGCGGCTTCACTATGTTAAAGATGGAAGGTGGCAGCCAAAAAGAAACACTGGCGAGCATGATCGAACAAGTACGCGGACGCTCACAGCGCGTCGCCCTCCAAACCGTGATGAATCTGGACGATGCGCACGCGCTGGTTGCGCATCTGAAACGCGAGGAAAACAATCCGGAAATTAACTATTGGATCACACCGGTGATCGAGTTCGGGAGGTTGATATGAAACGGAAAGTGGGTAGTAGAAAGCTGGCAGTGGGAAGCGGTCTATTAGGGCTGGCTTTGTTCAGCAACCCCGGCTATGCCGAAGAAATCAACCGCCCCGATCTGCCGTCACCGGCGCAGATTGAAAGCGCGTTGGGCAATCATTTGCTGGTGCTGAACGCGGCCAGCGAGCTAAGAATGGAACACGCCAATCAGCGCAAATGGAACAGCGGCAATTATGAGTTCAATCTGCGTGTCTACACGGGGAAACGCAACGTTGTTGATTCAGGGCGGAACCTGAAGGAATCGGGCATCGCACTGGAACGCCCGTTGCGCCTGTTCAACAAGGTGGGCATTGATGAAGACATCGGCACGGCCAGCGTAGCGCGTGCCGAATATGCGCTCGGCGATGCACGCCACGAAGCCGGACGCACACTGTTTCGGCTGTGGTTCGCATGGCAACGCGAGCAAGCGCAAACCGCACTGTGGCAACAGCAAGTCGACATCCTCAAGCAGCAAGCGCAAATGACCGAGAAGCGCGTCAGGGCAGGCGATGCGCCCAAGCTGGAATTGAATCAGGCACAGGCTGCCGCCGCACAAGCCAGCGTGTCATGGCATCAAGCCCAATTGCGCGCACAACTCGCGGGCAACGATCTGAAGCGCCAGTTCCCCGCTATCCAGTTGCCGGAAAGAGTGCAGCACACTACCCCGCAGGCCGTCGAGCATGATTTCGCCTTCTGGAAGTCGTGCGTACTCGAACACAACCACGAGCTTGGCATGGTGCAAGAACAGAGCCGCGTACAACAACTGCTGGCGCAACGCAGTCGCGCCGATCAATTGCCCGACCCAACTGTCGGGGTGAGCTACGCCAGTGAATTTGGCGGCAACGAAAAAGTGGCAGGCGTGTATGTCAGCGTGCCGCTCTCTTTCGGGCAACGTAGCGCGACAGCGGAAGGCGCGGCACAACAAGCCGCCATCGCCGCCGACCAGGAAGCCTTCGTCAAACGTCGGCTGGAAAGCGATACCTACGCCACGTATACCCAGGCAGTGAGCAGCTTCGCCACTTGGAAACAGGCGCACGAAGCGGCACAGGCGATCCGCAGCAATACCGAATTGGTCGGCAAGGCTTATAGCCTGGGAGAAAGCAGTTTGTCAGACAGCCTCATTGCACGCCGCTTCGCGCTGGAATCTTCATTAGCAGAGAACCTCGCGCAACTCGATGCCAACGAAGCGCGCTATCGCCTGCTGCTGGATGCGCACCAACTGTGGCCGTTAGGTAATGAAGACGAACATCATGCCAATCACTACTGATAAAACCATTTGCGGTTCGGCGCTATCCGGCGCGCGCTCGATACCGATCAAACTTCGCGTCGCCGTTCTACAGATATTGAATAATGAAAGGAAATACCATGAAAACATTTAACTTAGGCATGCTGGCAATTTTGTGGCTAACCGGATGCGCCGGTCCAACTCACCTGTTGGTTAAGGAAGACAGTGCACCATTTATTGGCGGCGAACTGATTCATGATCGTGGGGAGAGCAACCGCCTCGTGTTGGAGGCTCAGAACCGCCGTTATGAGGCTCGTGGATTTGTCGTTGAGCGTCAGACCAATTTGGCGGAGCTGCGCAAACGCTATTACGGCGTCAATCCGAAGCACTGGGATCGGATTTTTTCCGGCCAAGACACCGATCATGTGACTTATTCCATCGAGACGATTGCCAAGTCAGCAGAAGGGCATGAAGTCTCATGCCGTTTGATGTGGAAATCCGGCGCAAAGCCAGCGGGCGTTTGCACAGATCAGGATGGGACAGAATTTCCGGTACGTTTTGAGTAATTCAGCGAGGTAAACTCCATATGGTAATCAAGACTACCAAATATTCGACGTTTATTATTCGCAACATGGACTGTCCGACAGAGGAAGCGCTGATCCGCAAGCGCCTCGGGGTCGTGCAGGGCATCGGCGGGCTGGCGTTCAATCTCATGGATCGCCGTCTTACCGTTACACACACGCTGGACGATGAGCAACCCATCCACGACGCTTTGCGTGAAATAGGGATGCAAGCGGTTGCCAGGACACAATTACAGCAGGACAACTGTTCCTGTTGCGAGGCGGATGCGTCTGCCGTGTCACGAAAAATTTGGGTGATGATGGCAGTGTCGGGCGCAGCCGCGCTGACTGCGGAAATCCTCGCGTGGACAGGGACAGCGGAAAACTCGCCTGCCGTCATTGCTCTCGCCCTATTCTCAATCGCCACCGGTGGTTTCAGTACGCTCAGGAAGGGTTTGATCGCGCTCAAAACCTTCACGCTCAACATGAATTTTCTGATGAGCGTCGCCATGATCGGTGCGATCACCATCGGAGAATGGCCGGAAGCTGCGGTGGTGATCTTCCTGTTCGCACTGGCCGAGTTGATCGAAACGCTCTCGCTGGAGCGGGCCAAGAATGCGATACGGGGTCTCATGGCGATGACACCCGAGATTGCCACCGTGCGTCTCGACAGCGGCGTATGGCGCGAGGTGGCGGCATCCGATGTGCAGGTAGGACAAACCGTGCGCGTCAAGCCGGGTGAACGTATTCCGTTGGACGGCGTGGTCACGGCGGGTGGCAGTTCGGTGAATCAGGCGCCGATTACCGGAGAAAGCATTCCTATAGTTAAGGTTGCGGGCGATCCGGTTTTTGCCGGCACGCTGAATGAACGCGGTATATTGGAATTTCGCGTTACCGCAAACAAGGGCAATACCACGCTCGCCCGCATTATCCGCTCGGTGCAGGAGGCGCAAGGCCAGCGCGCGCCGACGCAACGCTTTGTCGATCAATTCGCGCGCTACTACACGCCTGCCGTTGTGGTGTTCGCGATTCTGGTGGCAGCCGTGCCGCCGCTGCTGTTCGGCGCTACGTTCGAACCGTGGTTCTACAAGGCTCTGGTCATTTTGGTGATCGCCTGCCCCTGCGCGCTGGTGATCTCCACGCCTGTCACCGTGGTGAGCGGTCTCGCCGCAGCGGCAAGGCAGGGCATTCTGGTGAAGGGCGGCGTGCATTTGGAAAATGGACGGCTGATCAAGGCTGTGGCCTTGGACAAAACCGGCACTCTCACCCACGGCAGGCCAGTGGTGACCGATGTCGTCCCTCTCGTTGAGCAACCGGCGGACGCACTGCTCCAACTTGCCGCCAGCGTGGACGCTCATTCGGAACATCCCATCGCGGCTGCCATCGTTGCGGCATGGCAGATGCCTGCCGATGGGAATGAGGTTCCGCGTGCATTGTTACCGTCCACCTCGTTCGAGTCCCTCACAGGTCGCGGTGCGAAAGCGGTTATTGATGGACAACTTTACTATGTAAGCAACCACCGGCAGGTCGAAGAACTAGGCATCTGTGGGCCGCATGTCGAGACAGTGCTGAGGCGGCTGGAAGAGGAAGGCAAGACGGCTGTGGTACTGTCCACTGAAAATGCGCCGCTGTGCATTATCGGTGTTGCTGATACGGTGCGTGAACACAGTGCCGAGGCAATCCGGCGGCTTCACGCACTCGGTGTGGTATCGGTGATGTTGACCGGCGACAACCAAACTACGGCCAGTGCCATCGCCGCCCAGGTGGGCATCGACGATGCGCGTGGCAACCTGCTGCCGGAGGAGAAACTGGCCGTCATTGACGACTTGATCTTTCGCTACGGCAAGGTCGGCATGGTGGGTGATGGCATCAACGATGCGCCGGCGTTGGCCAAGGCATCCATCGGCTTTGCTATGGGCGTTGCCGGGACCGATACCGCCATCGAGACTGCCGATGTAGCCTTGATGGATGACGATTTGCGCAAACTGCCGCACTTCATTCAGATAAGCCGCGACACTTCCCGTGTGCTGCGGCAGAACATCACACTGGCCATCGGCATCAAGGCGATATTTTTTGTCTTGGCGCTCGCAGGGAAAGCCACGCTTTGGATGGCGGTTTTTGCCGATATGGGAGCCAGCCTGATCGTGATTTTTAACGGGATGCGATTGCTCCGGATTGTGGGGGATGCTAAAAAAGAGGGTGTCTGGAATTCTGTGTAAACGTCCGCATTGAACGACTGCTATCTGGAGCGTCGACAGACTGGAATGTGTCACTGCTCTTCGCGAGCGTCTGGTATTGGGCAACCTTCCATGAGAATGGTTAATCATCTTGACAATAGAACGCTCGTTCCATTATTGTCATGTTCATGGAAAACATTGATTCGACCTATCTGGCCAGGCTCCAGGACTATTACGCCGAAACTGGCGTGTTGCCGCCGTATTCCACTATCATGGGCATCGTCGGCCTCAAGTCCAAATCGCCCGTGGCGGCACTGGTGGCGCGGCTCAAGCTGCAAGGCTATCTGGAATCCACCCCGGAAAAGCGCCTCAAGCCGGGCAGGCGTTTCTTTGAGCGACCTATTTTTGATAGTGTGCGTGCCGGTTTTCCCAGTCCGGCAGGGGACATGCAGCATGACACCCTGACCATCGACGAGTTTCTGGTTTCACACCCTTCCAGCACCGTGTTGGTCAACGTCAAAGGTGATTCCATGATTGATGCCGGTATTTTGCCGGGTGATACCGTCATAGTAGAAAAACGTGCCGTAGCGAACGTGGGCGATATGGTCATCGCCATCATCGACAACGAATTTACCTTGAAGACTCTCGGCAAAGAGAAAAACAAATATGTGCTGATCCCCGCCAATCCGGCCTATCCTGTCATCCATCCCAAGGGTGACATGGAAATCTTTGGCGTCGTCGTCGGCCAGTTCCGCAAGTACAAATAAACCGGCATATTCATTATGCTCATCAGCAACTGGCCCAATGCCATTGCGCATGTGGATGCGGACTGTTTCTATGCTTCCTGTGAACAGCTGCGCCGCCCGGACCTGAAAGGCCAGCCCATCTGTGTGTTGTCCAGCCAGGATGCCTGTGTGGTCGCCAAGACTTATGACGCGAAGGCGGCAGGAATTACAACAGGAATGCCGGTGTGGGAGGCCAGGAAACTGCTGCCACAGGCAAGCTACCTTTCCGCCGATTTCCGCTATTACGGTCAAATCTCTGACAAGCTCTTTGCCATCCTCCGGCGCTATAGCCCAGTGGTCGAGGAATACTCCATCGATGAAGGCTTCATAGATATGAACGGACTGCGCAGCCTGTACCGCAAACCGTATCAGGTCATTGCCGATGAGATCTGCACCACCATCCGGCATGAGGTCGGCATCACCGCATCGGTCGGCATCTCTGTTACACGCACTCTGGCCAAAATAGCCTCGGAATACAACAAACCCAACGGCACTACCATTGTGGCGGGTAGACGCATTCACGATTTCTTGGAGCACGTCAGTGTGCGTGACATCCCCGGTATCGGTGGCAACCGCCAAGCACTGCTCAACAAGTTCGGTATCCGTACCGCAGCGGATTTCGTGGATACACCAGAAAGGGAAATAAGGCGACTACTGGGTAAGGCCGGCACCGACCTGTGGCACGAACTCAACGGCACTCCCATCTACAAGGTAGAGACTGAGGCGAAGCTGCCCAAGAGCGTGGCCAGAACCGCATCGCTGGGCGAGATCACGCAGGATAAACAGACCATC